>Ga0326597_10005698_pt1 | contig 17219 bp, 17 predicted proteins | sample RVTome_12_FD_203789 | JGI IMG/M metagenome (GOLD analysis project Ga0326597, IMG submission 203789) | Soil microbial communities from uranium-contaminated site in the Upper Colorado River Basin, Wyoming, United States - RVT100D185 | ecosystem: Environmental > Terrestrial > Soil > Contaminated >...
CGACGTTCAAAACGCTTGGCGGCGCAGAATGCAATCGTAACTGCCGGGTTAATGTGCGCGCCAGAGATGTCGCCGATGGCGTAGATCACGGCCAGAACGATCAATCCAAACGTCAGCGCGACACCAACGTGAGTGACTTCGCCGCCGGATACATCGTTGGCAACCGCCGCGCCCGTGCCCGCAAACACCAATGAGAACGTGCCAAGTGCTTCGGCGAAGTATTTGTGAGATGCCATTGCTGATTACCTTGTAATGCGGCAGGGCCGGCGGGCACCGACCGAAGGTTGGTCGCGAGCGTACGCTCGGTTTGTCAAAACCCGCTTCCGTTGGTCGCCAGAGTCTTGCGGAAATCATATTGTCCCACGAGATAGCAGTGTCGGCGTGTCGTTGATGCGAGCTATAAGATTGGTGATTCGAAGTCGCCCGCCGGGCTGCAGCTCAAGATTTAAGTGACGGCGCGAGACGGCGCTTTCTTCCAGTTCGGCGATCGTGAGCCGGTCGCCGATTCGTCAGTAGGGAGCCGGCTCGCCGGGACATTGTCGCCCCAGTTCGAGCTGCGATGTCAATTCGGCGGAACAGACCTGCCGCTTCCGCGAATAGATGTTCACGGTCAGTGGCGTCAGGGCCGAGGATGCATCGTCGTCACGGGCCGAATTTACCAACCTCAAGCCTCTTGAACTAGCAGTGTTTGCGGAAGAAAACGAAGTTGCTCAAGGGTATCTGCTCGCCCCACTGATGTCGAGAGTGGCCGCCCGCTATGTTGCGTTTACCAAGTGCGGAGAATACGCTAACGATTCCTGTTGTTTGATGATTCGGTCCAAGTGAGGAGTGACACATGTTAGCTAAACGGTCTGCCGGTTGGATTGCTGTCTTGTTTTGTTTCGCGATTGTCGTGTCGCTGGGACATGCCGAAGAGAACGCGCCGCCTGAAGGTTTCAAGGCGCTGTTTAACGGCAAAGACTTGACGGGGTGGCATGGGATGGGGCACTTTGATCCCCGCCTGCTGGCGGCCATGAGTGACGATGAGCGGGCGGAAAAGCATGCTGCCGACTTGAAAGATGCGAAAGAGCACTGGAGCGTCGAGAACGGTGAGTTGGTCAACGACGGCCACGGTGTTTATCTGACAACGGACGAGAGCCTTGGAGACATCGAACTGTGGATCGACTACAAGACGGTCGCCCAGGCGGACAGTGGTATCTACCTGCGAGCGACGCCTCAAGTTCAAATTTGGGACTATACGGAAGCAGGTGGAAAGTGGAACATCGGCGCGGACAAGGGATCGGGTGGATTGTGGAATAACAGCGCGGGATCTTCCGGCAAAGACCCGCTCGTTCTCGCCGACAAAGCGTTCGGCGAGTGGAATCGTTTTCGCATTCTCCAAGTGGGCGAGCGGACGACGGTCTATCTGAACGACAAGCTCATCGTCGATCACGCACGCATGGAGAACTTCTGGAGCAAGCAAACTCCCGACGAGTTTGCTAAAGAGGCGCCGGGATCGCTCAACAAGGCCAATCCTCTGTTTCGTGACGGGCCGATCCAGTTGCAGACGCACGGTGGCGAGATTCGCTGGCGAAATATCTTCGCTCGCGAGATTCCCACGGATGAAGCGAACGAGATGTTGGCGACGAAACACACGGAAGGGTACGAGTCGATCTTTAATGGCCAAGACTTCGACGGATGGGGCGGTCCGGTCGAGAACTACGAGGTCATACACGGCAACATCAAATGCAAAGCAGGGAGGGGGGGCACGATTTACACGAATGAAGAGTACACCGACTTCGCCGTGCGACTCGAATTTCAAGTACCGGAAGGCGGGAACAACGGCTTAGCGATCCGATATCCCGGCTCGGGCGATACGGCGTACTATGGGATGTGCGAGTTGCAGGTGCTCGACAATGACGCCGCCAAATACGCGAAGCTCGACCGGCGGCAATATCATGGCTCGGCGTATGGAATGGTACCCGCTTATCGCGGCTACTTGCGACCAGCCGGCGAGTGGAACGTTCAGGAAGTTACCGTCCATGGTTCGACGATCAAGGTCGAATTGAACGGGACGGTGATTCTCGATACGGATCTCGGTCAGGTGACTGAGTTCATGGCAAACAATCCTCATCCTGGGAAAAATCGTGCGTCCGGCCACTTCGGATTTGCTGGCCATAGCGATCCAGTTCAGTTCCGGAACGTGAAGCTCAAACGGCTGTAAACGCGTCGACTGACGACCTAATTGCGACATCGCGATTCCGACGATTGCGTCGGCTACTCGATCTTGATCTATCGCTTATCGGCTGATGAGTTCGATTCGCTGTTCGCGGGACTCGCCGCTGTGCGATACGGTCGGACCACCTCCGGTGGCAGTCGAGCTAGTCGCGGATTGACTTGCGAAACATCCGGCAGTCGGGCAATGTTGGTCCGGAACTGTCTGTATCGGCGAGCCATTTCGTCGATGATGACCGGCGGCGGCAACTCGATGTTCGTGTTCTCGATCGCCGGCTCCACGGGCACTTGCACACCGGGGTCTTGCACGCCAGGCACTTGCACACCAGCGTCTTGCGCTGGTTCGATCAACGGGTCGACAGGCGTCGGCACCGCATCGAACGACGGCGAAGGTGTCGAGTGATAGTAGCCATGGACTGGCTGCGCGCTGGCGTAGTCGCCTGCAAACCGCGGGCGTGGGTTGTGGTACGGACAGTGGGGGTCGCAGCACGAAGCGACAACGGGAGCGGGATTCGCGTAAGGGATCTGCTCCAGCAAATCGTTGACGGTCGACTGTGCCATCAGATCGCGTGCATCACCTTGGAATCCGGAAGCCACGACTTCGGCACGAATGAAGACGACCAGTTCGCTTTCGGTAACCGTTGTGGTGTGATTCCGAAAAAAAACTCCGAGGTACTTCCAGTGCATTAACCCGGGAACTCCCGTGGCCGTTTCGATCTCGTTACGCCGCACCAGTCCACCGATGACAGAGACTTCGCCATTTTCCAACTTGAGCCGCGTCGTAGCCTTTCGACGATCGATGATCGGCTGGCCGTTGGTAAAACCGTTCAATACGCTGAACTCGGGCGTGACTTGAAGCACTACCGAGTCGTCATCCATGATTTCGGGGGTCACGGTGAGCGTAATCCCTGCTTCGCGAAACTCGGTTGTGCCAATGTTGCCGCCTTGGCTTGTTTGTGTGAGTTGCTGAACGGGAATCTCCTGGACGCCTTGGAACGTCGCTTTCGTTCGGTCGTAGGCCATGATGTTCGGACGAGCCAGCAATCTCGCACCGTCGGTTTGCTCCAGGGCTTTAATCACGTTACTGAGGTCAAAGTGAGTGAGCTTCGACGTCAGCGTGCCCAGTCCACCCAGCGTTGATGATGCCGCCGTTGTGGCGGCTGTCGTCGCCGCTGTCGCCGCTGTCGCAGGTGTCGCGGCAGCGGCGGTTTGGAATGTGGTGCTGTCAAATCCGATGAGCGATTGGTTGTCCAATCCAGCAATTCGAAAATTGAAACCAAGCTGCTCCAGCACCTCGACATTGACGTCGTACATGTAAGCGGTGATTCGCACCTGCTTGCGTGAGATGTCCAGCCGTGCGAGGATTTGTTTTGCGACTTCGATGCCTGCTGGCGTTGCCGCAACGATGACTTTGTTCTCTTCCGCATTCGCAGTCACGCGAGCGTCGAGCACCAGACTTTGGATGGTCTCGGCCAGCGCTGTCGCCGTCACGTACTGTGGCCGGAAGATCTCGATGTGTTCTTCGACTCCAAGGACATCCACGCCGGTTGCTGAATTTGCCCCGCCGGCCGACTGACCGGCGCCGATTCGTGGGGCGTTTTGCTGTTCGCGTTGCTGACTCCGTCGGGCGTTCGTTTCCAATTCGTCGAGAAGCCGACGAATGCGTTCGATGACCTCGGGTGTATCGATGATGAATAAGCTTTGAGATGACGGAATCGCCTGGATTTCCCCCCCTCGCGACAGCAGTATTCGGATACTGGGTTCGACTTCTTGCGGGTTTAACAACTCCAGCGGGATTAAAACGGTGCGCTGGTCGGGCTTGATGGTCATGTCGTCCAGACGAACGATCAACAGACTCTTTCCGACCTGACGATAGCCAAATCCACGGGAAACGAGGATCGAAGTCAGGACTTCGCGCAAAGTCGTGTCGGTAAAGGCACCATTGACGATCTCCTTTTGCAACTCGTTACCGACAACAATGTCGATTCCCCATTCCTTTTGAATTGCGAACAGCCATTCCACCAGAGTTGCATCGCGGAGGATGATCGTTCCTTTTTGATCGAGCTTGGCTTCCAGCGACGTAGTTGGGTTGTCGTCGGCCGCAGAACAGGGCAGCGGAAAGCTAAGCGACTGCAGCAGTAAGGCGACGATGAGACTGGGAACCAGTCGGCGGAATAGTGCGTTTGTCCGCCGACGCTGTCCCCAGACGTCGCTCTGTGAGTCTTGAGCCGTCTTCATGTGTCCTCCGCTGACACGTTCTCGCCCGTTCCATGAGCGAAGAATACTCAGGTGCTCCTACGATGCGACGGCCTCTCGCTTCGTCAAATCGAAGAGCAACAAATTCATTTCAAGTGTTCCAGAATCTTTGTCTTCTCCACCCTTCGAGTTCCCACCCTTAATCGCCATTGCACCCGCATGAATGACCTTATCAACTCCATGTAGCCCCTCGAGAAACGCGTATAACCCATTCATCGGTCCAGCAATCGACAGCGAGAGTTGCCGAGTATCAAGTTGAAACGGCGTCGCAACGGCTGGTGCATTGCTCAATCTAGTTCCCGATACGGGATGATCGTTCTCATTCCAAACTCGACTCGAGGGATCTGTCAGCTGTGCTCGTAAAACGGTACACCCAGTCTGTCGCCCTAACTCCATCAAATTGCTTTGTAGCTTCCGCGCGGCATCTCCTCCGACCAACTGGCCGACGAGTAGTTCCACTTCATTGGCTTTTAGTTGGTGCAGCCGCGTAAACTGCGGCAGCTTCGCGATCGCACTTTCAGCCTCCTCTCGCTTTAACCGAACGTCGTGCGTCCGCTGCCGGGCCGCGATATATTCATCGGTTGCCGGCCAAACCACCACAAGCCCGGTCAGAATCGTGCCGATTATGACGGCTGCATTCCGCCTTTCGTGAGCGAGAAAGCGACGCAACATTGGCTCAATCATTACTAGCCGTCCTTTCGATAAGATCGTTATTCTCGACATACCGGCATTTGATATCGAACCGAATCGCGGATCCTTGCTCAAGTTGGATCGGCTGTTGCCCCTGTAGAGTGACGTCCGAGAGCATCGGGAGCTTCTTGAGTTGCTGGACAAATGCAAACACGAGATCGTCCGTGCGTCCCGGTCCTTGAATCGAAACGGTACCGTTGTCGTCGACGCGAAGGAGTTCCAGCCACACTCCCTCTGGCGCACTTTGGCCGATGGCTCCAATCAATTTATGGTAGGTCGGCTTTGGCACTGACGAGATGATGGTAGCAGCGTGCCGGATTCTGTGGGTCGCTTCGTCTAACTCCAGCCGCAACTTCTGAACGCGTCCGCGATCAACCTCGAGCGAAGCCTGTTCGGATTCGCCTCGTGCGGCTTTGCCATCTTCCAACGCCGCCACGCCAAAGATTCCGACCGACACGAATAACATGGCCGCTATCGGCCAAGCCGCTTTCAGCAACGCCGGAACGAGTGGTTCCTTTTGCCGAGCGCGATAAGTGTCCATTAGATCTGGCAGGCCCCGTTCGCTCGCCGACTGCTCGAGTTGCTCCGCCTCGATAACTAGCGATCCGAGCGGCGCGACGTAGTGCGTGTTCAGAGTAAGGCTTGCGGAGTAGTCCGATTCGGGTAAAATCGTCTTGGGATCCAGGATCTCAGCCGTCAAGTTAGAGCCAACGAATTGCTTGGCCACTAGAGTCAAATCATCAGGAATGCCACAAAGTAGAACTTCTGAAATGTTTCCCGACACGTTCCGAAACTGACGAGCGCAGTAGCGCTGAATCCGTTCGAGATGGCGGCTGACAATTTCTCCAATGTGGTCCTTGGAATCGACTCCTCCGGGGCGGTAATCGAACAACAGCTGGCCGCGATACGACACGCCAAGATCGACTCCTCGCTCGTTGACGTCGACTGTGATCACGGGTCGATCCTTATCCCGTCCCGTGCGGCCGACGGCTCTGCACATCGCAACCAATGAATGTTCCACTAATTCGACCACCAAGCCGGCGTCCTGGATTGCCGTCACAACGTTATCCAGCGTCTCTTTATTGGTGACCGTCAGCCAGGTTTGCGAATGCTTCGCGTCGATTGCTCGTGTGCTCTCGGCAACCGCTTTCTCGCCAGCGCCGAGCAGCAAGTATTGATTGCTGCGGTCGTGCAGGTTGCGCAGCTCGGTGCGCAGCGATTCGTTATCGCCCGCCACCACGCGTGTCACGCACAGGTCGCTGCTTAACGAAACATACGCCGAAGCGCCCGCGATCCTTTCCTTGCCGACGAGCGTCGTGAGCGCGGCTGACAGTTCACGGACGCCGTCCGCCGTCCGCAACGATTCCGCTTCATGAAGCCACGGGATGTGGTGGCCGCGAATCTCGGTGAGATTGCTGCCGTCTCGTTTGGCGACGACCAAGGTCAACTCGGAACGTTGGACCTCGATCGCGACTTGGATGTTTGGCAGCTTGCGTTTGCTGCTCTTGCTTCGCGTCCCCATTTGTCTCACTCACCTCTCGTGTTCTCAAAATCGCTCCGCGCCCCGCTCAACCGCCCATCTTGACCGTGATCTCCAAGCGCCGCGTGAAGTTCCCGGATCGCCCTTGTGCCGAAATAATGACGATACCGTTAGCACCTTCGGAAAGGTCCGCCATGTATTGGTTGTTGCCGTCCGGTGCGTCGGTCCAAGGAATGTCATACTGATCGATGTCGCTCAGATCGTAATCTTCCTCGATAAACGCCAGCGAATGCTGAACTCCCGATTCCGCAAGGTAGCGTGCTCGGTCGTAATCCATCGTGTTCCGCAAAGCCGTGAATTGCAGCGTCTGCGTATCGAGGATCGTGATCACGATCATGCTGCATACGGTCATCACGAACAGCGCCATCATCATCGCCATGCCGCGTCGAATCGCTCTTCGCGTTGGCTGACGGAATCGATTTGTCTGCTGGTCATTCATGATTACCAAGACCTTACCCATGCCCAAGACGTGACGATGCGTTGCCCGTTGACATCGCGCGGCAGTTGAATCGTGACTTCGATTTGCAAGCACTGCACGTCCGCGGCGGTCGCCGCGGTCGTCACGCCATCCGCCTCCAGCCCGCGAAACCGCAGTCCGGTGATGTCGGGGGCGAGCAGCTCGTCGGGACTGGAAATGCCATAATCGACGCGGTTGGCGGTGCTGTCGTGATCCCAGATGCGGACTTCGCCATTCGGCATGCGCAGGCCGAGTCGTCCCGAGTCGTTGGTGGCGGCGGTGACTTCGGTTACGGCATTTGCCGCACGGATTTGACGGACGATGTGGCGCAGGACGGAATGCGCCGCTTCGACTCGAGTGTAATCCGCTTCATGCGCGTCCCACGATTCGCGGCCGGCGCGAAGCACGACCGAAATCGAAGTCAACAACATCGCAAGCATCGACGACGCGATGACCAATTCGAGCAGCGAAAATCCGCGGCGTGTTTTTGATCTGGACATGCGTGTTCCGTTTGACCGACTTGACTGGCTTAACTGGCCTTTTGTTCATAAGCGACGTTCTTGGCGACCTTGCACACAAACACGGCACTTCGTTCGCCGACGTTCCACGTCCCGCTGCCATTCGCATCTTCGTACGCCGTCGATGTGATTCGCATCAATCCAGAACCCAGTCCCTCGTCGACCTTGGTCACTTGATAGCGCAGGCCGGTGTAGTTCGGTATCGCACCGGAGTCGGTGGTCGTATCCCAGGCGGCGACCGTGCGGGCGAGATGTTCTTCGAGCTTGCTCATGCTGAACGTGGCCAGCACATTCGCCGTTTCCGTCTGACGCCCGTTCCGGATACTGTCGCGCATCAGCTTCAGTGCCGGGACCAACGCAATCGCTACCATCGCGGTGGCCGCGATCAATTCGAGCAGCGACTGCCCGCGTCGATTTCGGACGGCTCGATTAAGATAGTGACAATTCATCGTACCTGTCTCAACGTGTTCGTTCGGCACTCCGGGCGCGGAAATACGCCTACTGAACTCTAGCTTGCGAATCGCCGGTTCGTCGCGAGGCAAGTTTCCGGGCCGCGGCGTTACGGCGTGACGTCAGCAACGACAACCGCTCCGGTGATCGGCACGACATTCAACTGCCAGTTGCGACCGTCGCCGGTGAAGTCCACTTGGTACGCGCCGGCCGCTTCGCCTTCGAAATTGAAATCCATCTCCGTGGTCGAAGCAACGACCGTCACGTCTTCGTTCAGGACGTAGGGGCCTTCGACCAGCACGTCTCCGCCGCCGGTACGTCGCATCACGTTGTACTGCGTCGCCGCGGTAGGACTCGCGGCATTGAACTGGATAAAGTGGTTGTCCCCGGTTGTGATCGCGATGCGCCGCGCGCGAAGCATCGAAAGCGAGAGAGCGCGAGCTTCGCCGTGCGCGCCAAAATTCGCGGACGCGGAAGTGCCGAAGCGCGTAGCCCCGACGACCGCCACGATGCCCATCACGGTGACGACCATGACAAGTTCCAACAGCGTCATGCCCCGCCGGCGATTGCGTTTTCTCTCGATCACCGCTCTTTCCTCGCAGACTCAAGAAGCAAAGCAACGGCAAGGGTCTCGAACAGTGTGACGCCTTGCCGTTTGCTTGTTGTGACGAACATTGCAACCAGGATGCGAACTGCCGCCTGGTTCAACGCATCGTTCCGGTAGCCTTACTTTCCGGCGACACGACCCGTGGCGACGGTGTAAGTAAAGTCACCAGCCTTGCCGGTTTTGGGATTCGTCGGCGCTCCGTCAGGGAAGTAGCGCTGTCCGCTCGGATTGGTGGCGGCCCAGAGGGTCGTCAAATTCGCCGGGAAGCTGCCGTTGTCGAAGTAGTAGCGCTCCAACGCGCCGTTGATCTCGGAAACGGATTGCGCTTGCGCATTGGCCTTGGCGGTGGTCGACGACACGGCAATGCGAGGAATTACGACGACGGCGATGATGCCGAGAATCGTGACTACGGCCAACAGCTCGAGCAACGAAAAGCCGAGCGAGCGGCGCTTGCGATTGTTGTTCTTACGAACCTTCATAACTATACCCTTTCGCAACGGGACCCCATGGAAACTTGTTGGTTGACAAGACTGTAACAGCGACCGTGCTGCCCATAGCACTCGCAGATTTACTCAAACTATAGGTTACAAATACATCGTTGCCCCCGACGCCGCGAATTTTTTCTTATTAGTCGAGCAGATCGGTGTGCGTATGGCCGTTGACTCGCAGCGTCGTGGTATCGAGTTGATACGCGGTGCCGTCGACGGGGCATGTGAGGGCTCCGTCTGGAAAGTACGCCGGGGCGGCCATGATATCGCTCAAATTCGCGGCCGGCGCAACACCCTTGTTCCGGAACCACAGTTCCGCTTGCACTTCGACCATCCCCTTCGTCGCGAAGCACGAGTTCGCTTTGGTCTGGTCGCCGCTGGTCGCCAGACGCGGAACCGCGATCATCGCGATGATCCCCATGATCGTCACGACCAACAAGAGTTCCATGAGGCTGATGCCTCGTCTGTATAAGCAGCAGCGCGAAGGTGTGAGGTGATTCATTTTCTGGCTCCCCTGATTCAAGGTGTCAAGCAGCGACTATTTCATCGCGCCGATCATGTCAAACATGGGCAGGTAAATGGCGAGCACCATTCCGCCGATGCAAATCGCCAGCCCGGCGGTCATCGTCGGTTCGATGGCACCCAGCATGACGTTCGTATAAGTCTCGACCTCGCGGCGAAGATGAGCGCGAATGTGGACCGTCGTCTTGGACAGCGTTCCCGTCCTTTCTCCGACAACGACCAGTTGTTTGACCACGGGCGGAAACAAATCCGAGTGTTTCCCCAACTCGTCGCTGAAACGTTCCCCGCGCGTCAACGAAGCGTGCATTTCGATGATGCTTTGTCGAATGGCGCGGTTCCCGACCGACTTGCCGCTCGCTTCGAGCGCTTCCACGACCGTGAAGCCCGCGTCCATCAAGTTCCCCAAGACCTCCATGAATTGAAGCACCGAAATGTTCTTGAACCATTGGCCCAGCAGCGGCACCTTTAGCAGCCACCGATCCATCCACAAACGGCCCGCGACCTGGCGGCGTATCGTCACCGTGGTGGCGACCAAAATGACGATCGCCAGAATCAGCATCCAGCCGTACTTCGATCCCAGTTCCCCAAGCGTAATCAGCAACCGCGTGATGCCCGGCAGCTTGGCTCCCGATTCCTCGTAGATGGCTTGAAACGTCGGGATCACGTACAGCAGCATGAACGTGATCGCGCCGGAGCCCGCAGTGACCAGGATACACGGATAACTCAGCTTCTTGATGATGTGCGACTTCAAACCGTCCGAATGTTCCAACTGATTCATGACCCGGCCGAGCGTCACAGGCATCGTGCCGCTGCGTTCGCCGATGCGGATCTGGCTGACCATCAGTTCGCTGAATGCGTTTGGATAAACGGCAAGTGCATCGCTAAAGGTTTCGCCATTTTCGACTCGCGATTTGACGTCTTCCAGCATCGCGGCGTATTTCTTCAGCGACTTCTCCGTGACCAGCGTTTCCAGCGATTTGGGCAAGGACAGTCCGTTCTCGATCAGGATCGAGATGTTGCGCAAAATGAAGATCATGTCTCGTTTCTTGATCTTCACTCCCTCGGCACTGCCGCCACCGCCGAGCTTGATGTTCTGCAGCTTCTTCAGAAAGCCGTCGTTGCGATTCGTTGTTGCAAAGTTGGACATGACGTTCGTGTGCTCTTGCTGATAACGAGTTCCGGCTACTACCCACTACCCACTAAGTTTGTAATACACCTCTTCGACCGTGGTCCGGCCTCGCAAGGCTTGCTGAATCCCTGCCGGTGCGAGTTCGACCATGCCCGACGAAACCGCGAGTTCGCGCAGCTTCGAGTGCGGCAAACCGGCTTCGATCGCTTTTTGAATCTCGGGAGTAACGACAAAGATCTCGTAAATCGGAATTCGTCCGGCGTAGCCCGATCCCATGCATTTGCCGCAACCCGCGCCCTTATAGAACGTCGCGTCCGCCGGAATCGTGGCATCGTGATCCTTCAGCAACGATTCCAGCATGCGTTGATTCGGGACCGCGGGTTCCTTGCAATTCGAACAGAGTCCGCGCAGCAGCCGTTGTCCAATCGCGCCGAGCAGAGCCCCGGCGATCTTGAAGTAGTCCAGTCCCAAGTCGTTCAAACGCGGGATGCAACCGATCGCGTCGTTCGTGTGCAACGTGCTGATCAGTAAGTGGCCCGTCAACGCGGCTTGTACGGCGCTGACCGCCGTCTCGTGGTCGCGAATTTCGCCGACCATGATGACGTCCGGGTCTTGACGCATGAGGTACTTCAAAGCGTTGCCAAAGCCCATGCCGTGATCGGTGTTGGCTTGCACCTGATTGATGCCCGTCAGCTTGAATTCGACGGGATCTTCGACGGTCGAAATGTTTGTGTTGGACGAATCGATGTTCGTCAACATCGTGTACATCGTCGTCGTTTTACCGGAACCCGTCGGGCCCGTCATGATGATCATGCCGTGCGGCTTGTCGAGCAGATCCTTGACGATTTGCGTCTCGCGCTCCTGCATTCCGAGGGCCTTGAAGGTGAAGACCTTGTTCCCTTCATCGACCACCCGCATCACGACCTTCTCGCCGCCGACGACCGGGATGGTGCTGACACGAAAACTGGCTCGCGTGCCGTTTTCGTCGATGGTTAGGTTTCCATCCTGCGGCTTGCGTGTTTCGGTCGTATCCATGTCGCCCATCACTTTGATGCGGCCGATGACCGATGCTTCCGTGTGATTCGGAATCGTCATCACTTGACTAAGTTGGCCGTCGACACGATAACGCACTCGCATTTGAGGCGTGTGCGGTTCCAGATGGATATCGCTGGCGCCCGCATTGACGGCACCCATTAAGATCGACCGCACCAGTCGAACGACGGGAGAATCTTTGTCTTCCTTGACGACAATGGTATCCTTCTTTTCGGCTTTCTTGGCTTCTTCCAACTCCTGAATTTTAATGTCGATGATCGTTTGACGGGCTGCGACACGTTCGTCGAAGCCGCGATCCAGCGTCGCGAGGACGTCATGCCGTAATGCAACGATCGGATCGACCTGATACCCCGATATCAATTCCGCTTCGGAGATGGCGTTCATGTCGTCGGGCGCGACCATCGCGAGCGTCATCGTGCCACCTTTGACGGCGACGGGTGCTATCAATCGTTGGCGCGAGAGTGCCTCCGGGAGCAAGCAGACAACCTGTGGGTTGACCATCTCCGGAGCCACCTCGCGGTAAGCCACATCGAATTGCTGCGCAAGTGCCGCACCCAGTTGATCGTTGGTGATGATTCCGCGAGCGACCAGGGTCTCACCCAACATGCCGAATGCGTTTTTCGCCGCGAGTGCCGCGTGTAGCTGTTCTTCCGTGATCGCTCCACGAGCGACGAGGATGTCACCGAGCCGACCTGCCATGAATCCAACCTTCGCGTTTCCGCGAGCGTGAGCTTAGTTTGCCAATACTTGAATGCCACACATGTGTGCGTTGCTAGTTCGTGGTGGGTGCTTGCGCCTTTGCCGGCTCGACGTCGATTGTTTTTGCCTTCGCCAAATGATTCCGAACTGGTGCGTTGGCCAATAACTTGCTAACTTTTTCTTCCAAGACTTCTAGGTGAAGCGGCACCACAATGAAGTCCCTCGCGCCGGCGTTGTATGCCGCTTGGACTCGCGATAAATCCGCGTCGATCGACAACACCAAAATCTTCAAATCGCTCGTCTCTTTAGCCGTCATCAGTTGCTCGATGAAGCCAATGCCATCCAGTCCAGGCAAGACGAGGTCCGTGATGACCAAGTCTGGGGTCGATTCGCTGATCTTAACGAACGCAGCCTCCGCCGATTCGACACGGATCACACGATATCCCAACAGCTCCAAACGAAACCCAGTCACTTCCGAAACGACCGGTTCAGGTTCGACCAGCAAGACTTCTCTGACGGCATTATTCATGGCGGTAGCTTTTCTGCCTTGTGCTTCTATCTGGATGCGATCGTTGCCAATTCGGAACCTATGAAACGTAGCTCGTCGTAAACACGAGTCAAAACTGTCCAACAGGATGGTGACGTTCAACGCTCCAGTCGCTCCAAATCATTCGATTCGCACAGGCCGAACGCGATCAAGGCGGGTTGGATCGAGGACTCAACGTATCGCGGCGGAACAATCCAGGCTTTCGTTTCACGTTCGCCCCGGATTCCGCATCGCGTACTCGGATGAGAGACAAAGATGACTTCGTGACCTAAGCTTCGATTGGCGTCGAGACTTCCGGCACACTCCGAATGCTTAGGCTCGCATCTCGCGCCGGCTCTGCCACCGAATCTTGATCTCAGTGAACCACTCGAGATCGCGCAGCGGTCTCAGTACTCTCGCGCAATGCATTGTTTCGCTTCGATGTAAACGAGGTAAGCATGAAGACGACTTACTTACGACCCGCAATGGTGCTGGCGATGGTTGGCCTGGGCGGTTGTTCCGGCTCGGATGTGAGCGAAGTGTCCGAGTTGCCGACGGGTGAAACACTCGCCGCGGCGTCGCTCAATCCCACGCCAACGCTTGAGTCGACGGAAGCGATCACATCGTCAACAGCTGTGGGTCCGGATGGCGCGACCAACAAGGTCGAACCGTTCCGTAATCCATTCGCCCCGCCGAAGGATGCACCGCCTCCACCTATCGTCGAGCAGCCCGATCCCGAGCCGGAGCCCACGGTCGCAGAGGAACCGCCTCCAGAGATCCGGGCACCCGGAACGCCGCCGAAAATTCGGCTGTTGGGGTTCATGAACATTGGTGAGCCAAAGGTATTGGTCTCGCACCGCAATGAAGTTGAAGCTTTAGCAATTGGCGACACACTGGAAGATATGAAAGTCGTCAAGATCGACTCGCCGGACCTGACGATGCTGTTCGACGAACGGGAAATCAAATTGAGCTTGTTCGATCAAGCATGGCAGCATGAGGGCGGCCCCGCGTCTGCCGGGAATAACAGTCGCGTTCAAACTCGCCCACGTTCGACGTGGCCGGTAAGAAACACCGGCACTTCGGCATCAGGTGGCGTAACGGCCAGAGAGCCAACTCATGAACCCAGCGAGATCCCTGGCTTTGGACCAAACGCCGGAAAACCGCCGGGATTTCGACCACCAGCATCGTCCGGGACCGGTTCAACTCCGGAAAGCCCAATTGGAAGCCCACCACTCGGACTTCCCGGCTTGAGCCGGGAAGCAAGCGGTGGCGCGGGAATCGGCGATAGCGATCTGCCGAGTTTCCCTGGACTCGATGTCGACGCTGGCGACAGATTTGGAGCCGGTAACTTGCCGGCCTTGCCGGGCGGACTGTAACGACACGTTAGGCCGGTGACGTAATCTGGTCTCGGCAACGCAGATAGATGAAGCTCTTCCCGAGCCGGCCGCCATAGTTGCCCGCCGACACCTTCACTAGGCTCGGCGTCTCGATACACGCATCGATCGCGTTGTAGGTCGCTGCGGCAACCGTCTCGAGATCGCGACCGTTGATGATGATCTCCATGATCGAATTCACACCGTCCGGCACACCCGATTCGTCACCAAGTTGCTGTTTCAACATCGGGCAGTATTTCTCATAAGTACTCGCAAATAGAAACGAGTAGCGGCTGCCGGCTTTCGATGCGCTGGCCGCGACGCCGCCGGGAAACGTTGTGATGACGCCAGGCGTGGCGTCGACCGCATGAGCCGCGGCTTCCGCTGCTTCGATCGCGGCGTCTTCGGTTTTGGCCATGAACCACAAGTTGCCGCCCATGATTCCATCGGCGTAACCGAACCGTCGGTCGATGGTGAATTCGCCACCCATTGTCGGCAGCACCCACATCTTTCGACCGTGTCGCTCCTCGATCTTTTCGTAGCCATCGCCAAAGTACGCGATCTTTCGACCGAGCTTGAAGTAAGGGTCGGTATCGAGCAAATTGAAGCAAGCCGTCGTCGGACAAGTCAGCACGTTCTGGCTGATTCTCGAGAGCATGGCCTTCTCTAACGCCCGCACCCGGTCCTTACGAAATCGCGGCACGTGAAACTGAACGACCGCGCCAGGCCGTCCGTCCGGCGTATCGAAGCCGCCGCCCCCCGGACCCACGAAGCGATCCACACCCGCTTCGCAATCGCACATGATCGTGCTCGACGCGTGGCCGGTTGCCGCGTTCACCGCAAACTCCAACCATTTATGATCGCGAGCCGTAATCAAAACCTCGGCATACAGGCTCTTAAACGCTTCGGCATAAGTATCTTCAACGTTGGCCATTGGTCATTCGTCCTTGTGGATTTGCGTTACGCGCGGCCGCGTCCTTCGTAAACGGCCTTCTCCGTCACCAGCTTGTCCATAAATACGTCGTGTTCTTCGACGGGAATCTCTTCGAACATCTGGCACTCGAATGCCAGAGCGACCAGCGGTGTGTCGGGGCGAGCATGTTCGAGCAGCTTGTCGTAGTAGCCTTTGCCGTGACCGGTTCGAGCGCCACGAGCATCAAAGGCGACGCCTGGCACCATGATCAAATCGAGTTCATCGACCGCCACCCGTTTTTCGATGACCGCTCGCAGATCCGGCTTGGGCTCAAGGATTCGGTACATCCCCAATTCCAATTCGTCCATGTCCTCAAGTAGGAACAGTTCCAGATCGCCATCGACACAGTACGGCACAACAATTCGCTTACCGCTCGCCAGCGCCGTCGACAGATCCTGACGTGTCCGGACCTCGGCTCGCACATCGACGTAAAACATCACCGTCTCGGCAGCCGCATACTCGGGCAGCGCCATGAAGCGGGCAACGATCTCGCGGCTCAGCTCGTCCTTATTCTCTTGAGCATTGCGGTTGGCATGGGCTTGTTCGCGAATTCGCTGTTTGCGTTCAAACAACTCGGCGACTTGCTCCTGAGGCATGAGGTTCCTTCCTTTCGAGGGCGAGACAGTGCGGCAGGTGGGGCGACATTCAATCACACGGATGCTATCGTAACAAATCGATGCTAGCTGACAATCCGAAATGAGAGATTGCTATGCCCACGAACCCTCACTCGCACGAACAATCACGCCGAACTTTCCTGGCCGGTGTTGCTGGAGCCGCCGCTGTGGCGATCACAGCGACTACGAAAGCTGCCAACTCGCCACCTACCAACAGAATTTGCGCGTTCGTCAAATTCGTCCAAACACTCAGCTATGATGAACTCGCCGAGCGGATCGCTGACATCGGCTTCGATGGCATCGAGGCAACGATTCGAGACAAGGGACAGATCTTACCCGAGCAAGTACCCGACGAATTGCCGAAGCTGGTCGAAGCCCTGAAGAAACACGACCTCGAAATCAGCGTGATGGCATCGAGCGTGAACAGAGCCGATCAACCACATACCGAACGCGTCTTGCGAACTGCTGCCTCGCTGGGCATCAAGCGATATCGGATGGAGTACTATCCGTACGATCTCAATCGGCCTGTCGCGGAACAGCTCGTCGAATTGCGTTCAGTAGTAAAAGATCTTGCCGTGATGAACCGAGAGTTTGGCATCACCGGCGTTTACCAGAACCATTCCGGCGCGTATGCCGTTGGCGCCACCGTTTGGGATCTGCACGAGTTGTTCCGCGACTACTCGACAGATGAATTCGGCATCGCGTTCGATATCCGCCATGCGACTGTCGAGGCGGGCCTCTCATGGCCTGTGTTGTTCAACGTCGCCACGCCGCATCTCGGTGCGGTCTATGTCAAGGACTTTGTGTGGGAAGGTAAAAAACCGGAAAATGTTCCGTTGGGCACCGGCCGCGTCGATAAGAGCTTCTTCACGCAATTGCGGAAAGCAGACTTCGCTGGGCCGATATCGTTACATGTTGAGTACCTACCCGAAGCCGGCGTCGCGGAGAATCTCGCAGCCATGAAGAACGATCTCGCAACCTTGAAAAGCTGGCTGGCGGAAGCTTAGGGTCTAGAAAATGAATCGCTGAACATGTGTGGGGTGTGGCGGGGGTCGAGTCTTCGAGCCCCCCGAAGCAATTCCACACTGGGGGCTCGGAGACTCGACCCCA
>Ga0326597_10005699_pt1 | contig 17215 bp, 17 predicted proteins | sample RVTome_12_FD_203789 | JGI IMG/M metagenome (GOLD analysis project Ga0326597, IMG submission 203789) | Soil microbial communities from uranium-contaminated site in the Upper Colorado River Basin, Wyoming, United States - RVT100D185 | ecosystem: Environmental > Terrestrial > Soil > Contaminated >...
AACCAGGCGAAGCGGCGTAGTTTATCGTCGACTCCGACGAAATGTTCAAACGCCATACCAATCAATATGATTATCAAAGTCATTACTGTGTCTCCCGTTCAGTCATGTTTCAATAAATCAAAATAATGTTGCCAGTCAAACTGTGGTCCCGGATCGGTCTTCCTGTCCGGAGCAATATGGCAATGTCCAACGATGTTTTCCAGATTGATTGCCGGCCATTGTTTCATTATGACCTTTGTTAACGCAGCAAGTTGTGTGTACTGTACATCAGTATAGGGTTGATCATCACATCCCTCCAGTTCCATCCCTATGGAAAAATCATTGCAGCGTTGCCTGCCTTTAAATTCAGATGGTCCGGCGTGCCAGGCCCGCCTGTTAAACGGGACGTACTGGGTAATTTTACCCACCCGGTCAATAAATACATGGGCGGATACCCGGTTGCCTGCAATCTCCGCAAAATAGGGATGTGTACCGGGATCAAGATCATTCATGAACAATCGTTCAATATTGCCCCCGCCAAACTCTCCCGGCGGAAGACTGATTCCATGGATCACCAACAGCGTGATATCTGTATTATCAGGCCGATCGTCATAATTGGGGGATTCGATTTTCCTGATACCATCGAGCCATTCTGCACGCTTATCAAGCCGGATTGGATTATGCATAGTCAATGTCAATATATTGAAAGTCCGGGTTACGTGTTAGGCTTGCAAAACAAGTTTGTGTATACAGCAGAATATGCATACAGACAGTTTAATGATAAATCCATATTGCGTCTTGCTGATCATACTGAAAATAATAATTAATAAATATTTAAAGGTAATTATTCATGCAGGTACTCCACGATATACTCGATAAAGCAGGCGGGATAATCTGGGGAGAATATTTACTCATCCCGTTACTGGCACTGGTTGGTATTTACCTGACCATAGGCCTCAAGGCCATGCCATGGCTGTATATTCCCCTGGCCTTGAAACGTCTGTGGCAAGGTCGTGTAGGCGAAGACAAGGATGGTGATATCTCGCCTTTTCAGGCGCTCATGACAGAACTTTCAGCAACCATCGGTACAGGGAATATTGCCGGGGTTGCCACTGCCATTTATTTCGGCGGACCGGGGGCAGTCTTCTGGATGTGGGTTGTTGCGCTCTTCGGGATGGCCACTAAATATGCAGAGGCCGTACTGGCAGTAAAGTATCGTGAAATCGACAGTCTCGGCAACCATGTCGGCGGCCCTATGTATTACATTAAAAACGGGCTTGGCCCGCGCTGGTACTGGCTCGCGGCCAGTTTTGCCCTGTTTGGTATGATCGCAGCCTTTGGCATAGGCAACATGGTGCAATCAAACACCGTTGCTCATGAACTGGAAAATACATTTGCACTACCCACGTGGATCACAGGAATTGTATTGGCTGTATTCGCAGCAGCAGTCATTCTGGGTGGGATACAGCGTATCGCAGAAGTCGCATGTAAACTGGTGCCATTTATGGCACTGGCTTATTTCGCCGGCGCATTAATCATCTTGTTACTGCATTTCACCAAAATCCCGGCAGCATTCATATTGATCGTGAGTGATGCGTTTACCGGAACAGCCGCCAGCGGTGGGTTTACCGGAGCAACTGTATGGATGGCGCTTCGTTGGGGTTTTGCCCGCGGAATTTTTTCCAACGAAGCAGGGCTTGGCAGCACACCGATTGTACATGCGGCAGCTAAAACAAAAGATCCTGTCCGGCAAGGCATGATTGCCATGCTCGGGCCTATGATAGATACATTAATAATTTGCACAATGACTGCATTGGTAATCATAGTCACCGGCGTCTGGAACAGCGGGCAGGTTGGCGCTCCGTTATCTTCACTGGCATTTACCACTGGCTTGCCAGGTCCCGGGGGCTATATTGTAAGTTTTGGAATCATGTTGTTTGCTTTTACCACGATCCTGGGCTGGAGTTATTACGGTGAACGTTGCGCAGAATATTTATTGGGTGTAAAGATCATTACCCCTTACCGGTTGCTGTGGATCATCGCTATTTTTGTCGGCGCCACCCGTGACCTCAATCTGGTGTGGGCCTTTGCCGATGTGTTGAATGGCTTGATGGCCATCCCGAATCTTGTTGCCTTGTTACTGTTAAGCCCGATGGTCTTTGCGTTGACCCGTGAATATTTTGCCCGGGACAAATCCTGATGCCTGCATTGCCTGATGATATTCCGGAAACAGTCGCCATAGCATTGCGTGAAGATGTTGGTACTGGTGATTCGACTGCCAACCTGATTCCTGCAGACAGCAGAATTACTGCACATGTGATCACACGTGAACCGGCAATCCTTTGCGGTACGGCGTGGTTTGATGAAGTTTTCCGACAACTCGACAAGACCATAACCATCTCCTGGTCTGCACATGACAGTGAATCCATTAAAAACGGGCAAACAATTTGTGAACTTGCCGGTAATGCCCGGGCGATACTCACTGGTGAAAGAACCGCACTGAATTTTTTGCAATTACTTTCCGGCACGGCAACTTCCACACATGAATATGCAGAAATTCTGAAAGAATACAATACAAAGATTCTGGATACCCGCAAAACCATACCAGGATTACGCACTGCCCAGAAATACGCCGTGTTGTGCGGCGGCGGTAAAAATCACCGCATGGGACTTTATGATGCCATTCTGATCAAGGAAAACCACAAACTGGCTGCTGGCAGTATTACGGCAGCCATCAAGGCCACAAAAAAGCAGGGCGTACCCATCGAAACTGAAGTAGAAAACCTGGCGGAACTGGAACAAGCACTGGCAGCCGGGACAGACAGCGTATTGCTGGACAATTTTGATCTGGACGAGTTACGTCAGGCGGTTGCGATTAACAAAGGGCGGGTACCACTTGAAGCTTCCGGTGGTGTGGACAAGGAAAAACTCCGGGCCATTGCTGAAACCGGAGTGGATTTTATTTCCATAGGCTCACTGACCAAACATGTCAGGGCCATTGATTTTTCAATGCGATTTACTGGTGATCGGTGACTAGTGAATGGTGAATGGTTTTTCAATTGTCAGGACAGCACTAATCACCAATCACCAATCACTAATCACTAATCACTAATCACTAATCACTAATCACTAATCACTAATAATTATAATTTGCTCTTCACCACCTGATAAACTTCCTCCGTCAATTTATCCATACCAGCCATGATTTCATCCAGTTGTTTCTGACGGTCTTTGACAAACACCTCATCCTTGATACCGCCAATATTAATGTATACATTCAACGCAGCACTGCGCAGTGCTGCCAGACCTGCCAGTACAGCCACACCAGCATCACTGATGACATTCTTGTTGCCTTTTTCTGCGATCGGTTTGCAAAGCTTGATCACTTCTGCTGACAATCTGGCACAGGCCAGCGGTACATCAGTGGCTTCTTTTAATGCTGCCTGGATTGCAGCGGTACGGGCCGCTTTTTGTTCGTCCGTGTCCTTCGCCATGCCATAAGCACCCATGACCTTGTTAAATACATCCACATCCGCCTTGATCATTTCAGTTAGTTGAGTACGGAGTTTTTCTGACTTGTCGAGTATTTCCTGCGCCTCCGCATCCACATCTTCATAACCTTTTTTGCCTACGGTGAAGTTGGCCACCATGCTGATTAAGGCAGCGCCCATGGCGCCTATGATGGCTGCAGCACTGCCGCCGCCCGGCGTGGATGCCTTGCTGGCCAGTTCATCAAGAAATACCTGGATGGATTTGTCTTTTATCATTATTTTCCCCGCTTGTATTGATCAGATGATGTATTTTCCGTGAATTATATGGCAGATTGGCGCCCAGCTGAAACCGGCAAGTCACTCAAAAGTTGTGGCAACAGGCAGCATGGGTTAAGTTATTGACAGATAAACTGCAGACATTTAAACACCTGTAAAATCTCGCTCATACTGTGATGCTGAATGACGAACTTCCGGAATATAAGAAAATAACAGGGGATCGCGCATGAAAAAACTATTATTTCAACTTGATACCAGCCCACACCCGGCCGTCTTTGATACCGTGGTTGCCTATGATGGTGGCGCTGACCATGTAATCGGACATGGCAACTGTACACCGCAAAATGTCACCCCGCTGGTGGAAGGCACAATTTTCACGCGAGCTCCCAAAGAGAAAAAAAATACTGCCCTTTTTGTTGGAGGCAGTGATATGGCTGCTGGTGAAAAACTGCTCAAAGCCGTACAAAAAGTGTTTTTTGCAGACTTTCGTGTGTCTGTGATGCTGGACAGTAATGGCAGTAATACCACAGCCGCAGCCGGTGTTGCCAAATTGTTGAGCAGTGGCACAGTCTCAGGAAAGAATGCAGTTGTCCTCGCCGGTACCGGCCCGGTAGGCCGCCGTGCTGCCTATATGTTGGCCAGTGAGGGTGCGCAGGTAGCCCTGACTTCACGTGAATTGTCCCGCGCTGAACAGGCCTGCAAGGACATCAAGGAACGTTTCAATGTTGATATAGAGCCCATAGGTGCTGCCGACAATGATGCCCGCGGCAAGGCCATCGAAGGGGCGCAAATTGTATTTGCCGCGGGTGCCGCCGGTGCTTTATTACTGAACAAACATCACTGGGAAAACAATCCTGCTATTGAACTGATGGCAGATGCCAATGCCACCCCGCCTCTGGGCATTGAAGGCACTGATATGATGGACCGGGGCAAGGATCGTAATGGCAAGATCATCTGGGGTGCCATCGGGTTTGGCACTTTGAAACTGGCATTGCACCGGGCCTGTATTGAAAAACTGTTTGAAAGTAACGATCAGGTCTTTGACGCTGAAAATATATTTGCCCTGGCAAAAACCATGGCATGATAAATTTTGATGAATTAATGAATTATCAGAGTTATCTTCCGGATACCTGTGTATAGCCACAATCGTACTATTTTGAAACGGCTGCTTGCCATTGTCTGCTTGTTATGTGGATTAGCGCCACCGGGACTGCACGCCCAAAGCTTCGAAGATGGCAAGGCCGCTTATGAAGCCAGGGAATACCAGAAAGCGCTGGAGATACTGCTGCCACTGGCTGAACAGGGTAATTCACAGGCTCAGGTAACCCTGGGCATAATGTACGATTATGGACAAGGCGTAGACAAGGATCCTGTCGCAGCCATGAAGTGGTATATCAAGGCTGCAGAACAGGGCATACCTGTAGTGCAACATGATGTTGGTGTTAAATATTTTCAGGGCAGCGGCGTAAAACAGGATTATCTGGAGGCGGCAAAATGGTGGGAAATGTCTGCCAATGCCGGTCTGGCTGATTCCCAATTCAACCTCGGTTTGCTCTATTACCGTGGCCTTGGTCTGGAAACGAATTATCAGAAAGCCGCAGAACTGTTTCAAAAAGCCTCTGAACAGGATCACCCCCATGCGCAATACAGTCTCGCAGTAATGAACGCCTTCGGACAAGGCATGGAAAAAGATTATGCAGAAGCATTAAAGTGGTTTGGAAAATCTGCGGAACATGGGGTCGCACAGGCACAATATAACCTTGGTGTTTTTTATGAAAATGGTTATGGACTGACCAAAAACATGGATACAGCCAAACAATGGTATGCCAAGGCAGCCAAGCAGGGACTGGATGAGGCCAAACAAAAACTGGCAGAATTATCAAAGCAGATTACACACCCCGAGCCGGTATCATTGCCACAAGCAACGCAAGCTCTCGCAGCAGAAGAACCAGAATCTATCACCACCCAACCTACACCAGTTCCTGATATACCAGCACCTGCAAGTGCAGGTGAAATAAAACGTGAAGACTGGGTCAGGCAACAAAAGCCGGATTCATATACCCTCCAGTTAAGCAGTGTCCTGAATGAAAATGACATACTGAAATTCATCAAGGCAAACAAACTGGAATCACATACCGCTTATATACGTGTCATGGTAAAGGACACAATCCGCTATACTGCCATCTATGGTGTATACGATACTCACGCACAAGCAGAACAGGCAATCAAGGAACTGCCCGCACATCTACAGAAGGACAAGCCCTGGGTCAGGAATTTTGGTGTATTACAAAAAATGTTGCATTAACACTGTGTTAATCTGACAAACAACAAGCAGCAACATCATCATGGCCATTTTCAGAGATATCCTGAGCAACTCCAGCGAAGAACTGCTCAAGACCTTTTATGTGTTCGACAACAATGAAATCAGATTACTTACGGAACGCAGGCTGGACAGGATTGCAAAAGAACTCAGGTTAAGGACTGAACAACTGATCTGCGCCATCGGATTCAACCCGCATTTTGCCGATCTGACGGAGATAATCCACCTGCTGGGTTATAGCAGTATTGATGAACTGGCCAAAGCAAGGAATGAAATATTTATTACAGATATTTACAAAAAGGTATCGCTGGACAATATTCTGACTATTTACAATGTGGTCAAGGATTACCCTGAAACACTGCAGGTCATGCAATATCTGGTTGAACAAAGGCTGAAATCCATAGAAACCAAGATTGAAGCAACCGTTAACTCCATCATCATTGAGAAGTACAAGGCTGAAATCAAGTCCATCTATCTTGATAGCATTGCCGGTATTGATTTTGCGGAAAAACGTCTTGACAAGATCGACAGTGGTTTCCGGGCACTGCTGAATGAAGTCACCATCATTACCGAAAGCAGAATCATTCCTGCGGGAGATATCTTCTTCAGGGATACCATACTGCCTGAAGAAAAAAGAAAACTACTCAACAAAGGACTAATTCCATTAGAATTGGTACATGCCAGGCTGGAGGATGTGACCATATCTGCACGAGAAAAAAAAATGCTGCAGGAATATGTAAATATCACCAGACAAAATAACGCAGGAACTACCTGATTGATAATTTTATGATTAGTTTTACAGAACTTTTGACAGCATCCGATGCCGATCTGGTAAAAATATTTTACAAGATTAAGGCGGACCCCAATGATGATTTTATCAAAAGAATTAATAAAACTGCTGCCCAACTGGGACTGAATCACTCGCAACTGGTATGTGCGCTCGGCTTTAATAAAAATATCCGTGATCTGACGGACATCATCTCCGTCCTCGGATTCAGGTCATACAAACTTCTGGCTTACCGTCAGGATGAACTGTTCACAACAGATACTTATCAACAACTCTCAATTGACAATATCCTCGATATTTATTCAGCACGCCTTGAGGATGAACAGATCATGGAATCGTTACGCGAACTGTTAATGCCACGACTCGAACATATCGAGGCGGACATCGCGAAAAATGAAGATCCTGGTCATGTTATAAGCTACCGTATGGAAGTACATGCCATTTATACCTCAGGTATCGCCAACAAGGATTTTGCAGAAAAACGTATAAACAAACAGAATATTGCCAAATTCCGCATCATTGCCAATGAACTGGGAGTTATTGTCGAAGCCGGTGTGTTGCCGGCCAGCAACCTGTTTTTCATGGAAACCATAACCCCGGAAGAGAAAAAAGATCTCATAGACAGGGACCATATTAATGAAACCATGATCAAAAACCGCCTGCAAAACTCGAAGATATCCCAGGAAGAGCGGGACATGCTGGAGGAATATATCTAGCATTTCTGACACCCGGTTTCCCCGAAAAAACATGCTTTTGGGAATATTTCCTATATATTTTTTCAAACATTCACTTACATAATACCCAACCACTTTAGAATCACCCGGACGTTAAATCAGTATTCACATGCAACATCTCATGTGTGCTTGCTTTAAAAATTACAAAAAAACATAAAGTTTTAATACAGTTGGGGGTAAGATCATGTTTTCCAGAAAAAATTTTTTGAGCGTCATATGCATAGCCATGGCTGTAGCCAGTCAGGCCAATGCGGATGATTTATTGCAATCAGATACGATAGAGGTCATCGGTATTACCCCGACCCATGGAGTAGGCCTGCCTGAAAACCGGATACCTTATAATATACAATCAGTCACCAGTGATGACCTGGAACAAAGCCAGAGCCTGGATATTACTGATTATATGAATCGTAACCTGGGCAGTGTTTCTCTCAACGATGCCCAGAATAACCCTTTGCAACCGGATCTGCAGTTTCGTGGTTTTACCGCATCACCTTTATTAGGATTACCCATAGGACTTACTGTTTATCAAAATGGTGTGCGCGTTAATGAAGTTCTGGGCGATACCATTAACTGGGATCTGATACCTGAATCATCAATTGCAAGCATGAACCTGATTGGTGGTGCCAATCCATTATTTGGTCTGAATACATTGGGTGGTGCTATCAGTATTGTGACAAAAAACGGCTTCACCCATCCAGGTCATAGTCTTGAAGTTTACGGCGGTTCATTTGAAAGAATTGTAACTACTGCAGAAAGTGGTGCTAATAATGGTACCTGGGGTTATTACGGTACCGTCAGTTACTTTGATGAGGAAGGGTGGCGTGATGATTCTCCCTCTGAAGCCCTGAATCTTTTTACATCATTCAGCTTTCGCAATGGTACTACCACATCTTTAGATCTCAATTTTAATTATGCGGATACCGATCTGATCGGTAATGGAGCCATACCAATAGAATTACTTGCACGGAGCCGGGATGCTATTTTCACCTCGCCTGACCAGACTGAAAACCGCCTGTTTTTTGTTGATCTGCAAGGTGAACACTGGTTGAACGACCTGACCCTGCTATCCGGGAATATTTTCTATCGCGATAATGATGTTAATTCATTCAATGGTGATGGATCAGAATTTGAAGGTGTAGGTGGATTCCTCGAAGAAGATGGCGATCAAATCGAAGACCAGTTTGGTAATCTTATTGCTGATACCAATGCTGACGGTACTGAACGTAATGCCATAAATAATATCAGTGAACGGGACCAGAAAAACTTTGGCGGTACTTTCCAGACAACATTCCTGCATAACCTGTTCAACCGTGAAAACCAGTTGATTGCAGGTGCAGCTTACAGCCAGGGATTTGCCGAGTTCTTCTCTAACGTTGAGATCGCCAGTCTGCTTGCTGATCGCAGCACATTGGGTACTGGCCTGTTTGTGCCGGAAGAAGGTACATTCATTGATACCCAGACGCGTAGTTGGTCATTGTTTGCCACAGATACAATTGCTGTTACTGATAAACTGGATCTGACTGTCTCTGCCCGTTATAACAATACGGGTGTTAAAATTACGGATAAAGGTGGTGATACCAACCTGACTGAAGCAGAACCCCGCCTGAATGGTGAACATGATTATCATCGCATCAATCCGGCAGCTGGCATTACCTACGCATTTCAACCTTCACTTTCAGGTTATGCCAACTACAGTGAATCTTCACGCGCACCTACCCCGATTGAACTGGCCTGCGCTGATCCTGATGCGCCCTGTAATTTACCTAACTCTTTCCTTGCTGATCCACCATTGAAACAGGTGGTGGCCAAAGGTTTTGAAGGCGGCTTCCGCGGGACTTTTAATAATGCCGGGATATTGAGTGGAACCAGCTGGCATCTTGGTGGATTTCATACCACCAATCACGACGATATTATCTTTATCAGTACCGGCGGTGTTGCCGCCAACGAAGGATTCTTTGACAACGTTGGCGATACGCAGCGTCTGGGTATGGAACTGGGTCTTGCTGGTGTCTGGCAACGACTTAACTGGTTCCTGAACTACAGTTATATAGAGGCCACCTTCCAGGATGATTTTGCTGCCAGTAGCCCAAACAATCCATTTGCAGATGGCAATGATGAAATCCAGGTCCGTTCCGGTGACCGGATACCCGGTATTCCTGACCATACCCTTAAGCTGGGCGCTGTCTTTGAAGTAACCCCGAAATTGAGCATCGGCGGCGACATGATTTTTAACACCGGTGTTTACCTGCGTGGTGATGAAGCCAACCTGCTGGATACCACAGATAATTATGCCATTGTAAACCTGATCGGGAACTACAAGTTCAACAAGACTTTCAGTGTATTCGCCCGTATCAACAATCTGTTTGATACTGATTATGAAACATTTGGTCTGTTAGGCGAACCGGACGAAATTCCCGGGTTTGAAAATTTCTCTGACAACCGTTTCCTCGGACCCGGCGCACCGATATCAGGATTCGTAGGAATTAGAATTCAAATGTAAATAACTTCCTTCTCTGTCAGGGAAACAAAAACGGGCGCATTATGCGCCCGTTTTATTTTAAAGTAATTTTACCGAAACCTATTTAGCCTTGGCAGATCCTTCCACCCCGATTTTCCATTGCCGCATTTGTACTTCAATGATTTCTCCTGTTGCAGCACTCACTTCCACCTTGAATGTCACACCGTATTTATCGGTGATAACAAACTCATAGGTGGGCATGCCATTAAACTCGATCTCATACTCGACTTCTTCAACAACACCGGGATAAAGTGCAGTTGCAATTTTCCTGGCTTCCTGTTCGGAAACTTTCATGTGCTTTTTAAACAAGGGATCATTTGCTGAATCCGCTTCCTGTTCGATTTCCAGTATCTGGCTGCTGACTGTACTACATTCAAATTCCCACTCTTTGCCTTCCGGATCACGGATTTCAATCTCATAGACTGCCTCGCCTTCATCAGTAAAACTGAGATATTCAACCTTTATAAATTCCCCTGCCCTGATGGATTTCGTTGCCACCAGGCAATCTTCCAGACGAACTTTTTTATGAGGATGTCCGGCATAAACATCTGCACCAAAAGCAATTAACAATACCAACACGATATATCTACTCATATTTTTACCTCTCTGGTTGTATGAGTAGATAATGTAGCGGTGCAGCAATACTGGCAATGGGACATTTTCCCTTATAATTCAAGAGGTTTTCCCGGGAAGGGAATTAAGATACTTAAAATTTTGACTGGTGCTGAAGGGAGGGCGAGACGGATAAAGCAAAAGGTCCAGTGAAACTTTTGCCCGTCGAGCGCCACGCCAACGGACGGCGTGGCTGGTGTTTAACCACGCTGTTAAGTTACGCCAAGGATGGCATGTACGATTTTGATAAATCTGGTGCCGAAGAGAGGAATACTCCACACTGTCGCTACGGACTCCTGTCCTCTCGCGACACTAATACATCCATGTATGTCGTCCCTGTGTTTCGCCTTGCAAGCCAGATTCGCTACGCTCATCTGTTCACAAAACTGTATGGAACAAGTTTTGAACATTATGCAAAGCATAATGGCCCTTGTGGCGAGCCACAGGGATGTGGCGAGTAAATTCGCTCATAAATTTGTTCCAGATATTTTCTACTACCTGAGGTCTAGGCAGGAGTACAAAAAAATTTGTCGAACCATCTTAAATTATCGGAGGTTCGCTTCCTTAATTCATTCAAACAAACGAAATGCCTGTTGGTAACAGGCATTTCGTTTGTTTGGTGCCGAAGAGAGGAATCGAACCTCCGACCCACGCATTACGAATGCGTTGCTCTGCCAACTGAGCTACTTCGGCTTTGATTCAAAAAATTAACTAATTAATAATTTCACCATAACTACTACAACCCTAAGTTCGACCATCCTGGTCTCACTAATGACACAGCCTTGAGCTCCTGCCCAAGGCGTTCGCCGGGAAAAAGACATGTTAAATGTCTTTTTCTTTTTCCTGCTCACCTGAGCTACTTCGGCTTTGTTTCAAAATTGCGTCTTATTAACAATAACAACTAAAGCCTTAAGCTCGGTCATCCATACCTCACTAATGACACTGCCTTGAGATTCATATGTGGCGTTGACTCACTCCATCCCTGGAGATCGCCCTTCGGGCAGCCTTCGGTTGTCCAAAGTCAATCCAGTTGAATTTGTCAACGGGGAAAAGATACGTTAAGTATCTTTTCCTTTTTCCGTTTCGCCTGAGCTACACCGGCAATAATTTGGCTGGCAGGATGGTACTATTATGCTTTGTTACGCACGCGGAATATCACATCAACTCCGGATTGGATAGTACCTTCCGGCAAGTCAGGGATATTTTCAATGGTCATTTCAGTTGCTGTGACATCCAGCAGCATGCCGGTATCTTCGTTGTAAATGTGATGGTGAACATCCGTATTTGAATCGTAAAAGACCTTGCCGGATTCGATAATTACTTCACGAACAATACCCTTTTCCGCAAACAGGTTCAGGGTATTATAGACAGTGGCTTTCGATACTATCGCAGAATTTTTATTGACCCTTGCCATAACCTGATCCGCAGAAAGATGCTGGGGCCTGCATAACAGCGCAGAAGCAATTTCCATACGCTGTGCCGTTGGCCGGATATCATGTTCCAGCAACAAAGCCTGAATGCCCACAGTTAGTGTGTCTTTATCGGTAATGAGAATCATCTACGCAGTATAGCCAAACTCGATTTGTGATGCACTGATTAGAATAATTTTTAACCAGTTTTATGCGTTAACACGAGTTTGCGACCGGAATTGGAAAACATCAGCAGGAACCATTGTATCCCGCTTCAGAATGATGTCTGCCATCAATCGGGCTGAACCCGGCGCATGCAGAATCCCGTTGCGATGATGGCCTATATTCAGGTAAAGACCTTCCACCTCCGGGTGTCTGCTGATATACGGAGTATTTCCGCGCGTTGCCGGGCGCAGACCGGACCAATGTCCAACTACCGGAAAACGGTTGATACCGGGCAACATAACTTCGGCTGATTCTGACAATTGCATTCTGGCCTGTTCACTTATTCCTTTATCAAAACCCACCTCTTCAACTGTGCTGCCCACAAGAATATGGCCGTCCCGTCTTGGGATAATATATATCCCGTTTTTCATGATTATGTGGCTGACATATCCCGGGGAAGCCTGATAACAAATCATCTGTCCGCGTACTGGCCGGATATCAAGTTCAGGCATCAGCTCCGCACCCCAGGCCCCATTGGCGATCACTGTCACGGCCGCTGTAAATTCTCCTTGTGTTGTTTCAATTGCCTTAACCTGATAATCACAAATTCTGATCTTTTCCACAGTTGTATATTCATGAATCTCCACACCCGTTTGTTCCAGATGTTTTTTTAATGCTGAAATTAATAACGGATTCCTGATCTGCGCAACATCCTGTAACCACAGTGCATCGTCATTTATCAGCTCGATCGAAACAGCGTGATTTTTTGCCCAGTCCAGTGCCTTGTCCTGTTCTTCAGTCGAGAGAATTTTCATCCCACTGCGTTCCCATTCAGGATCAATGCCGGTAGCTTCACAAAGTTGATTTGCCAATACGGGATAGTATTGCTGACTCCAACGGGTCAGGTCTGACAATGCGGCAGTTTCACGCCAGGGATAAAGCGGCGAGAGTATGCCACCACCCGCCCATGAAGATTCACTTCCCACAGTTTTGCTTTCCAGAATTGCCACCTTTTGGCCGGCACTACATAGCTCGAGAGCAGTCATCATGCCAATGAGACCACCTCCGACCACCACAGAATCATATATATTCGTAATCATGAATTGTTAACAGGTTCACAATCCGGTGTAGGGTTCAGTGTAGCACCAGCCGTTAATCAGAAGAAAATAACCGTTTGTCAGTAACATACAGAAAATATATCTGAATTATCCTAAGATTTCACCATATGAAAAACATAAATATTAATCGACATCAAGGTTTCACTATTATCGAACTGATGATAACAGTAACAGTGGTAGGCATACTCGCCGCGGTTGCCCTTCCTGCTTTTGGCGATCTGGTTAAAAACAATCGCCTGGCTGCGCAGGCAAATTCCATCACCACATCCCTGCATTACGCCAGGGGTGAAGCTGTCAACCGGGGACTTAGCGTCAGAATTGAACCCCTGGTAGCCGGCACTGACTGGTCCGCTGGCTGGCTCGTCCGTCTGGATGGTAATAATGATGGTGATTTCGATGATGCAGAAGATATTGTATTGCGTAATTTCGAGGGTCTTAAAAGCAGTAACCTGAACACTGATCAAAATCAAATTGTATATTCACCCAATGGTCAAGCATCCGTAGCTACCACACTTACCCTGCTGGCTGATGAATGCACCAAGGAGCATAAACGGGTACTAAACGTTAAATTATCCGGGATGATATGGCTGGATCCAGATGATAGAGATTGTCCCTGAGGAATCATGAACTATGCAAAAAAGCATCAATATTTACAATAACAAAGGCTTTTCCCTCATGGAAGTACTCATCGCCTTGTTGATACTTGCAGTTGGTTTACTGGGAGTTGCCGCATTACAAACTATTGCTCTCAAAACCAATCACAGCGCTTATCAACGCACCCAGGCCACATTTCTTGCATATGACATGCTGGATAGAATGCGTGCCAACAGAAATTCAGCAATGGCTGGTGACTATAATCTGGCGGTAGCAACCGATCCAACTGCAACAGGCACACTGGCTGAGCAGGATATCAATGACTGGATAAATAACAATGTGTCACAGCTGCTTCCCGCAGGCGATGGTTCCATTGACTGCACCAATCTTGGTGTTTGTACTATCGTTGTGCAGTGGGATGAATCACGTACTGGCGGCACAGCTACAGCGGCGAGCGATGTTATCCAATTTACATTTACTGCTGAGATTTGATTGCCATGAAGAACAAATTGAACATTAATTTTAACAAGCAACTTGGTGTCTCTCTGATTGAATTGATGATCGCAATGATCATCGGCCTGATTCTGACCGGCGGTGCAATCCAGATTTTCATCAGCAGTAAAGCCACCTACCGGCTTGAAACAGCACTTTCCCGTTTGCAGGAAACGGGGCGGTTTATTATTGACAATATGTCGAGAGAAATTCGTATGACTGGTTATACTGGCTGTTCCAGCCGCGGAACGATTGAAGTGAATGTTATATCAAGAAATCCCACGCCTGTCACGTTCGATGCCGATAATGCAATTCTTGGATTTAATGGTGGTGCTGGCGCATGGACCCCTGCCATACCAGCCAACCTGTTAATCGCAATGACAGACATTGACGGCGATAACACCAAGGATGTCATCGACGGAACTGATGTGGTCAATGTTCAAAGAATGGATGAATGTGGCGCAGCTATTGTAGGTAACTGGGAAACAACTAACGCTCAGATGAATGTCAGTCATCCCAATACGTGTACTTTTGACCAGAATGAAACGGTCATGGTTACAGACTGCAGAAATGCCGATGTTTTTCAAATCACTAATACTCCAAATACCAGTGGCAATCAACAAAACCTGGCACACAGTACGGCTGTCAACACCGGCAACTTCCTTGGCCAGAATTACGGGCCGGATTCACAGATATCCAAACCCCGTTCCAAGATCTTTTTTATCGCCCCCGGCGATAGCGGTGAACCTGCTTTTTATGTTGCTTCCTGGGAACCTAATGATGGAGACGCAAATCTGACTGCGGACGATTATGTGATAATGGAACTTGCCGATGGCGTTGAAGACATGCAAAGTCTTTACGGTGTCGACACCGGTGGCGGTGATGCCTATGCCGACAGTTATGTCACCGCTGATAATGTTACAGACTGGATAGATGTTAAAAGTGCACGTATCAATTTACTGCTTAGAAGTGATGATCGTATTACTGAAGAACCGCGCAGTGTTACTTTTAATGGCGCAGCCGTAAATTCCGGCGCCGGTGCAGATCAAAGACTGCGCATGGTTTACTCTACCACCATCTCTTTGCGTAACCGATTGCCCTGAGGTAAACATTATGATCACGAAACTTAATCAACAGAATGGCGCTGCCCTGATTGTTTGCCTGATTCTATTGTTAGTAATGACCATTCTTGGTGTCAGTTCTATTACCTCAACTACCATGGAAGAAAAAATGGCAGGTAATATCCGTAATAAACATCTTTCCTTCCAGGCTGCTGAAGCTGCTTTGCGTAACGGTGAAACTATTGCCAACGGGCTGGGAGCAGATACTAATTTCAACGGAACTAACGGACTTTACCCCCGTTCGCAGCATGACGATGCTGATTTCCCCATATGGGAACAAGCCTCCGGTATTAACTGGCAGGATGCTGCTGCCATCAGTGGGCTGGTACAAAACCCGCAATACATTGTTGAAGATTTTGGTGATTCTCCCCGTGATAACGATTGCATGTTGCAATTACCTATTCAACCCGGCTGTTTGTTACCGGTTTATCGTGTTACTGCCCAGGGGTGGGGCCTGAATACCAATGGTTACACCATGTTGCAATCCACTTACAAGCAGCTTTAATTTCATTACGAATATGCGAGCTAATATGAGCAAACAATCATTTTCAGGGGTCAATTTCATGAAATTTCTGATTTCCAGGTTGAAAAAAACAAGTATGGGTTTATTTATTGCAACTCTCTTGTTTGGTAGTAATTCTGCCATGGCTGACCTCAGTCTGCCTGATGTACCGCTGTTTGTCTCCAGCGTTACTGAACCACCACTGGTACTACTTACAATGGGCCGCGATCATAAATTATTTTATGAAGCCTACAACGATGCTTCAGACCTTGATGAAGATGGCCAGCTGGATATCGGGTACAAGCCTGCCATTGATTACTACGGATATTTCGATTCCTTTAAATGTTATGTGTATGACAGTGGTGATGGTCGATTTGAACCCAGTACCGCAACAGCAGATAAAAAATGTGCCGGCGCCAGCGAGTGGAGTGGTGACTGGCTGAACTATGTCACTACCGCACGTATGGATGCCATACGTAAAGTCTTGTACGGCGGCAATCGTAGCGTTGACAATTCAACCACCACTGTACTGGAACGCACACATGTGCCCCAGGATGCCCACAGCTGGGGTAAGGAGTACACAAGCATCGCAGTTTCAGGCTATGACCTGCAGGAATACACTCCTTTATCTCTGCCTTCTACCGGCAAACGACACCTGTTTGCCAATACTACCCTGCGCAATTCCGGCAGTGGCGAACCAAGACTGCGTGTGCTGGAGAATTCCGATTACCGCGTGTGGGAATGGTTATCGATTGAGCGACCTGTTGCCGGAGATCGCTGCCTGCATGGTGGCAGTGGTCCGCTTTGTGTGGGCGGTGGCGGTAATTTTTCTATCGTTCCTGCCAGTGCCACGAATGGCCTGAGTGTAATCACTCGCCGTGTTTATGACATTAATGGAATAGGTGTAGACACTACACCAGATGACACTGGAGAGATGAATACTGTACAAACTACCGCCACAGGTTTTCTAGCTGCGAGCACAGATAACCCCTTAAATATAAATGTAGCAGACAGCGATGCCCTGGCTCTCGGTGGTCTCACGAATAACTATTTTACATTGATCGAAGGCACCATAACTGTCGATACATCGGGTT
>Ga0326597_10005700_pt1 | contig 17212 bp, 14 predicted proteins | sample RVTome_12_FD_203789 | JGI IMG/M metagenome (GOLD analysis project Ga0326597, IMG submission 203789) | Soil microbial communities from uranium-contaminated site in the Upper Colorado River Basin, Wyoming, United States - RVT100D185 | ecosystem: Environmental > Terrestrial > Soil > Contaminated >...
GCCAGCATCACCCCGAAGACTGCGGTGAGGCCGGTCATGAACGAGGCGGCCACCACCGAGTAGTTGCGGAACTGGGTGTGCATGAGGGTGTGCATGCCCTCGAGCCGGTCGTCGATCCGCTCGTAGAGCCGGTCGAACCGGTCCTCCATCCGGTCGAACCGACCCTCGAGACCATCGAAACGACCCTCGAGACCGTGGAGATCGGCCTTGGTGACGAACTCGTGGCTCGGGGGCAAGTGAGTCATCAACGTCTCGGCGTGTTCCGGGCCAAGGACCTCCTCGAGGCGAGCATACAGCGACCGAAGCTGGGGATCGGGTGCGGACATGGAACCACCTTGTCGACTGGTGATGAAGATCTCAGGAGGGTGTGACGGATCAGCCCACCCGCGCCCGCTCCAGCCCGTCGAGAATCAGCCCGAGGCCGAAGTCGAAATCGCGATTCCCGTCACCCGGGGCCTTGTCCAGGTGGAGACGGGCGTGGTCGGCGAGGTGGGGGTGATCGACGCCCGCGGTGGCGATGAACTCGTCGACGAGCTGCCTCAGATCGCGCCCGGCGAGCACGGTCTTCAATCCAGACGAATGGCCCAGGTGCCACGCGGTGAAGCCGAGGATGTGAGCGTCGATGGCGTGGTACCCCCGGTAGGCCAGCTCGGCCGAGAACCCGGCGTCCACCAACAGGCCGAGCAGCCAGTTCATGTATCTGGTCCGGGCCGGCTGGGGGGCGGGCGACGACGGCGACATCACCAGGCTCGACGCCCACGGATGCGCCATGAGCTCCCGGTGTGCCGACACCGCACACCGCCGGACCGCCTCTTGCCAGTTCGCCTCGTCTCCGGGCAGGTCGACCTGGCCGAAGACCCGGTCGGCCATGGCGTCGACCAGCGCTCCCTTGTTGGGGATGTGGTGGTAGATCGACATCGCCTCCACTCCGAGGGCGGCGGCGAGGCGGCGCATCGACAGCGCCTCGATCCCCTGCTCGTCGGCGAGGTCGATGGCGGCGTCGAGGATTCGCTCCGGGGTGAGGGGCTCGCGATCGGCCATTTGACGCCTCTTACGGTGTACGGCTATCGTTCCAAAATGATCTTACACCGTAAGAACACACGAGAGGAACCACCATGAATGCCATCGTCCGCCGTCGCTACGGCCCGCCCGACGTCATCGAGGTCGCCGATGTCGACAAGCCCGAGCCGTCGGACGACGAAGTGCTGGTGCGAGTGCGCGCCGCCTCCGTGAACCCTGCCGATTGGTACGGCCTGACCGGGTGGCTCTACCTCTTCCGCTTTCCCACCGGGCTCTTCAAGCCCAAGGACCCTCGCCTCGGCACCGACTTTGCCGGGGTCGTCGAGGCGGTGGGCTCCGCCGTCACCCATGTGTCCCCCGGCGACGAGGTTTACGGAGGCCGCACCGGGGCCCTCGCCGAGTACATCTGCGTCAAGAACGCCGTGACCCGCAAACCCGCCAACCTGTCCTTCGAGGAGGCGGCGGCGGTGCCGGTGGCGGCGATCACGGCCCTCCAGGGGCTGCGCGACCACGGCGGCGTCGGCGCGGGTACCCGGGTGCTCATCAACGGCGCATCCGGCGGGGTGGGGACTTTCGCCGTCCAGATCGCCAAGGCGCTCGGCGCCCATGTCACCGCGGTGTGCAGCACCGGCAAGGTCGATCTGGTGCGCGACCTCGGAGCCGACCTGGTGATCGACTACACGGGGGAAGACTTCAGCCGCCGTGGCGAACGGTACGAGGTCATCCTCGACATCGCCGGTAGCCGTCGCTGGGGTGCTCTCGCCCGCGTGCTCGAACGCGACGGACGGGTGGTGATCGTCGGTGCCAGGAAAGGCGGCCGCCTGATCGGCCCGCTGCGCCGGATCGTTGCCCTTCGCCTGCGCTCGATCTTTTCCCCGCGCAAGGCCGGATTCTTCATCGCCAAGCTCACCAGAGACGACCTCGAGGTGCTCCGCGACATGATCGAGGCCGGCAAGGTGAGGCCGGTGGTGGACGAGACCTGGCCCCTGGCCGAGACGGCTGAGGCGTTCCGCTACCTGGGCGAGGGCCACGCCCGCGGCAAGGCGGTCGTCACGATCTGAGGAGGACGCCCTCAGCCGTCCCCGGCCATCTCCCGCTTCAGCTTGCGCCATCCACCGGCGCGGTTGTTGGCGATGATCTGGCGGAACATGGCGCCGAGCGCCGCCCGGTTGATGGCGTCCCCCTCACAGATGGCGACGGTGCGCGCCGTGGTGTTGTCGTGCCCGCCGGTGATGATGCCCTCGGGGTCGGGCACAATCGCCCCGTCGTAGAGGAACACGTTGACATGGCCCTTCGCCGCCAAGAGCGCACACACGGTGCCCTGGAGCACGAAGTAGGGGCGGTCCCTGAACTTGATGGTCTCGGCCACCTCGTCATCGACGGAGTGGATTATCTCCCGCACCTCTCGGCAGATCCCCTGCTGCCACTCGGGCAGGGAGGCGATGTAGTCGTCGACGCGGGAGTCGCCGGTCGGGGTCATGGTCTGTGCTGACCCTCAGGACCCCCGGTCGTCGCCGGCCCACTCCGGGAGCGTGGCGTCGATGTGGATGGCGATGCCGCCGTCGATCGTCACCCAGATCGGGCAATTCGAGTAGTCGGGCTCGGCGCAACCGCTGTCCGGATCGAAGCCCGCCACCCAGGCGTCCCAGTCCACGTTGCCCTGGAACAGATCCTCGACCAGGGTCGCCCCGAAGGCCTCGATCACGAACACCTTGGGATTCTGGTTGCGGATGTACGGCGTGAACTCGAGAGGGGTGGGATACCCGTCGGCCATGGCGGCCAACTCGGCCTGGTCGCCGTCGAAATGGCACGCCAGGTCGAAGGTGAACTCGGACGCGAGGATGTCGACGTCCTCGACGAAGCCGAACCACTCTCCGTCCGGGAGGACGTCGCCCGGTGGGGAGCAGCCTGAGCCCGACGGGGTCGCTGCGGGGATTGTCGTGGTCGCCGCGGCTGTGGTGGTGGTGGCCGCCTCGGTGGTCGTCGTGGGTGCCACTGTCGTCGTCGTCACCACCGTGGTAGTCGTGGTGGGCGGCAACGTCGTCGTCGGGTCCGTGGTGGTGGTCGTCGCCGTCGAGTCGTCGCCACACGACACCAGGAGAAGCGACAAACCGAACAGCAGGGAGAAGGTTCGCCGCATTCAGGTCTCCTGTGTTTGCCGTCACCCAACGCTACCGAATCGTCGGCCTGCTCGCCGGCCGCCGGACGCCCAGTCCCTGGGGCATGCCGTCTCGACCGAACTCGACGCCGGAAGCCTCGGCGAGAACGTGAAGAGGGGCCGGCGCCAGGGCCGGCCCCTCTTCCACTCACAGCGACCGGGATCAGCCCCTGAGAACCAGGCCCACGATCACCGGATCGTGGTCGGACACCCGGTAAGGCAAGGACTCGAACAGTGCGTCCTGTGCCGCCTTCTTGAACGAGGTGTCGTAGTCGAGGATGTCCGGCTCGTCGGCATTGATGTGGAACACCGTCACGCCCTTCACCTGCGAGAGCAGCGATGTGCTCGCCAGGGCATGGTCGAGGGTTCCCAGCTGGCCGTCGAACAGGTACCCGTAGGCGGTGTTCTTCCCGGGCTTGTTTATCAGGTCGAAGAAGTTGTCCCCTCCGCCCTGCATGCCGTCGGGACCGAGCTTGATCCGGTCGATCGGGTCCTCCTTGGCGTATGAGTTGAGGTCCCCGATGATGAGCACGTCCGGATCGCCGGTCGCCTCCTGGAGATCGGCGACGAACTCCAGGAGAGCCTCGGCCTGGGCCACCCGCGTCGGGCTGCAGTTCGCCTGATGGACATCGAAGGGATCGCCGATCGAGGCGCAGCTCGAGCCTTTCGACTTGAAGTGGTTGTTCACCACGGTGAACACTTTGCCGGGCTCACCCACAGGATGGAAAGTCTGCGCCACGGGCGGCCTGCCCAGCGGCTCGACGTCCCACAGGTACTCGATTGGTGGGCGCACGCTGTCGAACGCCATGTCGGCGATCGTCTGCGGACCACCCACCGGTACCACCGACGAGACGCGATAGATGATCTCGTTGCGAACCGGGTAGTCGTTGTAGTGATCGAGTTCGCCGATCCACGCCCACGTCCCGGGACCTTCGATCGCATTGAGTTCGGCGACGAGGGCCTCGATCGCGGTGTGAGCGGGCACCCCATCGGCATCGCGCACTCCGTTCTCGATCTCCTGGATGGCGACGATGTCGGCGTCCAGCGCGATGATCCCGACAAGCAGCTTCGCCAGCTGCCTGTTGTACTCGGTGACGTTGTCGGCACCCCGGCAGTCCGACAGCCCGGTGGGCCCACAAACGTCATTGGCGACTCCCCCACCAGGATCGATGGTGGTGAAGAAGTTGAGTACGTTGAACGAGGCCACCCGGACATCTCCCCGGATCGGGTCCGGGCTGGTCGGCCGCGGGTTGGCGTTCTCGTAGTCGGCGCCGGTGGTCGGCTGGATCCGGAACAGGTCGAACCCGTAGCCGATGGCGCCGGTCACGTTGGTGACGGTGTCGCCCCCACGGAACGTATTGGTGAGCGTGAACTCCAGCCCGTTGGGGTGGATCGCCGGATCGGGGTTCGATGAAGTGCGGTTGTCGTCGAGCGTGATCCGGTTGGCGGCATTGGCCTCCTGGATGGCGAAGGCCTTGGCCGAACCGGGCTCGGCGATCTGCGAAGGCTGGTACTGCCGCTCCGTGGTCAGCACGATCTCGCCGAACCGGTCGAAGTTGAAGAACTCCGATATGTATAGGGTCTGCGGGAAGGTCACCAGCATCCCCTCGATGGTCTCGAAGTCCATCGGGACGGTGGCGACCGTTGGGGCGATGCTCACCCCGGTGTCGCAGACGAAGATGTCGAAGTCCGAAGAGGGATAGAACGGGGGCTGATCCTCCAGCAGCGTCTGGCCGAACTCCTCCTCGACCCGGGCGGTGATCCGGATGTGGTCGCCGAGGTCGACATCGATCCCGAAGGTGTCACGGAACTTTACGAAGATCCCGTCTGAGGTGGCGGGATCACCGTCACCGGTGAGGTCCTGGAGGAAGAAACCACTCAGCTCCGAAGACTTCTGCACGTCATGAGTGACGACGCCCTCGGTGGTGACCCATTCGGCGTCGAGGGGGCTGAACTCGCCCGAACCCTGGATGTCGTAGATCGGGGTGAAGGTGTCACCGCATTCCCCGTCGACGGCCGAGGCAGCCAGTCCGATCGGTAGTACCGCGGCGATGGTGGCGAGCGCCACGAGCAGGCGCAGGCGGTTGCGTGTCACGTGCTCCTCCTTGGAGTCGGTGGGTGATTCGCTTGTTCCGCGCGAGACCCTAGTGATCCTGGTGTGGTGGATGACAGGCGGTCTCCGGGTGGTTCCGGTGCGGAACGGGTGTGACCAGGAGCCACCCACCCATCCCACAACTTTCCACGGCGATAGAGTCGATGAGGCTCACCACGAGGAGGCCCGATGCCGTTCGACATTGGACTCGCCCGGCTCACCGTCGAGTTGTCCGCGACGGCATACCGAAGCCGCGAGCAGGCCCGGTCCGCGGCGGAGGCGCTCGGCCTGACCGACTTCCGGTGGTTCTCGGCGGAGTCGACCCAGGCGTTCACCGCCGCCGGGGACGATCACCTGTTCGTCGCCTTCCGGGGAACGGAGGCGAACCCGATCGATTGGAGCCGCAACGCCCGCTTCCGGCCGCTGTCCGGCGAGTTCGGGCGAATCCACTCGGGTTTCGTCAGCGGAGTCGAGGAAGTGTGGCAGGACGTCCTGGATGTCATCGCCGGTGCCGGCAAGCCGGCGTTGTTCACCGGCCACAGCCTGGGCGGTGCTCTGGCGATGCTGGCCGCGGTCCGCGCCGACGCGGCAGGCCATCCGGTTGCCGCGGTCTATACCTTCGGCCAGCCCCGGGTGGGGCTTGGCGACTTCGGCCGGTTCTTCACCGGGAGGCTCGGCGACCGGACCTACCGGTCGATCAACCACGTCGACCTGGTCACCCGGGTGCCGCTGCTCCTCCAGGGCTACCGCCACATCGGGGAGCGGGTGTACTTCGACCGCGACGGGGGTGTCCACATGGGAGTGACCGGGTGGGGGATCGCCCTCGACGACATCAAGCACCGCCTGGCCCATTGGGGGCGGATCAAGGACACCTTCGCCCTGCCACTCCACGACATGACGGCCTATCAGGAGAGGATCGGGAGCCTGGCGGTGTAGCAGGGGCGGTCGCAGAGACCCTTGGTGATCCCCGATGCGGCATCGCGGGTCCTCCCCCGCCTGCGGAGGAGGTTGACGAGCGAAGCGAGGCCGGGGCTTTCCGCGGACTGCCCCCTCCCACCTCGCTCCGCAGAGGAGAACCCTCCGTTCCCTACCCGGCCAGGGCGGTCAGCAGGGTCTCCGACCCGTCGGCGGATGTGATCACCACCGCGGTCACCCGCTCGAACGGGATCGAGGATGCGCCGTCGAGCCGGGCCACGCCCGCCGCCGTCGGCCCCCAGGCGGCACACTGCTGGCGGGTGCCCTCCCCGTCCACGACCCACGCCACGTAGGCCTCCCGCTGCGGCAGGTTGGCCAGCTCGAAATGGACCGCGGTGCCCCAGGCGCGGCCCTCGATGGTCACCGCGCCGGTGACGTCGCCGGGCTGGACGGCCAGTGCGGTGGCCCCGGATGCCCCCGACCCCGGGAGGATCGCCGCCACCGCGATCACGATCGCCGCCACCGCGGCGGCCACCGCTCCCATCCTCCAGGCCCGGCGGCTGCGGGCGAGCCCCGCCCACTGCGACCGGGCGGCGGCGACGGCGCGATCGGCAACCCCGGCGGGCATCGGCTCGGCGTCGCCCGGGGCGGCGCGCGCCAGCAGGCCGGGGAGTGGGGCCAGCGACCCCACCTCGCGCCGGCACTCCTCGCATCCCTGGAGGTGGGTCTCGAAGGCCCGCCGGTCGTCCGGGTCGAGCGCACCGAGCACGTATCCGGCGGCGAGCTCGCGGAGGCTGTCGTGATCGGTCATCCCAGCACCCCGCGCTCCTCGAGGGCGGCTCGCAGCGACCGCATCCCGTAGTAGAGGCGCGACTTCACCGTGCCCTCCGGGATGGCGAGCCGTTCAGCGATCTCGGACACGGTGAGCCCACCGTAATGGGCGAGCACGATGGCCTCGCGGTGCGCCATCGATACCCCCTGGAGTGCCTCGCGGACCACGGTCGCCTCGGCGACGCGGGCGGCGGCGAGGTCGTCGATCGGCTCGCCAGCCGCCTCGGAGTCAGGGACGAGCCTGAGGCGGCGCCTGCCGCGGCGGTGCTGGTCGGCGGCGGTGGTGCGGGCGATGCCGAAAATCCAGGAGCGCTCGGATCCCCGGGCCGGGTCGTATTGGTGGTGGTTGCGCCAGGCGCGCACCATGGTCTCGGCGGCGACCTCCTCGGCGTCGCGGCGATCCTCGAATCGGCCCAGCGCCCATCCGAAGACGGCGTCGCCGTGGTCGCCACAGAGCCGGCGCACGAAGGCCTCCGCCTCGTCGGGTCCTGCATCACGGTTCATCTCCGGTAATGATGCCCGACCGGAAGGGTGTTGGTGGGCGCCCTCCCGGCCGAGCATGACTGGCCCCGGCCCTCGATGGCGTCCTCCCCTGCGAAGCGGGGGAGGTGGCCGAGCGAAGCGAGGCCGGAGGGGGAAGTCACCCTTCGACGGTGATCGTGCCGGTCATCGAGGGGTGGATCTTGCAGAAGTACGAGTACTCCCCCGGCCCGTCGAAGGTGAAGCCGAACTCCCCCCCGGAGCCGATGGTCCCCGAGTCGAAGGGCCCGTCGGTGGCGGTCCAGGTGTGGGGCACGGCGTCGTCGTTGCGGACCGTCACCTGCTCGCCCACCGACGCCGTCGAGGCGCCCGAGAAGGCGAAGCCGGCGATGGTGATGAGGGCTCCCGAGCCCGACCCTTCGCCCTCGACGGTGACCTCTCCCCCGACCACGGCGACATCACCGGTGGCGGTCCGGGCAGGCCCGTCGGTCGTCTCATCGGGCGGGAAGAACTCGTAGATGCCGTCACCGTCGACATCGATGTGAGCCATCGGGAAGACCAGGTCGGTGGCCTGGAGGGGCTGGTCGAGGGTGATCGTCACGTCGGTATAGGTTCCCGAGAGGAGGAGATCGGAATGGCCGATGACCGGCCCGGGCGAGCCGTCGGCATTGCCGTGGACGGCGATGAAGCCCGGCGAGGGCAGGGTCACCGAGGCCACGACGATCGTGGTGCCGTCGGAAGACTGATCCTCGAAGATCACCTCGGCGGGGCTCATGGCCGGGCCGGCGGCGGCGGCCGTGGTCGTCGGGGCGATCGTCGTCGTCGTCGTGGCGTCGTCGTCCCCGCAGGCCGCAGCCACCAGGGCCAGGGGGATCACCAGGATCATCACTCTGCGCATGTGTCACACCTCGCTGGTTGGTCTCGTGTCGGGTGGGAATACGCACCCGGAGGCGTGATCGGTTCAAATGGCGCGGCGAATCCGCTGCCCGCAGCGCCTACCTCTCGGTGAGGGCGCCCTTCCGCTCCTGATACTCGTCGAGGGTCATCTCCCCCTGAGCGAAGCGGCGATCGAGGATGCGGATCGCAGCCTCCCGATCATCCGACCCGCTGCGAGGCGGACCGCCGCGCACCAGCCAGGCGATGAAGAAGGCGACCAGCCCCCAGAAGAGCAGCATCCACAGCATCATCCCGCCGAACCACCATCCCCCGTCCATGTGCCAGCGATCGGCGAACATCGGCACGGCCAGAATCATCGACATCTCGACCTCCCTCTATAGCGAAGCACCCCATGGTGCCACCGACCGGTGCCTGGTCGATAGGGCACAAGGTCGGGAACGGCCCCCTCCGACCTCGTTTCGGCCCGGCCACCCGCGACGCCTTTCCCCCGCTTGCGGGGGGAGTACCCCGAAGGGTGGACGGGGGTCTTGGGCAGGCGAGCCGCATTGGGTCGGTCTCTTGCGAGGCGGCATCCGTCCCGATCGTGACTACTCCGGCACCCGAGGTCAACCCCCACGGTCGGTGATGGTCGAAGCCTCACCGCCCCGCACAGCGTCCACGGATCCAACGGCGCACGGCCCCGCAACGCGCCGACCGGCGCCATCAGCCAGAATCGACGTCGCAGGGGGTTAGATGCATTTGCCGAAACCCGAGGAGGTCGCCGCCAGCGTGGCGGCGTGGACCAAGCCCTTCCGCAACCTCGAAGTTGGGCTTGCCCTCTTCTGCTCTTTCAGCCCGGTGCTCATGATCGTCTTCGACAGCTGCCGGTACACGGATATGGACTTGGCCTGCATGACCTCGGACGGTGAGTTCGAGCAGGGCATCCGCGCCGCCATCAGCCACTACTGGGACATGCCGGCGTCGGTCGCCTTCTACGTGCCGCTCACGGTGGCGGTGATGATGTTCCTGGTGAGGGCGAGCATCAGGACCCGCTTCGGGTACAACTGGGTGCTCGGCTTCGGCCTCCTCCTGCTGGTCGTGTTCAACCACGACCACTTCGCCCCTCTTCATTTCACCGGCGTGATCGTGTTCTTCGTCGTCAGCGTCGCCGTGGTCGTGCTCGCCTTTGCCGGGAAGTCGCTCAAGGTTGGCGTGCTGGCAGGGGCGGTCACCTTCTTCCTGTTGGGCAACCTGATCGACACGAACTGGACCGGCAACTGGATCCTGTGGGCGGAGTGGGCGTCGCTGCTGGTGATCGCCGCCCACTTCATCCTGATCGCCTGGACCTCCGACACCACCTACTCGGAAGCCCCGATAAGTCCGTCGAGCCGGGAGGCGGCCAAGGCAGGGAGATAGGGCGCGGTCGGCTCCGCGACGGTCGTCGCGTCGGGCTACCCCCTGGCGCCGCCCTGACCTCGGACGAGAGGCAGGTCCTCCCAGGGTGTCTCGCGGCCGCGGGCGACCAGCTCGGCGAAGCGCTCCTCGCCCAGTGCGTCGGATGAGCGCTGGCGGGATGCCGCCATGATCTCCTCCTCGAACCGGGGTGAGCGGAGCGAGGATGCCTCGGCAAGCCGCTCCCGGAACCCCCAGAGCAGCGCCGCGGTCTCGTGGTCGCTGCGATGCTCCGCCACCATCGCCCAGAACGCCGAAGCACTCAGCCGCGAGATGGCATCCTCGTAGTCGTGGGCGTAGGGGGTGGCAAAGGCGGCAACGGCCCCGTCGATGTCGCCCTGACGGAGAAGGATCATGCTCTTGTGCCACTCGGTGGTACCGGGCGAGTTGGGCCCGAGAATGATGGCGGCCCGATCGACCGTCTCGAGGGCATCGTCGAGACGCCCCAGGGCCCGCTCGGCGACGACCCGGAACAGCAGCAGCATCGCCTTCTCCCAATCGTCCTTCGGGTCGTGCCCCTCGACTTTGGCGATGACGGCCTCGTATTCCTCGGCGAGTGCCATGAAGGTGGTCTCGATCACGGCCCGGTGGATCGCCACGCCCCCGGCAACCGCCTCCTCGACGAGCCCCAGGACCTCTTCCTCGGACTCCCGTCGGTTCATGAACCAGGCGGTGATGAACCGGTTCTGCAGGGGTGCCGTCCACCGCGGGCTCCCGGCGCGGCGCAGCATCTGGTGGGCGTCTCGGAACAGCTCGTCGGCTCGACGGGCATTCTGACTGAGGGTGAGCGCACCCAGGGCGTTGGCCAGGGTGCCCTTCGATAGGTCGTCCTCGGCCGATTCGTAAAGGCGTTCCGCCAGAGGCTGCAACCTCTCGATGGATGTCGAGTCGGCGCTATTGCCGGCATCGGTGAGGGCAAACGCCACCGCCTCGCTGAAGAGCGGGGTGCCGGTGTCCCCGGCCATGTCGATCGCGGTGGCCAGCCAGCGGGCCGACTCTCGATACATCACTCGGTTCCAGAAGTACAGCCTGAGGGCGACCGCCAGTTCGAGCAGGGTCTCCCCTTCGCCCGCCTCTGCCGCCCAGGTAATGGCGGCTCGGTAGTTGCCCAGATCGGAGTGGCCGTCCTCCATTGCTGCCGCCTCGTCGCCGCGTTCGAGCCGATCCCGGAGCGCCACCGCCGCCGTCCGGAAGTACTCGGCGTGGCGGAGCCTCACCCGGTCGGAGTCGCCGGCTTCGAGGAGCTTGTCCAGCGAATACTGGCGTACCGTCTCCAGGAGTCGATAGCGCGGCCGGGGACCTGACTCGAAGGTGACCATTGACGCCTCCACCAGATGCTGCAGGAGGTCGAGCACCTCGAACGACGGCACCACCTCGTCGGAACACACCGCCTCGGCGGCGGCGAAGGTGAACCCGTCGGAAAACACCGAAAGGCGGCGCAGCAGCACCTGCTCCTTCTCGCCGAGCAGGTCGTGGCTCCAGTCCATCATCGCCCGCAGGGTGCGCTGTCGCTCCATGACGGTGCGGCTCCCGCCGGTGAGGAGGCGGAACCGGTCGGCGAGGTGCTCGACGATCTGCTCCAGCGTCAGCATCTGGAGGCGGGCCGTCGCCAGCTCGATGGCGAGGGGGATCCCGTCGAGGCGCATGCAAAGCCTGGCGACGAGTTCCCGGTTGCCGTCGGTCACGGTGAAGTCGGGACGGACCAGCCGGGCCCGCTCGGCGAAGAGCTCGACCGCGGCGGCGTCGTCGTCGACGCGCAGCGACGGCACCCTCCACAGCACTTCGCCGGTGACGGCGAGCCCCTCGCGGCTGGTGGCCACGACGCGCACGTCCGGGCACGACCGCAGCAGGCGGTCGACGAAGCCGGCGACGTCGTCGATGAGGTGCTCGCAGTTGTCGATCACCAGCAAGGCACTGCGCTTAGCCAGGTAGCGCAGGGTCCGGGTCTCGGCGGTCAGGGTGCTGTCCTGGGGGACCCCCAACTCCTCGGCCACGGTGTCGGGGAGAAGCCCGGGCTCGGCCAGGGGCGCCAGCTCGACGAACCAGGCGCCGTGGTCGAAGTCGGACAGGGTCTCGGCGGCCACTTGGAGTGACAGGCGAGTCTTGCCGACGCCGCCGATGCCCGTCAGGGTGACCAGGCGGGAGGTCCGGACCAGGTCGGCGAGCTCCTTGATCTCCGCCTCCCGGCCGATGAAGGAGCTCAGCTGGACCGGGAGGTTGTGCGGGGCCTGCTCGAGGGTCCGCAGCTGCCGCTCGTCGCCGGCGCCCGGCCCGACCAGCCGGTACAGGCCGATCGGCTCGCCGAGGTCCTTGAGGCGGTGCTCACCGGCGGGGACAAAGGTGGTCCCGCTCGGGGCGGCCCCCCTCACCAGCTGGTGGGACGACTCGGCCACCAGGATCTGGCCGCCGTTGGCGGCGTCGGTCACCCGGGCGGCCCGGTTCACCGCGGGCCCGAAGTAGTCCCCGCCGCGGGACTCGGCCTCTCCGGAATGCACCCCGAGGCGAAGGCTCAGGGGCGGCCCCGGCCAGGCCTCCTCGGCGACGGCCGCAGCGACCCGGGCAGCAGACTCCAGCGCGGCCGACACCGAGGCGAAGGCCGCCCCGAAGCCGTCCCCGGTGTGTTTGAAGATGGCGCCGCCCGCCTCCTCGACCATCGCCGAGACGAGATCGTCGTGCCGGGCGAGCGATTGGCGCATCGCCTCGGGCTCCGACTCCCACAGCCGCGTGCTGCCCTCGATGTCGGAGAAGACGAAGGTGACGACGCCACCGGGCAGGGACACGGTCAGAAGATAGTGAGTCGGTCCTGCGGTGCCGAGCAACCCCGGCCCCGCGCCTACACCCCGCCCATCTTCAACGCCGCCCGGATCTGGGCAAAGTGCTCCTCGTAGTGGGGGCGGGCCTGGGTGTAGCCGTAGGCCAGCCGCCAGTACGAGCCCTTGCGGGCCACGAACTCGTCGGGGAGGGCGGCGAGGATGGCCACCGTCTGGTCCTCGAGATGGCGGTAGGCGGCGAGCATCTCCTCCGGTGACGCATAGGAGTCGGCGGTCACCCGGGTGCGCAGGTCGGAGTTGTCGAAGGGGCCGTCGCTCATCCGCTCGGCGCCCTGCACCAGCTCGGCGATGTATGAGTGGTAGTCGCCCTCGCCGTCGAGGAGATGGGCCAGGACCTCCTTGGCGCTCCACTCCCCCGGACCGGGTTTCTTCGAGGCGGCGGCGTCATCGACGCCTTCGAACAGCCCGACCAGCTCACCGTCGACCCAGTCGTACAGCTCGCGCACGTGGGCGGCGAGCGCCGCGGCGGTGGCCGGGATCTCGGGGATGGGGCGGCCGGAGAGGGTCATGGCCGTGGTCCGCTCCTCGCCGTCCCGGTAGTAGACGACGTCGACGGTGTCGCCGGCATTGAGGGGTCGCAACGCTACCGCAAAGGAGGCGAATCCGGTGATCGGAGTGTCACCGATGCGGACGACCGCGTCGCCCCCGGCGAGCCCGGCGGCGGCAGCTCCCATGCCCTCCACGGTGCCGCCGAGGACGACGCCGTGGTCGACAGGGACGTTGTGCTTCTTGGCCTTCTCCGGGTCGAGCTCGGCGTCGACCATGACCCCGAGCATCGGCCGGCGGGTGAACCGCAGGTCCTCGCCGGTCTCGATCACCGACGCCAGGTTCTCCAGGGAGGATTCCCACGACTTCGTCATGACGGCACCCAGTCCTTCGGCAGCGCCTTGGGGAATGGTCTGCTCGGCGGTCACGGAGGTGCCCTCCCCGGAAGGCTCGAGGGTGATCGTGACCTGCGAGGCCGCCTGGTCGGTCGAGCCGACCCAGGTGAAGGCGACCTTCTTGCCGGGGACGAGGGAGGTGAAGTTGCCCACCATCCCGTACCCGTCGTTCCAGGCGAGATGCAGGCGGCCACCCTCCTCCGGCCGGAGGGTGGCGAGGTCGGAGAGCCACTCGCGCAGGAGGGTGCCATTGGTGAAGTAGCGGTAGGCCTGTTCAGGTGAGGCGGCGACGCCACGCTGCACGGTGATCGACTCGGGCATGGGGTCTCCTGTCGTGAACGAGATCAGGCTAGGCGAAGCAGGCACCGTGGTCGCGTCGTCACGCGCCGTGCAGCTCCAGAAGATGACGACGTTTCCGACGCATCGACCCGGTCCACGTGGCCTCCACCTCTTCCGTTCAGATCTCAGTTGGTCGCCGACGCAAGGCGAAAAGCGGCATCGTTCCGTACCCCTTGGCGGTGGGCAGGGTTCCAACGTACTGGGTGTCATAACCGCGGTCGCTCACCAGCATCGCCAGGGCGGCGAAGGGATGAGTCGTATAGATCTCGCCCTCCGGCGTCCTCGGCTCGATCCGTGCGGTTTGGGTGAACCCCGCGCCGAAAAAGGCCCGACCCCCGGCGATGGCGTCCCAGCCGTCGAAAACCGGAGCGGCATGGGCGGCGATCCTGATGCCTCGTACCGCGGGGAGGCCGATCGCGGCGAAGTCGATTCGCTGGGTGGCGGCCTGAAGGGCAAGGGCGCACTCGGCGGCGGAGGCCACATCCCGGAGCACCAGGTTCACCCCGTCGCCCCAGGTGCGGCTGCTGAGCAGGTGGGGCTTGAAGGGCTCGATGGCCCGGGCCAATCCCCCCATCACCTGCTCCTGGAAGGTGAGCACCTCGCCGTCGGTGAGGGTCGAGAACCCGGCGAAGTCGGCGACGATGATCCCCCTGATCTGGCGCACAGGCTCGGCTGGTTCGCCGGATCCGGGATGCGGGGTCGGGTCGACCGAGATCACGGTGGCGGGCCGTCCCGCCATTGCCCAGGTGGTGACATCGGCCGAGGTGCCCGCCGGACCGCCCGACGCGACGCCATCCCAGACGGCGACCTGGTGGGCATCCGTCTCGAGGAAGTCGGCACGCATGATGGCGTCGCCCATGGCGATGCGGGCGCAGAAGTCGAACAAGACCGGGTCGTCCAGATACTCACCCGTGGTGACGGTGTCGACGCGATGGGCCTCGGCGAGGCAACGCTCGAACCGACGCACCCAGCCCTCACCTGCCGGAGCCACCGAGGTTCTCGCGAACTCCTCCCGATCGAACGGCAGCAGGACATGGACATGCGCGCCGATCTCGAGCAATGCCTCGGCGGCGAGGATGTCGGCCCCGGCGGCCAGTGACCCGAACCCGAAGCCGGCGCCGAGCCCGGCGAACGTCTTGCGGAGCTCCTCCCCGATCCGGGGCTCGTCGGCCACCGTGAAGCGGCCCCTGGCCCCCTCGGGGGCCATGCGATGCCCACAGAAGTGGACGACGGACGGATTGAGAATGGGATGGAGGATCGCCGGGTCGATCCCCACCAGGTCACAGATCATCCGCAACTGGCGCAGCGTGGTCGCTCGCGAAGCGTGATCACCGGCCGTGGCTCGACCGGCACGCCCCAGGGCATCGGCGGCGCGGGTGGCGTCGCCGAGCACCAGGGCGGCCTCGGCCTCGCTCGCCGCATCCCAGTACCGGTCCTCGCCGGCCTGCGATGTCTGGCCTTCGAGGGTGGCGAGCGCCTGCTTCGCCATGTGGTCGGCGCGGCCGCGATCCCGGGCGACGAGCCACATGGTCGCGGCGTTCACCGCCAGAAAGGCTGACCCGTGGCGTTCGTGGGCCCGCTGATATGCCTCCGCCGACCGCTGTGACCAGCGGGCCCGCGACTCCCCGGTGGCGCGAAGCGCCATGTCCTTGTCCAGCCGGGCCCCCAGGCCGGCGAGGTCTTGCGCCAACCTGATCGGCACTGAGTCGGGGCTGATCGTCCCCAGGCCGAGGGTGTCGTAACGACGCCGGGCCTGATCGGTCGCCCCCGAGCGGGCCAGTGCGAGCACGGCGAGATAGCGCATGTCCGGGTCTCCGGCCCCCCGCTCCAGGGCCGAGGCGGCGACGTCGTAGGCGTGGAGGTACTGGCCCTCACGGATGAGATCCCGGACCCCGTCGGCAGGGACCGCATCGGCCTGGTCCTTCGCACGCTCGGCTCCGAGGCGGACCCGGAAGCTCTCCACCGAATGCAGGGAGACGGTCACGTTCGTGGTGGCCCGCACAGAGGCGGTTCGCCCGGTACCGAGCAGCGACGCCAACTCGCCGAAATACCTGCCGGGGCCCAACTCGGCCAGTACCGCCGTCCCCCCGTCCGATGTCGTCTTGTAGATCTCCACCCGGCCCTGTTCGATCCAGTAGACGGTGCCCGCCGCGTCGCCCTCGGAAACGATGACCTCGCCCGGCGAGAAGCTCAACAGCTCGGCTGAACCGGGCCAATCTGCGCCCGGCCCTGCATCGACGAAGTCGTCGAGGGCCGGGTCGTGGAGGAGGATCCGCTCCTCCAGGTCCATGATGGTCTCCGACGGGTCGATTCCGAGTTCGTCGGCGAGCGACTCCTTCATCTGGCGGAAAGTGCGCAGCGCCTCGGCCTGCCGCCCGCTCCGGTACAGGGCGAGCATCAACTGACCCCAGAGCCGCTCCCGGTAGGGGAACCTGGTCACCAGGCCGCTCAACTCGCCAACGATCAGTTCGTGGTTGCCTGATGCGAGCTCGGCCTCCATGAGCGACTCCACCGAGTTGATCCGCTCCTCCTCGAGCTCCCGGGCGGCCTGCTCGACGAACTCCAGGGATCGGAGGTCGGCGAGCAGTTCGCCCTGCCACTGGGCGAGCGCCTGGCGAAATGCCTCGGCGGCAGGACCGGGATGCCCGAGGGTGAGGAGCTGGCGGCCTCGCTTGGTGTGCCGGCGGAACCGGTCGATGTCGATGTTCGCCGACGGCACCCCGAGCCGGTATCCACCGGGATGCGTCTCCACGGCGCCGTCCCCGAGGGCCGATCGGACCCGGGAGACGGCTACGTGAAGCGCCGACTTCGATGGAGGGTGGTCCTGGTCCCAGAGGGAGTCGATGATCCGATCGGTGGAGACGACCTTGGGGGCCTCGAGGGCGAGGAGGGCGATCAGGGCACGTGGTCGCGACCCCGGGATCTCGATCGGGACTCCGCCGGGATCGAACACCCGCAGCGGTCCGAGGAGTCGAACGTCCACCCTCAGGACTCTACCGATGGGGACACCCGGCCCACCCAGGCTCGGATGCGCACGGTCCGTCATTGCGCGGAGGGTGTCAGCGGCCTCTTTCCAAGCTCTTTCGACCGATCGCCGTCAGTGTCCTGTTAGCGGGCTTCGCGATGGTGCGGGGGCGTAGTCTCTCGATGGGAGATTCCGGGTGACGGACCCCCGGTTTCCCAGGGGGTGAAGGGGTGACCGATCCGGTCTACGACGCCTTCGTGTCGTATTCCCATGCCGCCGACGACCTGCTGGCCCCACGCCTCCAGGCCGGGCTGCAACGCTTCGCCAAACCCTGGTGGAGACGCCGGGCGCTGCGCATCTTCCGGGATGAGT
>Ga0326597_10005701_pt1 | contig 17207 bp, 17 predicted proteins | sample RVTome_12_FD_203789 | JGI IMG/M metagenome (GOLD analysis project Ga0326597, IMG submission 203789) | Soil microbial communities from uranium-contaminated site in the Upper Colorado River Basin, Wyoming, United States - RVT100D185 | ecosystem: Environmental > Terrestrial > Soil > Contaminated >...
AGTCTCTCGACGATCCGTACGCGGAGCTCTTCACCCCGGCCGAAGCGGACGAGTGGGAGGAGACTACCACCGGCAATTATTCCGGGGTCGGGCTCCAGATTACCCTCTTGAACGAGGCCGTAACGGTGACGGGCGTCTTCCGTGGCTTCCCCGCCAGTCAGATGGGCCTGATGGTCGGCGACATCATCGTCGGCGTGAACGGGCATGACGCGTCCGATTGGAGCACGGCCATGACGGCGGACTCCATCCGCGGTCCCGCCGGGACTGGGGTGCATGTGGAAGTCCTTCGGGTAGGGTACGACGAGCCCTTCGCCTTCGACATCACGCGGGAAGAGGTCCATGTCCCCGCGGTCAGCCATGGCGTGCTCGAGGCGGGCGTCGGCTACGTGGCCATGGACCGGGTGGCACGCAACGCCGCGCGCGAGATGAACGAGGCACTCCAGACGCTCGGCAGCCAGCGCGGGCTTATCATCGACCTGCGCAGGAACCCCGGGGGCTTCCTCGACGAATCGCTCATGCTCGCGGACCTCTTCCTCCCGCCGGGGTCCACGCTGGCGAGCACCGTGCAGCGCGCCGCGGGGGGGACGGCCGCCGAGTCCGAGACCGACTCGTTCACGGACCGGTGGCCCCAACTCGTTCCAGACCTGCCCATCGTGATTCTCGTCGATGAGTATACGGCGTCGGGAGCGGAGATCCTCGCGGGCGCCCTTCAGGACTACGATCGGGCGCTCGTCCTCGGACAGCGCACCTTCGGAAAGGGCGTCGTCCAGACGGTCATGCCCCTGCCCCACGGACGCCGGCTCCGCTTCACGACCGGCTCTTGGCAGACGCCCCTCGGTCGCTCGTTGCAGCGGGAGCGGGACAAAGACATGCGCCCGGTGGCCGAGGACGTCGACACGCTTCGGAGGGTCACCACGGCACAGGGCCGTATCCTGATCGACGGCGGGGGGATCTTCCCGGATGTCGAGCTGCAGAACGACACCCTCCGGGTCTCGGAGCAGGAATTCCTCAGCGCGACCATCGACGCGGAATTCCCCATCGGTCAGCGGATCGTCGAGTTCGGGTTCGGCATGGCCGCGGACAGGCTCGCTTCCAACGGAACGCCGGACCTTTCGGACGAGGAGTTCGACCGCTTCGTCGGCTCCCTCATCGAGGAAGGGCTCGATCCCGCCTTGTTCGAGGATCCGGAAGTCACCGAATACCTGGAGTGGCGCCTACGGGTCGCGGTCGCGCAGCGGATGGACGACATCGGTGCGGAAGCCGACGTCCGAAAGGAGCGGGATCCGGTGTTGGCCGAGGCCATCCGGCTCCTCACAGCGGCGAGCACCCAGGCGGAGCTGTTCATCGCGGCGGACGAGTACCGTGACCGCACGCTCAGGGGTGAGCGCGGCGACGGATCGTAGCGTCGTCAGCGACGCGGATGGAAGCGTCGGTGGACCTCGCGGAGGTATTCCCGGTCCACATGGGTGTAGATCTCGGTCGTCGAGATGTCCACATGGCCCAGGAGCTCCTGGACCGCTGCGAGGTCCGCGCCCCCCTCGATGAGGTGCGTGGCGAACGTGTGCCGGAGCGTGTGCGGTGACACGTCACGCTCGAGCCCGGCCCGGCGCGCCGCGTCGCGCACGAGACGCCATACCGACTCCCGTCGCATGGGCCTTCCCCGCACGGTGAGGAAGACCGCGCCTCGCCCCTTGCCGCGTTCCAGCCCGGGACGGACTTCCCGCAGGTAACGTCCGAGCGCTCGAAGTGCCGGCCCCCCGATGGGGACCAGGCGTTCCCTGGACCCCTTACCGAACACCGTCGCGATGCCCTCGTCGAGCTCGAGCGCGGTGAGCTTGAGCCCGGTGAGCTCCGAGACACGCATGCCGGAGGCGTAGAGCACCTCGAGGACCGCGCGATCTCTCCAGAAGAGCCGATGGTGGGGGTCCGGTGCCTCCAGGAGCTTCCGTGTCTCCTCTATGGTGAGGAAGTCGGGGAGCTTGCGGTCGGCGCGAGGCGCCTGGAGGTGCTCGGTCGGATCGGTGTCGATCATCCCTTCCGCGATCAGGAACGCGAAGTAGGTCCGGATCGCGGAGCGCGCCCGTCGAATCGAAGTCGGAGCGAGGCCCGCGTCCCGGAGCGCGTACACCCAGCCGCGTACGTGCTCGGCTCGGACCTGGTCGAGTCGGTCGATGGCCTCCTCTTCGAGGTGGGCCAGGAGCTTCCCCAGATCGCCCAGATACGCATCGACGGTGCGAGCGGAAAGGCCCCGCTCGAACGCGAGATAGTCGCGGAACTGCTCGACCCGGAACGCGCGGGCATGGTCAGCCATCGGGAGGGTGCCGGGTTCGCCACCACCAGATCCCCACGCCCGCCATGAGCAGCAGGGCGGCGATGCCGAGTGCGCTGTTCAAGCGGCCGAGCAGACCGGCGAGGACGTCGAGATTCCGCCCCGCGACGGCGCCGAGCCAGACGAGTCCGCCGTACCATATGGCCGAGGCCACAGCCAGCGGAACGGCCACGGGAACGAAGCCCTGGTACGTCACTCCGGCGAAGACCGGGACGATGGCGCGCAGGCCGGGAAGGAATCGGGTGAAAAAGATGGCGAACAGCCCCCATCGCGCGTAGAAGACCTCCATGCGGGCCATCTGATTCACGGTCAACACCCGGCGTCCCCAACCCTCCTGGAAGAACCCTCGACCGTGCGTGTACCCGACGCGGTACATCGCCAGAGCCGATGCCACGTTGGCGGTCCACGTCACCAGGAAGACGGTGCGTCCGTCCAGGTCCCCCAGGGACGAGAGCAGGCCTCCGAGCGCCACGAAGGTGTCCGCCGGAATCGCGGGAACGATGTTCTCGAGGGCCGCGCCCACCCCGAGGATGGCATACATCAGCCCCCGGGGAACGCCGAGCATCCAAGCCAGGATGTCACTCATGGGTCCTCCCGAGCGGCGGCATCGAGGCGTATCTGCTCAGAGGGGCGAGACGCCTCCGGAGGGTGATTGCAATGCGATGCGCTCCACCAGGGCGACCGCGTGGACGGCGACACCCTCACCGCGGCCGATCCAGCCCATCCCCTCGTTCGTCTTGCCTTTGACGGATACCAGGTCGGCGCCCACGGAAAGCGCGTGTGCCAGCCGCTCCGCCATGGCGCGCGCATGGGGGCCGATGCTCGGTGTTTCGCACACCACCGTGACGTCCACGTTCACCACCCGGTAATCGTGGGAGCGGAGGACCTCGGTGGCACGCTCCAGAAGACCGAGGGAATCGGCGCCGCGCCAACGCTCATCGCCCGGTGGAAAATGTCGACCCACATCCCCCGCGCCCGCCGCGCCCAGGACGGCGTCGATCACCGCGTGCGCGACGGCGTCCCCGTCCGAGTGCCCGGTGAGACCCGCGTGATCCGGTATCCGCACACCACCGAGAACGAGCGGCCGCTCGGTGTCGAACCGGTGCGAATCGTAGCCCGTGCCGACCCTCATGGATGCCGAATCAGTCCCACCTGCGGATGGCGAGACACACGTTGTGACCCCCGAACCCGAAGGAGTTGGTCAGGGCGAAGCGGACGGGCCGCTCCATCGATCCGCCATGCGCGTACTCGAGATCGCAGGCCGGGTCGGATCCCTGGAAGTTGATGGTGGGCGGGATCAAGCTTCGCCGGCAAGCCATGATGGACACGATGGCTTCCAACGCGCCTGCCGCGCCCAGGAGGTGGCCCGTCGCGCCCTTCGTGGAGCCGACCACGATCTCACGTGCCCTGTCCCCGAGCACCTGCTTGATCGCGTAGGTCTCGATGGCGTCGGCCATGGTCGACGTGCCATGCGCGTTGACGTAATCGACGTCCCCGGGCTCGGCCGCGGCATCTTTCAGCGCCATGCGCATGGCGGCCTGGGCGCCCTCGCCCTCCGGGGGCGGTGCCGTGATGTGATACGCGTCGCCGGAGAGCCCGTAGCCCACGATTTCCGCGAGGATCTCGGCTCCTCGTGCCTCTGCGTGCTCCAGGGACTCGAGGACCAGGGCCCCCGCTCCTTCGCCCATCACGAACCCGTCCCGGTCGGACGAGAACGGCCGGCTCGCGGTCGAGGGCTCGTCGTTGCGGGTCGACATCGCCTTCATGGCGGAGAATCCTGCGAATGTCATGGGCGTGATCGTGGCTTCTCCGCCGCCGGCCACCATGACGTCCGCGTCCCCGTACCGAATGTGCCGCGCTGCCTCTCCGATGGCGTGCGCCGAAGAAGCGCACGCGGATACGGTCGCGTAGTTCGGACCCTTGAGGCTCCAGCGGATCGAGATCAGGCCCGCCGAGATGTCGGGAATGAACATCGGGATGAAGAACGGGCTGACCCGTTTCGGCCCCTGCTCGATGAGCTTGCGATGCTGCTCCTCGAACGTCGAGATCCCCCCGATGCCGCTCCCGAACACGACACCGACGCGGCCGGCGTCGACACCTTCCGGAAGGGTGGTGAGACCCGCCGATTCCAGTGCCTGCGCGGATGCGGCGACCGCGAATTGCGAGACACGGTCGTGCCGCTTCACGTCACGTTTCTCGAGGTAGTCGAGCGGGTCGAAGCCCTTCACTTCGCAAGCGATACGGCACGCGAAGTCCTCGGTCGCGTCCCAATGCGTGACGGGCCCCCCGCCGCTCACTCCGGCAACGAGGTTCTTCCACATCGTCGGCACGTCGTTTCCCACGGGTGAGATGACGCCCATGCCCGTGACCACGACCCGGCGGGTCGCACCATTCTTACCGTTGCCCATCGTCATCCCGGTTCGGTCTGGCGGTTGGCTTCAGCCCTCGCTGTGCTTCTTGAGGTAGTCGATGGCGTCACCGACCGTCCTCATCTGCTCGGCGTCCTCGTCCGGGATATCGACACCGAACTCCTCCTCGAACGCCATCACCAGCTCGACCGTGTCGAGCGAGTCCGCCCCGAGATCTTCCACGAAGGAAGCGTCGTTGGTGACCTTCTCGGGCTCGACACCCAGCTCGTTGATGATGATCTCGCGGACCCGGGCCTCGGTGGGCTCACTCATGTCCCCTCCTTGATGTGTGTAGCTGTTGTGGTTCTTGATGAGAAACGGCCTTACATGACCATGCCGCCGTCGACGGTCAGAATCTGGCCGGTAATGTAGCGCGCTCCCGGTCCTACGAGAAACCGCGCCACGGCCGACACGTCCTCCGGCTCTCCTAGGCTCCCCAAGGGGATACCCGCCAGCAGCTTTTCGATCTGCGCCTCGGTGAGCGCGTCGGTCATGTCCGTGCGGATGAAGCCCGGAGCGAGGGCGTTGCACCGGATGCCCCGCGACGCCAGCTCCTTGGCCACGCTTTTCGTCATTCCGGCGAGGCCGGCCTTTGAAGCCGCGTAGTTCGCCTGCCCCGCGTTGCCGGTCTGTCCGACGACCGACGTGATGTTCAGGATCGCGCCTTCCCGACGCTTCATCATTCCGCGCGTGACTGCGCGGATGAAGAGGAAGGGCCCCTTGAGGTTGGCCGCGATCACCTCATCGAATTCCTCGTCCTTCATTCGGAGGAGGATGTTATCGCGGGTGATGCCGGCATTGTTCACGAGGATGTCGATTGGGCCGACCTCGGCCTCCACGGACTTGACGGTCTCGCCGACCTGCTCGGCGATGCCGACGTCGCACGCGTATCCGGCGTGCCCGCCGCCGGGGAGGTTGGCTGCGGCCTCCTTCGCCCGCTCGCCGTTCCGACCGATCACGGCGACCCTGGCGCCGCCTTCAGCGAGAGCGCGCGCGATCGCGAGTCCGATGCCGCGGGAGCCGCCCGTGACGAGGGCGACCTTTCCTTCCAGCTCACGCATGCTCATGCGCCGATCTCCTCTATGTTCTGCAGGTCGTCCGGTTCGCCGGCGTGCAGCGAGGGGACGCCCTTGGCGTTCCGCTTGTTGAGACCGCTGAGGACCTTGCCCGGCCCGAGCTCCAGGAAGCGGTCCACGCCGGCCTCCAACATGGTCGCGATGGAGGCGCTCCAGAGAACGGGCGACGTGAGCTGGCTCACCAGCAGGTCCCGCGCTTCGGCCGCCATCGTCACCGGGCGTGCCGTGACGTTCGAGATGACCGGAACCTCCGGATCGCGTAGCGTGATCTCTTCCAGGTAGGCCCGGAGTCCTTCGGCGGCTGGTTCCATCAAGGGCGAATGGAAGGCACCCGACACGTCGAGCGGAACCACCTTCTTGGCCCCGGCCTCCCGCGCGATCTCACCGAGCTGCCGGATGCCCTCCACGTCCCCGCTGACGACCACCTGTCCGGGTGCGTTGAAGTTCGCCGGCACGCAGATCCCGCGATCGACGCGGGCACAGACCTCCGTGATGACGTCGTCGTCGAGTCCGAGGACGGCGGCCATGGCGCCGGGACGCTTGAGCCCGGCATCGTACATCAGCTCACCCCGGAGGCGCACCGCGGTGAGGGCGTCCTCGAAACTCATGGTCCGGGCGGCCACGTGCGCGGTGAACTCGCCCAGCGAGTGACCGGCCGTGAACGCGACGGGGCCGAGACGGTTCGCCACGACCCGGAGGACGGCGACCGAGTGCGCGAGGATGGCGGGCTGGGCGTTCTTCGTCGCCGTGAGCTCGTCCTCGGGCCCTTCCGCCATCAGGCTGGTGAGCGGGAAGCCCAGGATTTCATCGGCACGACGAAGCGTCTCCGCGGCCAGCGGCTCGGAGGCGGCCAACGCGCGCGCCATGCCGACGGTCTGCGACCCCTGACCGGGGAAGATCAGCGCTAGGGACATACGTCTGTGTGGAAAGAGACGAAGGGAATGCTTCGGAGACGGCCGCCGCAACTACCAGCGGATCACCATGGCGCCCCAGGTCAAGCCGGCGCCGAAAGCCACCGTGAGAATATGATCCCCAGGCTTGATGCGACCCTCTTCCTGGGCTTCGTCCAGCGCCACCGGGATCGAGGCGGAGCTCATGTTGCCATATCGGTCGACATTGACGTAGACCCGGTCCATGGGAATGTCCGCGTACTTCGCGGTCGACTGGATGATGCGGATGTTCGCCTGGTGCGGAACGAGGAGGCTGACGTCGCTCGAGGTCAGTCCCGCCTTCTGAAGCGCCAAGTCGCACCCTTCGGCCATGGAGCGCACGGCGCTCTTGAAGATCTCCCGGCCCTCCATCTTCATGAGATGCCGCCGCCCGCTGAGCACTTCCGCGCTGAGCGGCTCCATGGCACCGCCGCCCGGGCGGTAGAGGAGCTCCGCCAGGTTGCCGTCCGACCGCAGGTGGCTGGACAGGATGCCGCGCTCGCCGTCGCTTCTGCGCAGGACGGCGGCGCCGGCCCCATCGCCGAAAAGGACTGCGGTCGAGCGGTCTTCCCAATCGACGATGGCGCTCATCTTCTCGGCGGAGACGACGAGGGCCACTTCGCCGCGTCCGGCGGCCAGGTAGCCCTCGGCCATGCTCACGCCATAGAGGAAGCCTGTGCAGGCGGCGCTGATGTCGAACGCGACGGCGTTGCCGCATCCGAGGATGGCCTGGATGTCGCAAGCCGTGGACGGGAGCAGCCGATCCGGGGTCGCCGTCGAGACGATCAGGATGTCCACCTCGCCCGGCTCGACGCCGGCCTTCGCCATGGCGCGCTTCGCGGCCTCCGCGCCCATATGGGCCGTGGTCATCTCCTTCGGCGCGAGACGACGCTCGGTGATGCCGGTCCGTGTCCTGATCCACTCGTCCGACGTGTCCAGGGTCGCTGCGAGGTCGTCGTTGCTCACACGGTGATCCGGGAGGAACCTTCCCGTAGCCGCGATTTCAACCATGGGCGTCGGCTTCTTCATTCCTTACTCCTCAGCGCGGACGGCCCGCGACAGATTGCGGGCGCTGTGGCCTACCATGCCGGAACGGACGGCTTGGGCCGCGACCGCCAGGGCGTTTCGGATCGCCTTGGGTGGTGATCCGCCGTGACAGATGATGGACACTCCCCCCACACCGAGCAACGGGGCACCCCCGTATTCGGCGTAATCGAGGACGCGGAACACGTGCTCCAGGTCTTGGCTGCCTTCGCCGAGCTCCTTGAGCTCCCTCTTCAGCAATCCGACGATGAACGCGGCGACCGACTCGTAGAACTTCAGGAGGACGTTGCCGACGAACCCGTCGCACACGACGACGTCGCATACACCCCGGATGATGTCCCGCCCCTCAATGTTGCCGATGAAGTTGAGACCCTCCTGCTCGGCGAGCAGACGGTGTGTCTCCAACGTGAGTTCATCGCCCTTCCCTGGCTCTTCACCGATGTTCAGGAGCCCGATGCGCGGCGATGGGCGGCCCATCAGGTCCTGGACGTAGGTGTGGCCGAGACGCGCGAATTGGACGAGGTGCTGCGGCTTGCAGTCGACGTTGGCCCCGGCGTCGACGAGGAGGCACGGGTCCTCGGAGGTCGGGAGAATGGTACCGATGGCGGGTCTGGCGACCCCCGGCAGCGGCCTGAGGATGAACAGAGATCCGGCCATGACGGCACCCGTCGAGCCGGCGCTGACGAACGCGTCCGCCTTGCCCTCCTGCTGTAGCCGGAGGCCGACCACGATGGACGAGTCGGGCTTCTTCCTGAGCACCGACGCAGGGGAATCGGCGGCGGTGACCCGGTCGGCGGCGTGATGGATCAACAGCCGGTCGGGGATGGGCCCGTGCCTGGCGACGCCCGCCTCGATCGTGTCCCTGTCACCGACGAGCACGATCTCCACATCGTCCTCAAAGCTGCTCAGCGCTTCCAGCGCACCGGCAATCTCCGCCCGAGGAGCGTCGTCGGTCCCCATTGCGTCGAGTACGATTCGCACGCGTCCGTCCGGGTTATCGAGTGGAGACAATGGTCACGGTGCCCACCCCACGGCCCCAGGAGCGCGCGCACTGGATGGGGGTCGTGCGGCGGGTCGCCCCGCGCATGCCGTCGGGCTGGCCGATGTGGAGGCCGCCCCGACTGCACCGGTCAGTCGATTTCGACGTCGAGGATGGGCGTGTTCTTGTAGTGCCCACAGCTCGGGCAGACCCTGTGCGGCAGCTTCGGGTCGGAGCACTTCGGGCAGGCGTGCGTGGTGACACCCTCCGCCTTGTAGTGCGTACGACGCTTCCGCTTCCGCTGCTTGGACGTGCGCTTCTTTGGAACGGCCATGACCTGTCTTACTTCTCCTTGAGCTTCCGGAGCGCTTCCCATCGTGGGTCGAGCTCACTTTTCTCGCACGTGCACGAACCGTCGTTCAGGTTCGTGCCGCAACCGGGACAAAGGCCCTTGCACTCCGGACTGCATACAACGTAAGGCTCGATCGCGAGGAACACCTCCTCACGGACCGCGCGACTCAGATCCAACTCCTTGTCCGAGGCCCGGATGACCCGGGTCGCCCCATCGTCATCCTCGTCTTCCTCGAAATCCTCCTCGTCGACGAAGACCATCGTCAGGTCTCCGTCGAACGTACGTTCCAGCGGCTCGAGGCATCGGCGGCAGGCCTGCTGGAGCACGCCATGGACGTGCCCTCGGACAATGACCTCGCCACTCCCAGCCACGGAAGCCTTGAAGCTCGCCTCGACCGGCGCGGCCCAAGGCGGGTCCATTCCGGCCCACATGGGATCCTCCGGCGGGATGTGGGCCTCGACGACGACCGATCCCTCGCGATACAATCGACCCAGCGGGACCTCAAGCATAGTCGTGAAAACTAGCCTCTGAGCAGAAAAAGTCTACCTCCACGCGCAGGGGGCTTGGATGAGCTCTGGAACGCAGCCTCTCGGAACCCAACGGTCGGTCCGCAGCCAGGCTAACGGGCCAGCTGCAAGCACTCGGATTCGGAAAAGAAGAATCCGATCTCCTGGCGAGCGTTCTCGTCTGAATCCGACGCGTGGATGGCATTCCGGCCCTTCGACTCGGCGTACAATCGGCGCACAGTTCCCTCCGCGGCCTCGGCCGGGTCCGTCGCGCCGATGGCCTCGCGCAGCTTGGCCACCGCGTTCTCCGCTTCGAGCACCATGGGGATGACTGGCCCGGAAGTCATGAACGAGACGAGCTCGTCATAGAACGGCCGACCCTGGTGCACGGCATAGAACGCCCCCGCCTGTGCCGGGTCCAAGCGGGCGAGCTTCATCGCCCGGACCGAGAAGCCGGCCGCTTCGAGGCGAGCGAGAATCTTTCCTGCCTTGCCGGACTCCACCGCGTCCGGCTTGATGATGGCCAATGTAAGGCTCATGGTGTTCCTTCGGTCGGTTCGTTGTCTGGCGGCGACGCGCTGCCGCCCCGGAGGACGCGCAACACGGAATCCCGGGTGAGGAATCCGACAAGGGCCCCGTCCCGGACCACCGGAAGTTGCTCGACGTCCCTGTTGGCCATCATCTGGGCAGCCTCCGTCAGAAGCTGATCCTCGGACACGCACAGCACCGTGCGGGTCATGACGTCGCGGGCGACGAGACCCGCGCCGGTCTTGCCCCCATCGAACCGCCCTCCTCCGCCCTTCAGCAGGGTGCCGAGCGCGTCGCCCGTGGTGATGATTCCGAGCACCTCGTAGTCCTCGCCTACCACAGGCACGGCGTGGAGCTCCCTCCGGACCATGAGGTCGAGAACCTCGTGGAACGGCGGGTCCGGGTAGATTCGGTAGCTGATGGCCGAAACCGCATGTTCGACCCGAAGTGCGTCATCCATAGTCGTCGTCCGGTGGCTCCGGGGGTCAGCCCCGGAGCCACCGGTCCTCGTTGACCGGAGTCAGGCCAGAGCGTTTTGAATGAGCCCGACGATGTCCTTCGGACGCTTGGCCACCGCGATGCCATTGTCCTCGAAGGCCTTCATCTTCTCTTCGGCGGTACCCGCAGCGCCACTGATGATGGCGCCCGCGTGTCCCATCGTGCGTCCCGGAGGCGCCGTCTGGCCCGCGATGAAGCCGACGACCGGCTTCGAGAGATGCGCGCTCACGTACTCCGCGGCCTCCTGCTCGTCCGTGCCGCCGATCTCGCCGATCATGACGATCGCCTTGGTGTCCGGGTCCGCCTCGAACGCCTCGAGACAGTCGATGAAGTTCGTGCCGATGAGCGGGTCCCCGCCGATGCCCACGCATGTGGTCTGGCCGAGTCCCACGCTGGTGAGCTGGAATACCGCCTCGTACGTGAGCGTTCCCGAGCGAGAGACCACGCCGATGGGCCCTTCCGTCACGATCTGGGCGGGCAGGATCCCTACCTTGGACTTGCCCGGCGAGAGAAGCCCGGGACAGTTCGGCCCCAGGATGCGCACACCCCTGTCATGTGCGAACGCGTGGGCACGCGCCATGTCCAGCACCGGCACGCCCTCCGTGATCGCCACCACCAGGTCTACGCCGCTGTCGACGGCTTCCATGATCGCGCTGGACGCGAATGCCGGGGGCACGTAGATGACGGACGTGTTCGCGTCCGTGGCATCGACGGCCTCGTCCATGCAGTCGAAGATCGGGACCTTCTTGCCGTCCGGTCCCTCGAAGAACTGGCCGCCCTTGCCGGGTGTGACGCCCGCCACGACCTGGGTGCCGTACTCCATCATCTGGGTCGTGTGGAACGATCCGTCGCGCCCCGTGATGCCCTGGACGACGAGCTTGGTGTCGGAATCGATGAAGATGGCCATCGGTTACGCGTTCCCTGCTAGCTCGACTGCCTTCTCGACCACGTCGTCCATGGACGTGTATGCGGAGAAGCCTGCGTCGGCGAGGATCTTCAGTGCGAGTTCTTCGTTCGTGCCGGTCAGCCGGATCACGATGGGGATCTTGATGTCGATGCGCTTCATGGCCGTGACGATACCGCGCGCGACGTCGTCACAGCGGGTGATGCCACCGAAGATGTTGAACAGGATCACCTTCACGTTCGGGTCCGACGTGATGATCTCGAGCGCGGATACGACCTTGTCCGGGTTCGACGAGCCGCCGATGTCCAGGAAGTTGGCCGGCTCCCCGCCGTAGTACTTGACCAGGTCCATGGTCGCCATCGCGAGCCCTGCCCCGTTCACGCAGCAGCCGACGTTGCCGTCGAGCTTCACATAGGAGAGGCCGGCTTCGCGCGCCTTGGTCTCGGAGGGCGGCTCGGAAGACGTGTCGCGCATCTCGGCCACCTTCGGACGACGGAACAGCTCGTTCTCGTCGATGCTGACCTTGGCGTCGATCGCCTTGACCTCACCCGAAGGCGTCGTGATGAGCGGGTTGATCTCCGCCATCGAGGCGCCGGAGCTCACGAAGGCGTCGTAGAGCTGCGTGACGATCTTGCTGGCCTGCTTCATCTCGCTCGGATCGTCGTACAGCGTGTTCGCCAGCCAGAGCGCCTGATGCGGGAGGATGCCGTAGCGCGGATCGACCGCGAACGTGCGGATCGCGTCGGGGTTGTTGTGCGCCACGTCCTCAATGTCCACGCCGCCCTCGGCGGACACCATGAACATTGCCGACTGGGTCTTGCGGTCGACGAGTACGCCGAGGTACGCCTCGGTCTCGATGTCCTCGGCCGGCGTCACGAGCACCTTGTGGACCGTGAGCCCGTTGATCTCCATGCCGAGAATGTCCTCGGCGTACTTACGGGCCTCCTCGGGCGTCTTGGCCAGCTTCACGCCGCCCGCCTTGCCGCGACCGCCGGAGTGGACCTGCGCTTTGACGACGACCATGCCGCCGTACTTCCTGGCGATGGCTTCGGCGTCGGCTGGAGACGTGGCGATCTCCCCGGGGGGGACCGGGACTCCGGCCGCCCTGAAGAGCTCTTTCGCCTGATACTCGTGGATGTCCATGCGCTCTCGGATACTGGATCGAAGCGGTGTGTCCGGCGCCCCTGGTGAAAGGACCATCGGACCGGGGAAAAGACGGTAGAAGCTACCAGCGGCTTCCAGGTGGATCAACGGCGGGCTTCACGGGCCGGACGCTCTAAGGCCCTCCAGGAAGGTCCGGAGCTCGGCGAGGGCCGTCCCGAAGCCCTCCCAGTCGCCCGCGCGCATCCGCTGGTCGGCACGCTCGAGCAGACGCAGGGCCTCATCCGGCCAGACACGCTCCAAAGCGGGAGCCTCCCCGCCCGGGACGCCCTCGGGCGCGTCAAGCTGCACGCTGATAGGCTGACCGGCCAGGAAGGAGATCGCGTCCAGGAGCTGCTCGGTCATGACGATGCGCTGGCCGTCGCTCACGAGGAATCGCCTGAGCTCGGGAATGGCGTCGGACTCCGCCGCCAGGAACACCGGCTCCATGTAGAGCATGCGACCGTTCACGGGCAGGAGGTGCAGGTGCCCGGTCCACACGTCGCTCCCGCCGCTCCGCCAGAGCGCGAATTGCTGGGAGATGGTGGGATCCTGCTCAGCGAGGGCCTCGATCTGTCGTGGTCCGGGCACCTGGTCGGCCACCGGTATGTCCAGCAGGTCGAGCTCCGGCACCCCGAGCGGATCGGTCCGCCCCGCCAGCATCCCGGTGAGGTTCGGACGGCCCGCGGGCACGAACACCGTCGTCAGATTGAAACGGGCCGTCTCATCGCCCGGGAAGACGTAGAGGCCGTACTCCGCCGCGTACCGGCCGGGCTCCGTGGTCTCCGCCTGCTCCTGGGCCTCGGCCCAGACATCCTGCTGGCCGTGGAAATCGGCCGCCGTCTCCTGATGGTATTGGAGCAGCACGCGCGTCTGCAGATCCAGAAGTGCACGCGAGTAGCGGATGTGGTCACGGACCGGAGCGGGCATCTCCTCCATGGGGCGGAAGAGGCCCGGGAAGGCCGCGGCGTACGCATCGGCCAGCGGATCCCGAACAGGAACGCGGTAGAATGCCATCGCTCCCGTCCGTGCGTCCACGGTGACCTTCACGGAGTTGCGCGCGTAGCTCACCTGGGACCGCAGCGATCCGAGCTCGTGCACGGACGAGAGCGGGAACGCCCGAGTCCCCGTGAAGCCCTCGAGCACCCACACGATGCGCCCGTTCGCCACGACGGCGTGCGGCAGCTCAGGGAAGCGGAGGAAGGGAGCCACGGCCTGGACGCGCTCGTGGATCTGGCGCCGGTAGATGAACCGCGTCCGCTCCGTGAGATCGGAGGCGAAAAAGAGGTTCGCGTCCCTGAAGCGCCATGCGAGGACCGCGGTCCGGAAGCGTGAGTCGAGCAGGATCCCGTTGGGCAGGTCCGCCTCGAGGTCATCGGGACGTTCGGGAGCGCCTGCTTCCGAAGACGGGAGGGAATCTGGATCGAGCAGTGCGTACAGCTGCGGCCTCGATCCGAAGAAGACCTCGGGGCGGTCGAGCCTGAGCTGCGGAAAGCTCTCCGCGTTCGCGGTGCGCTCCGGTGGAATGCCGGAGATCAGCATGTCCGGCCGCCCCTGCGGTGACATGGACGCGGCCCTGCTCACCGCGGCGCCCAGGCCCCGGATGTAGATGTCGCGAAGGTGCAGGTTCTGCCAGTTCGGATCCTGGATGCCGGCGGGATCCAGCTCCCGCACGGATACCGCGACGACGCGCGGGCCCTCGGAGCTCTCGTAGCGATCGATGGTCACGTCCGAGAAGTCGTAATACGGGAAGCGGGCCTCGAGCGACCGATAGGTCTGCATCAACGTGTTGCGGTTCCAGACCGGCAGTCCGGAGAACCCCTCGGCGGTGGCCGCCACCGGGACCGGGTTTCCGGGGGCGTACTGGAACCTGCGTCGCTCGAGGGCGTCGAGCCCGAAGCCGACCCGGGTGAAGCGCAGGTTGTGCTCGATGTACGGCGTCTCGCGGGCCAGCTCGTTCGGCTCGACCTGGAATCGCTGGACGACGGCCGGATAGATCTGGGTGATGATCACCCCCCCGACCACGACCGAGAGGAGGGCGATGACGACGGGGAGCGCCCGGTTCCTCCAGGTGCCCCACAGGACCGCGATGGCGGCGGCGGCCGTGATGACCACCAGGGTCTGCAGCGCCGGCAGGCGGGCTTCCGCGTCGGCGAATCCGAAGATTCCCTGCACGGCGGACGTCCCGTCCAGGAGGAGGAGCGAGCGCCCCAGCCAGACGCGGACGGCCACCAGCAGGAGGAAGATGCCCACCAACGCGCCGAGGTGGAGGCGGGCGAGGTCCTGCACGACGAGGCTGCCGCGCCCCCACCGGACCGCGCCGGTGGTCGCGTAGGCGGCGGTGACGAGCGTGAAGACCAGGAACGTGACGACCAGTGCGAAGGTCACGGCGCTGGCCAGAACCGGGAGCTGGAAGACGTAGAAGCCGACATCTCGGCCCAGGACCGGCTCGATCAGATCCCAGGGGGAGGCACCGACCATCGCGGCCACCTGGATGCCGAGGTTGGCCGGCACGGCCGCGCCGAACCAGAGTCCCAGGAGAGCAGCGACCAGAAAGATGCCGCCTGCAACGTAGGTCCGCGGCAGCTGCTCGGAGATCTCGATGTTGCCGAACCGGCGGCGGATATGAATGCCCCCGAGGCTGACCGCCGCGATCTTCAGGTTCAGGAAGACGAGGGCCGTCACAATGATGGCCGCGGAGGCGCGCGTGCCCCAGCTCCATGCGACGCGGCGCCAGAAGACGCCGGAATACCCCGCGCTCTGCTGCCAGAGGATCTCCGAGTACGCTGCTGCCGCCGCGCGACCAAGCAGCAGGACGATGCCGAACAGGACCAACAGGGCGACCACCAAGCGGCCACCTTTGAGGGTGCTCAGGAGCTGCCGTAGCGTGCTCACGCTACGGTAGCGAGACCCCTCTGGTCTCAAGCCAGCCGCCGACCTCGGCGCGGATCTCGTCGAGGCGTTCCTGGGAACGAGCCTCGAACCGGGCGACGATCACCGGCTGCGTGTTGGAGGTGCGCAGGAGCGCCCATCCGTCCCCGAACAGGACGCGCGCACCGTCCACGTCAATCACGTCGTGTGACGTCTTGAAGTGGGCGACCGCCTCTTCCACGATACGCCACTTGTCCTCTTCGGTCACCTCGATGCGGATCTCGGGCGTCGATACGTACTGCGGGAAAGCGGCGACCTGCTCGGCGATGGTGCGCTCGGAGTGCGCCACGAGATCGACCAGCCGGCAGGCATCGTAGAGCGCATCGTCGAAGCCGAGATAATCGTCGGCGATCATGATGTGGCCCGATAGCTCTCCGGCGATACGAGCGCCGGTCTCCTTCATCTTCCTCTTGATGAGGGAGTGTCCCGTCTGCCACATGATCGGCTCGCCTCCGGCGGCCGCGTAGACCTCGGGGAGCGCCTGGGAGCACTTGACGTCGAAGACCAGCTTCTCGCCGGGTCCGCGCTTCTCGAGAATATCGAGCCCGAAGAGAAGCAGCAGGATGTCGCCCCGCACGATGTCCCCGTTACCGTCCACCACGCCGATGCGGTCGGCATCCCCGTCGAACGCGACGCCGAGGTCGAGCCCCTTCTCGCGGACGACCCGGATGAGCTCTTCCAGGTTCTCGTCGACCGTCGGATCCGGGTGGTGGTTCGGGAACGTGGGGTCGGAGTCACAAAACAGCGGAGTGACCTCGGCTCCGAGCTCGGTCAGCAGACGCTCGGCCACGAGCGAGCCGGTGCCGTTGCCACAGTCCACGGCCACCCGGACCGGACGCGCCAGCTCGAACCGGCCCGTGACGTCCTCGATATAGCGATCGAGCACGTCGACCTGCTCGTAGGCCCCTGCCCCGGACGCCAGGTCGTTCCGCTCGATCCGGTCCCTTAGCCCCGTGATCGCGTCACCATACATCGATGCGGCGCGCACGGTCATCTTGATCCCGTTCCATTCGGGCGGATTGTGCGACCCCGTGATCACGACGGATGCGTCGGTTCCGAGGGTCTGCTCGGCCCAATAGACCAGGGGCGTCGGGGCCGTGCCCAGGTCGAGCACGTCGGCGCCCGCGGCACGCAGACCGCGGATGAGCGCCGCGGAGAGGTCGGGGGACGAATCGCGGTTGTCGTATCCGACCGCCACGCGGGGTGAATCCACCCCCGTCTCCGCGCGCACGTGCGATCCGAACGCCCGTCCGACGTCCTCCGTCACGTCCGTGTCGAGGTCTTTCCCGACGATCCCCCTGATGTCGTACTGTCTGAAGATGTGTCCGAACATGGCATTCACGTGACGCGAGGATTAGCAGGTCGCCGAGAAAGGGGGAGCACCCCGGACCCGTGCTGCGGCCAAAGGCCGTGGTCGGCCGTGCGGCCCCAACCCTTCAGCATATAAGATCATATCATTTAGCTCGTTGGGCGCATGGGGTTTCGCCGGTGATGCGGCGTCACTCCTCGCTCGGACCACGGCCTTCGGCCGCGGTGCCCGCGGTGCTACGACTCGTCGTCGTTCCTAGCCTGACCAGCGAAAG
>Ga0326597_10005702_pt1 | contig 17206 bp, 19 predicted proteins | sample RVTome_12_FD_203789 | JGI IMG/M metagenome (GOLD analysis project Ga0326597, IMG submission 203789) | Soil microbial communities from uranium-contaminated site in the Upper Colorado River Basin, Wyoming, United States - RVT100D185 | ecosystem: Environmental > Terrestrial > Soil > Contaminated >...
GACCAGACGAACTCGACGTTGACGCGGCGCACCCCTTCGACCTTCATTGCGGCAAGCTCGGCGTCGGCCTGGATCATGTCCTGCACCGGGCAGCCCATGCTGGTGAGGGTCATGTCGATGTCGACCACCCCGTCCTCGGCCACAACGACCTTGTAGATCAGGCCGAGGTCGACGACGTTGACGGGAATCTCGGGATCGCGGACGACCTTGAGCGCTTCGAGCACTTCTTGCTGCAAGCGCTCCGGGTCAACCTGCGGGAGGATATCGGTCATGGCGTCAAGGTAGCAGACCGCACCGGGCGCTCCGGTCGCGGGCGCTCCAGTCGCGAGAGCATCGCCCTCGGCGCAGCAGAATCAGAACAGCAGAATCAACGCTGCCGCCTCGACTAAGCCGCCTCGCTGCGTGCGGCTCAACGCACCTCGTCGGGAAGCGCGTCCTGACGCGGACCCAGCAGGCGCAGGATCGCGTCCTCGGCCTCGCCCACGTCGGCGGCCAGCTCGTTGCGGACGGTGGACACGCGCTGATCGAGCGCTTGGGTCCGCTCGGCCGCACGTTCGTCGTTAGCGGAGAGAATCTCGCCGATGCGGGTCTCTGCGGCACCGACACGCTCGTCGATGCGCTTTTCGAGCGAAGCGCCCCAGGCTTGCAGAGATTCGCGAACCGTTTCGATCTCGTCCACCTGCTTGGCGTCGAGGCGGGCGCGAGTCTTCTCGAGCTGCTTCTCCAGGTGGCGGATCTCGCGGAGTTGCGACGCCCGGTCGAACAGCGCACCGGCGAAGAACACCAGCGCCAGCCCGATCGTCACCAGCGCCAGCACCAGCCCGACCGGCACCTCGACCCGCATGATCAACAGGTTGACCGGAAGCGGCGCCGTCAGCGTGGTCCAGTTGACCACCGCGAACAGCGCAACAAGGGCGACCAGTACGGTCAGGAGGATGCCACGCACACGCATGAACCCATGCTACCCCCGGCGCGGCGAATCACCAGTCGGCGTAACGGTCTCGATGCACCACGAACGCCAGCGCCAGCGCCACCATGGTCGACACCAGGCTGGTCCCGCCGTACGAGACCAGCGGCAGAGTGATGCCGGTAACCGGCGCCAAGCCGAGCGTCACACCCACGTTGACCAGGACCTGGAAACCGATAAGGGTCATCACCCCCATGATGATCAGCTGGTCTCGCTCGTAGATACACTCGCTGGCCATCGCCACCATCCGCCAGAACAGCAGCCCGTAGAGTGTCAACAGCAGCACCGCCGCCAGGAACCCGCCCTCCTCAGCCAGCACCGGGAAGATGAAGTCGGTGTGGCGGTAGGGGATGAAGCCCAACTGCGACTGGGTCCCTTGACCGTAGCCCTTGCCGGTCAATCCGCCCGAACCGATCGCAATGGTGGACTGGATCACCTGGTAGCCGGAGCCTTGCGGGTCGGCGGCGGGGTTCATGAACGACACCAGCCGGGTGCGTTGGTGAGGCTCGAGCTTCGGCCAGACGACGCTAGGGAACAGCACCGCGAATATCAATGCGAACGCAGCCAGGTGCCGCCAGGGCAGGCCACGCACCAGCATGATTCCGCCGCCGAGCGCTGCCAGCACCAGTGCACCGCCCAGGTCCGGCTCGAGGAACACCAGCCCGAACGGCGGCAGCATCAACGCCAGCGGCCTTAGGTATCCGATCGGTCCTTGGATGGTGCGGTCGTGCAGCGCCGCCGCCAGCGCTAGGATCAGTGCGATCTTGGCCAGCTCGGACGGTTGGAAACCGGGCAGCGGTCCGAGGTAAAGCCACGACTTCGCGCCGTTGACGCGCGTGCCGACCAACTGCACCAGCACCAGCAGCACCAGCGACGCGGCGTAGAGGTGAGGCGTGAAGCGCAGGATTCGGCGCTTGCCGAGCCACAGAATCGCGGCGGTAACCGCTACCCCTATGCCGAGGAACGCCAGCTGACGCACGAACTCGCCGCCCGGCGCGGCGCTGGACAGGGTGAGCAAGCCGGCGCCGAGCAGAAGCAACACGATCGCGGGAAGACTCGGGTCGCTGCGCACCATGACGCTTCGAGGCTACCAACCGCGCGACGGTTTGCGCGTCACGTCGCGCGTCAGGCCACGCGACTTTCTTTCCGCGCGAGCGGGCCATGCTGAGGGAGTGAGCGAACGCCGCTGCGCCAACTCGACTATCCGCACCTCCGTGCTGGGGCTAGCCCTGGCGATGCTTGCGCTATCGCCAGGCCAGGGCGCGCGAGCCGAGCGGTTCAGCGGCATGCTGCTGCCGGAGTCAACCGTCGGCTACGCCGCCACGGCCGGATGGGAGCACTTCGCGGGGGTCGCGCCGCTGCAGCTCGAACGGTTCGAACTCGACGACGCTGCGCTCTCCACGCTACGGCTCGAAGTGAGTGTCGCTACAGCCGCGTTCTCTACCGGCAACATCTTCCGCGACCTGAACGCCCGGCGCGTGGCGTTCGAGAGCCACCTCTACCCGGACGCCCGTTACGTCGCGACCGGCGTGCGCACGCGCGCCCCGAACGGTATCGCGGCGACGGGGCAGGCGCCCGGCCTTCCCGATGGAAGCCAGCGGGAGGTGACCCTGACGGGCGCGCTGACGCTGCACGGCGTGCGCCGCCCGCTCGAGGTGACCGTGACGGTGCAGCGCCAGGGCCAGTTGGTCGAGGTCGCTGGCCGGTTCACGGTCGAGCTGGATACGTTCGAAATGCGGGCACCGTCGATCCTCGGCCGGTCGGTCGACCAGCTGGTCACCGTCGAGATCGACGCCGCGATCCGCCTCGAAACGCCCTGAAGTCCGGCAGCCGTCCGCCGGCGAAGCCCCACCACTCGACCAGCAACGCCAGCAGCGCCACGGCCAGGGGCCAGGCGAACAGTTCGCGCCGAGCTTCGACGCCCGCCCCCACGCCGTCACGCCCCTGCGTCTCGCCGGCCGACCCGCGGCCACCGTTTGCGGTCGCGCTCTCGATACCGGCGAACGCGTCCGGTCCGTTCAAGCGCGTCTCGCTTTCGTTCGCCAGGCTGGCGTGCACGGTCCGACCGTCGACTCGGTAGAGCCCGGGCAGGTCAGCGACGGTGGCAGGCAGGCCGTCGCGCGTAGCGCCGGGTGGTAGCGGCGTGCCGAGGGCTACCCGGTCCTCGCTGCGGACCGCATCGACGAGATTCACGATCAGGGTGGGGAACGCGGGGCGGCGCGTCAGGTCGCCGCGCGCCGGGTGGAACGCGAAGCGCAGCACGGCGCCGCCTGCTCCCTCGCGGCGCTGGATCAGCGGGTATGCGACCGGCGCTGGCGCGTCGGTTCGGTCTGCAGCGGCGGCGTCCGCTTGCGCTTGCGCCGGATCGTCCACCTCGCCGGGCAGTCGAGCGCCGCTGACCAGCGTGATCCAGCCCTCCGCCTGTTCCTCGGCCCCGAACGGCGGTGGGTCGAGGTGGGCAACGATCAGGGCGCTCAGATCGACGTACCTCAACAGCGGCTCGCTCAGGTCCCAACGCTCGATTGTGGCGGCGACGGCCGGTGCGTCGCGGCTGGGCAACAACACCGTGGTCGCGCCGGGAGCGACCTCGCGGTCCAGGCGACCCTCCAGAATTCGCAGGTCGGCGTCGAGGCGGGGCGCGCTGGCGGCGACGCGCACCTGCACGTCGTCGATCGCACCCAGCGCCCGCTCGAGCGCCGCGAAGCCCCGGTTCAGCACCACCACCGTGGTCGACGCTCCCGCCCACGCCTCGTCATCCAACGTCAGCACGTCGCCCTCCGGCGGAATCACCCGTGCCTGCAGCGGACCGCTGCCGGCGGCGACGGGGAATGTCGCGGCGGCTGACCCGGCGGCTGGCACCAACAGTTGGGTCGCGGCGACCACCTCACCACCGCGCAGCAGCTCGACCGGCGCTTCGATCGGAGCCGGCCAGGTGGACGAGATGCGCACCCAGGCCTGGCCCGCGATCCGTTCGAATCCGCTCACGCCGACGTTGCGGCCCTGACCCGCCAACGCGTGCACGATCACGTCAGCGGTAGCCGGTGGCGGCCTGTCGGATAGCCAGTGCAGCTCGGCACCGGCCGCGCCGGCACCGCGCACCAGGTCGCGTGCCAGCCGCAATGCGCGCTCGGCGTCGCTGCCGGACTCGAATGCGGCCAACGAGGCTAGCGCCGCCTCCAGCTCGTCCTCATCTCCACTTGGCGGCAACAACAGGTCAGGCTCGAGCCCGGCGCGAACGATCGCGACCGGTCCGCCGGCGGCGGCCGTGGCGCGGGCCAGCTGGACGGCGAGGTCCAGCCGGCTAGCGCCGGGCGGCAGCCCGCTCAGGTCGCGCGCCGCCGCAGCGCTGGCGCCGTCGCGGGCCGCCATGCTGGCCGAACTGTCTATCACCAGCACCTTTAGCGGCGGTCCGGCGAGGTCCCACTCCGGCCGGGCCGCCCCGATCGCTGCTGCGGCGACCGCCAGCAGTTGCAACGCCAGCAGCAGGCTGGGACGAATCCGCACCCGGCGCGCGCCGGCGTCCCGCGCGCGCCGCCACAGGAAGATGCCGGCCACCTCGCGCCGCTCCCGGCGCACCCGGATGCGGTGCAGCAGCACCACGATCGGCAGGGCCAGCAGGCCCCACAGGAAGAGCGGCGCGGCGAAGGTGGGCACGCCGGCATGGTAGCGCGGCGCCGCTCCGCCACGCAGGCTGGATCACGCGGACAGGCGGCTCTCCCCCCGATACTGACGCATGACCACCCACAAGTCCGGACTCACGGAGGTACCCATGGCTACGACCGAAACCGTCACACTCCCGCTCGGTGCGACCGCGCCTCACTTCGACCTGGTCGCTAGCGACGGCACCCGCGCCTCCCTCGACGACTTCGCTGAGGCCAAGACGTTCGTGTACGTTCAGGGCTGCAACCACTGCCCCTACGTCGTCGCCAACATCGGCCGCCTGGCGGAGCTGGCGCGCCACTACCAGCCGCACGGCGTGCGCTTCGTGATGGTCAACAGCAACGACGCCGACCGCTACGAGGACGATTCGTTCGAGGCGATGGGCCGCTTCGCCGCCGAGCACGACCTGCCGTTCCCCTACCTGCACGACCCCGAGCAGGAGGTGGCGCTGGCCTACCGCACCGTGCGCACGCCGGAGGTGCTGGTGTTCGACGCTGAGCGCCGCCTGCGCTACCACGGCCGCATCGACGACTCGGCCAAAGACCCGAGCGCCGCCAGCTCGCACGAGCTGCGCGACGCGTTGGACGCACTCCTCGACGGTCGCGCACCCGACCCGGCGGAGACCTGGGCGGTCGGCTGCACGGTGAAGTGGAGACCGGACCGGAACCCGCACGCGTGAGCCAAAGCGCAGGCGGGGCTGCGGGGTTTTCGGACGCGACCGTGCGCCGGGCGTTACGAGAACTGTTGGTGGGACGGAGCTCCCACGCCGACTTCGCCAGCGCCATCCGCGACCTGCCGGCGTCGGCACGTGCGGTCCGGCCGTCGGGGCACCCGCACTCGATCTGGGAACTGGTCGAGCACATGAGCATCGGGCAGCGCGACCTGGTCGACTACACGGTCGACCGAGACGCCGTGTCGCCGAAATGGCCGGAGGGCTACTGGCCGGACCCGAAAACCGAGCTTAGCGAGGAGCGCTGGAACGCTTCGGTCGCCGGGCTCGAGCAGGGGTTGCTGGCCGCCGATCACCTCGCCTACCACCTTGGACAGATCGTTACGGTGCGCAAAGCGCTAGGCGTCTGGTAGCGGGCGCGTGCCGGCTTCCCGGCACGCTTCAGACTTGGTGCTTCAGCTAGCCGCGCCGCGCGTCGCCATCACCACCAGCAGTCCGCCGCCCGCATTCTCGAGCCCGTGCGCGGTATTGGCCGACACAGCGGCGATCTTGCCTTTACCGAGCCGGTGACGCTCACCCCCTGAGGTCAGCAAAGCTTCTCCTTCGAGGACCTGGTAGAGCGAGGCGTCGTCGCGATCCTCCTCTTCGTCGCGCTGTCCTGCCTCGAAGCAGAGCACCTCGACCGACAGGTTCCCCTCACGCAACAGCGTGCTGCGCTGAACGTCGTCGAGCGAGAAGCGGCGGGCGTCGGAGATCGTCACGATGGTCACGCGGGGTCCTCCTCAGATTACGGTGGGCGGCTTCGGGACGGCGTTGCTCTCACGATACTCGTTGGCTCGGCGGACCGGTGGCGCGAGCGACGCGAGCCGCCCTGGGGACGGCCCTGCGCGGCTTGCGAGGGGCCGTGTGGATAAGCGCACGAGGCTGTGGATAGATGCATAGTCTTGACACGGGCATCACAAATCTGGTAGGCGGAAGCCAAATCGGGTTAAGCCGAGAAATCTCGTCCCTGACGCGCTTTCTGCGATTCACTCACGAGAAACGCCGTCCCCGTCGCGCGCCCGAAGGTTCTCCACAGGTTCGCCGCAGGCTGTGGACAACTGTGGATAAACCCGCGGAGTGCGACAGGCATCGCACCTTCGCCTGTGGGGAACGTCCGAGCCGGACCCGGCCGTTGCCGAGGTGGGTTAGGCGCGAGGTGAACCGGAGGGTGGTACTCAAGCCGTACGGGCCGCGCGAACGAACGCTTGGATCATCGCCGCGTCCTTGACACCGGGGGAAGACTCGACCCCGGTAGCCACGTCGACCGCGTACGGACGCAGCGCCCGCACCGCCTCGCCGACGTTGCTGGGACGCAACCCGCCGGCCAGCACCAGTCGCGGGTGATCACGCCAGACCGGGGCCGCCTCCCAGGCGAACGCTTCGCCGCTGCCCGGCATGCGCGAGTCCAGCAGGATGCCGTCGAACGGCTTGCCCTCGAAACGGCCGGGCTCGACGCCGGGACCGAACGACAGGGCACGCAGCACCAGCACGCCAGCACCGCCATCGCCACCCTGCCGAAGCCGCCGCACCACGCGCTCGTCGACGTCGCCGTGCAGCTGAACCGTGGTCAGTCGCGCCGCAGCGATCGTCTCGCGGATCTGGTCCTCGTCGGCGCTCACGAAGATACCGACGCGGTGGATGAACGGCCCGAGCGCGTCGGAGATCTCGCGTGCCCGCGCCAGATCGATCACTCGTGGGCTGCGCCGAAAGAAGTTCAGGCCGACCGCGTCGGCGCCGGCCGCCTCGGCAGCCAGGCCGTCCTCTACCCGGGTAATCCCGCAAATCTTGACCCGTACCACACGGCGCGGCGCGCCAGCCGCCCCTGCCAACCTCATTGCGTCCGTCATGTCGACCCCCTTCGTGGAGCCACCGTCTTGGTACCACCTTCATGGTGCCACCATCGCGCTGCCCCCATCATGCCTTCGTCGCGGCAGCCACCACCTCGATCGTGCGACCTAGCGCCTGCGCCAGCAGCTCCGACCGGCGCGCCGCCTCCTGCAGCTCGAGCCGCGCGTCGCCGCTGCAGCTGGCCTCCAGCACCACCACATCCGGGCCGACGCGGCATGCGACCGAGTCGACCCGCCCCGCTTTGCTCCGGTCCAACTGTTCGGCGATCCGCAGCAGCCCCGTCAGGTCGCGTAGGCGTTTCTCGTCCCCGTCGACCAGCAACTGGGCGCGCGAACCGGCGCTGGGCCGTCCCTTGCGGTGGTAGCGGACCATCGCCGCGATCAGCGTCTGCTCCCTCGCGTCGAAACCGGGCAGCGGCCGGGCCAACACCAGGTATTCGCCGTGCCGATGGTGGCCGTAGTAGTCGATCGCCATGCCGACGTCGTGCACCCGGGCGGCAGCGGCGAGCAGCTCACGCTCGGCCGGTCCGTGCCCCAGCCTGTCGGCCAGAGCGTCGAACAGCTGCAACGCCAGCCGGGTTACCCGCTCGGGGTGCGCCTCGTCCAGGTGGTAGAGGCGCATCAGGTTGCGCACCGCGAAGTCGCGCACGTCCACTGTCAGGTGGTGCGGCTGGTCCGGGAACAGCTCCGGGTAGAACACCCCCTCACGCAAGCCCTGCCCGCTGACCATGATGGCGTCCGTGCCAGCAAGCCTGACGATCTCGTCGAGTACCACCGCGCCCGCCACGATGATGTCCGCCCGGTCGGCGCTCACCCCTGGCACCTCGGCGCGCCCTGCGCGGTCGATGCGCGCCAGCTCGTCGGTCAGGGTCGCCAGGCCGCCTGCCGGCAGCGGGTAGCCGTGCAGTAGTTCGAGCGGGTGGCCGCTTCGCTGCTGCCAAGCGTCGGCCAGGTTGCGCAAGGTGCCGCCCATGCCGATCCACGGCAGTGCGCCCGGCTCCGCGCGGGTGCCGTCCGCATCCGCCATCACGTCGAGCCACGGCCCGACCGTATCGCGTACCGCGTCACGCAGGCGGCGCAGCTGCTTCTTGGTCGGTGGATCGGACTTCAAGAACCCCTCGCTGGCGCGCACCGCCCCGAGCGGCCACGACTCACCGCGGACGCTGCGGCGTGCACGCATCTCGCTCAACTGGACGCTGCCGCCTCCAAGGTCCATCACCACCGCATCCGAGATGGCGAACGAGTTCGCCACCGCCAACACCGCGTAGGCGGCCTCCTCTTCGCCGGAGAGGACGCGCAGCTCGATGCCGGCCTGATCGCGGCCGCGCTCGACGAACGCCGCGCCGTCGGCCGCATCACGCACCGCGCTGGTGGCGGTGGCGACGATCCGCTCTGTACCGGTCGCGTCGCAGTAGGCGCGGAAGGTCGCCAGGGTGGCGAGGGCGCGCTCGACCGCTTTCGGCTGCAGCGGACCGCCGGCCTGCAGGCCTTGCGAAAGGCGCACCACCTCGCGCAGCTGGTCGAGGTGGCGGTAACCGTGACCGGGCCGGAAGTCCAGCGAGATCAGCTTGACCGTGTTCGAGCCGAGGTCGATCACGGCCAGGCGCCGCATCCCGTCGACGGAAGACATCGCTCTCACGATAGTGGACCGCAGCGGCGTGGCATGCTCGCTGCGTGGACATTCCCGGATCCGTCACCGTCATCACCGGCGCCGCCAGCGGCATCGGCGCCGCCGCAGCGCGCGCGTTCGCGCAGCGTGGCGGCCGCCTGGTCCTGGCCGACGCGCGCGAGGAGCCGCTTCGCGTTGTCGCCGAAGAGCTCAGCGCCACCGGCGCCGAGGTCGCCTGGCAGGTCACCGACGTCACCCGCGAGCAGCAGGTTGTGGCAGTCATGGAGCTGGCGACCAGCCGCTTCGGCGCCATCAACGTGGTGCTCCCGTGCGCCGGAATCTTCCGCGACGCCTTCACCGTCCGCGTAAAGGACGGCAAAGTCGTGCGCACCATGAGCGCAGCAGATTTTCGTGACGTGATCGACGTGAATCTGACCGGCACCTTCCTGACCGTGCGCGAGGCGGCTGCGCGAATGATCGACGGTGGTCACGGCGGCGTGCTGTTCACCGTCAGCTCGATCAACAAGGAGGGCGAGCTGGGCCAGATCAACTACGCCGCGACCAAGGCGGCGCTGGCGCTGTGGCCAAAACTGCTGGCGGGCGAGTTGCACGCACAGGGGGTGCACGGCATCCGCGTAGTCGGGATCGCGCCCGGCTACGTCGAGACGCCGATTCTGGAGGGCATGAGACCTGACGCGTTACAGCGCGTGCTGGACGGCGTTCCGATCGGTCGGCTGCTCAAGGCGGACGAGATCGTGGCACTGATGATGCACGTCGTGGAGAACGAAGCGATTCACGCCACCACGCTCGAGATCGCCGGCGGCGCGATCGCCACCGGCATGCCGAAGTAGCCGCGGGCAGGCGACGACCCCACTCACGCCACGTTTTCGAAGTGTTCGAGTCGGTGCTCATCCTCAGCGCCGTGGATCAGCAACGCATCGACGCGCAAAGCCACGTCGTCACGGCCGTAGTGCCGTAACGACCACAGTCGCAGGCTGCGGCGAACGCGCTGCAACTTGGCCGGCAGCAGGCTCTCGGCCGCCCCGCCGAAGCGCAGCGAGCCGCGCTGTCGCACCTCCACAGCGACGGTGACCGGCCCGTCGCGCATGACCAGGTCGATCTCGCCGCCGCGCACCACAGCGTTGGCTTCGAGCAGGCGCCAGCCACGCTGCTCGAGGTGCGCCTGCGCCCGTGCCTCCGCCCAGTGCCGCATTGCGGCAGGCTAGCGCGTCAGCTCGGCGTCACCTCGACCCGCTCGGCATCGGCCCAGAGACCCTCGAGATCGTAAAAATCGCGGGCTTGAGGACTCATCAGGTGCACCACCACGCCGCCGTAGTCGATCAGTACCCAGCGCGACGAGGGCGCCTCGACCCCACGCGGCCGGTGGCCGTGCTGCTTCATCCGGTCTCGGACCGCCTCCTCGAGCGCCTGCAACTGCGGTTGCGAGTCGGCGGTGGCGATCACGAACCCCTCCACCGAAGCGCTGAGCGGAGCCAGGTCGAGCACGACCACGTTCTTCGCGCGCTTGTCGTCGAGCGCGTCGACGACCCACTGGACCTCGGTCAGGTGCTCGGGCAGGGGCGCGGCGGGGGTGGGGACAGAGTCGTTGACTTCGTTCAAGTGATCAGGGCTCCTGAGAAACAAAGGCTTCGTCGCTGGTGGCGTCGGGGTCGGGAACGATCGGGTGACCGTCGCGCCACTGCGCGGCCCCCATCGGCGTGATGGCGAAGGCGTCGCCCCCCAGCACAAGTTCCATGTCCACGATACGCCCCGACTGGGGGGCGAGGCTCTCGACCTGCTGCTTGCCGGTGCCAAGTAGCCCGGTGTAGAAGTCGGCATCGGTCCACGAACCTGCCGTCGCCAGCACCCGCGTACCGCTGGGCTCGAAGCTGCCTTCGCGCAGCAGGACACGATCCTCGGGCACACCCAGCGCCACCAGCCGCTCGCGGTACCAGGCGCCGAGGCCGTCCCGGCCGCTTCGGTCGCTGATCAGCAAGGTGCCCTCCGGCGCCTCGCGAAAGGTGCGGGCGGTACCGCCGAAGGTTTCGGCCAGGAACCGCTCGACCTGCACCGGGTCGGCCAACAGCCCTAGATGTCCATCGCGCTCGACCTCTACGCTCGGCAGGGTGGCCGAGCGGATCTCGAGATCGGACAGCAACGGTAGCATCCGCCGCGCCAGTGCAGGCGAGGCGTTCGTCTCGACCTGCTCGAAGAAGGTCGAGACCAGGTTGGGCACAGCGGAGACGGCCCGCACGTTGAGTTGCTTGACCTTGGCGAGCATCGCGTATGCCAGTAGCTTGACGTTGTCGAGGCGGTCGATGTCGCCCCGGCGGAACTGTCGGTAGCGCACGAACTCGCTGGCGGCCTGCCCGTCGAGCAACTGCGGGCCGGGCTGCAGGTCGATGGTGAGCCCGCCGGCTACGTCGCGGTAGTACATCCGTTCCGGCACGTTCACCTCGACCCCGCCCAGCGCGTCGACGATCCGCTGGAAGATGGTCAGGTCGATTATGGCGTAGTAGTCGATCGGCAGGCCGACCAGCGCCTCCACCCGGCGCACCAGCCCCTCTGCACCCTCGCGCGCCAGCGTGCCGTTTATGCGGCTCGTCCCACCGCCCACGAACACGTCGCGCGGGATGGCGATCAGCGTCACATTTGCGCCGATTACGTTGACGTAGAGGATCGTGTCGGTGTTCACCCCACGCGAGCTGACCAACCCGTCGAACTCCCACCCTACGATCGCGCCGCCGGAGCCGTAGATCGGCGTAGACTCGCCCTCTCCGTACAGCAGGTCGCGACCAGCGATCACGAAACTGGCGACGAAGACGTCCTCCTCGATCCCGAGCAGCTCGCGCTGCTGAATTCCGAGTTCGGTCCGTTCGGCGTCGCGCGTCAGCCAATGACCGGCCAGGCCGGAGAGCGCCACGATCAGACCTAGCAGCTGCACCAAGCGCGCGCCCCGAATCGACCGGAACCACCTGAGTCCGGACCGCAACGTCGCGACCATGCGGGTCGACAGGCGTGCCGTTCGGCTTCGCAGGGCGCTAAGCAGGGTCGGCAGCGATCTGATCGTGCACCTCGAGGGTTCTAGGGTGGACCGGCTTCCCGCAGGAGCGGAGGTAGGCCACCTTCGTACGGAGCGCGTGCCGGTAGGCGCGCGGCAGATTGGTCATGGCCAGCTCGCGAACCTTGTCGTTAACGCCGCGACCAGGTTCGGACACGTCGGCGACGTATAGCGCCATGCCGACCCGGTCACCGGGCATGACACCGAACACGTGGCCTTCGATCGCGTTCAGGACCCGCTCGTCGCTGACGCCCCAGGCGACAGCGAGGGCGCGGCCGGCGCGACCGTGCACTGTCAACGGGTGACGCCGCTCGGTCTCGCTCAGTGGCGGAGCCAGCTCGAACAGCCGCGCCGACGTCAGGTCGCGAGCTGCGTCGTGCAGCACCGCCGCCAGAACGGTGGCGCGCAGCTGATCGCTGCTGAAGTCGTTGCAACGTCCGATCGTCTGGGCCAGCTGGGCGACCCGCTCGACGTGCAACCAGCGCTCGGGCGTGACCAGAGCGCGAACGCGGGCACAGTAGGGCGCGACGTTGGAGCGGTTGCACGGGCTGTCGGCTGCGAAGATCGGTTCTTCGGGCATGTTCTCCTCGGAGACCGTCGCCGCACGCTGCGGCGATGGCGTGGTGGAGACTATCACGGGCTGCGCGAAGGCTCGGTCGGCCTTGCAGGCTGGCGCGGTCGCCTACCTGTCCTGTTCGACAGCGGCGTCCGACTCTGCATCGGCGTCCCACTCGACGTCGTCTTCCGACTCCGCGGCTGCCGCTTCCGCCTCGGCCCGCTCGTCGAAGTACTCGAACACCGCCTCCCCGATCCAGACGCTGTCGCCGTCCTTAGCGCCGGACTTGCGCAACAGCTTGGAGAGGCCGAGCTTCTCGAAGTGGCCCTGCAGGTACGAGACCGCATCGGAATTGCGAGGGTCGAACCGGTCGACGAGCCGCTCGACCTCCTCGCCCGCAACCCGGAAACCGCCCTCGACCTGCTCGAGCCGCAGCGGATCGGCGCGCACGACCTCGACCTCGCGCGCTGCCGGCTTGAGCTCGGGCCGCGCCGGAACCAGGTCGAACAGCGCCGTGCGCACGTCCTCGATTCCGCTGCCCTCCAGCGACGAGGCGGGCACGACCGGTAGGCCGGTGGCGGTGAGCACCCGCTCGGCATCGGCCACTTCGGCGGGCGCGGCCAGGTCGGTCTTGTGCAACACCACCAACGCCGGCAGGTCGAGCAGGGTCGGGTCGTACGTGCCGACCTCGTGACGCAGCGCCTGGTACGCCTCCAGCGGCTCTTCGGAGATGTCCAACACGAACGTCAACAGGCGGGTTCGGGCGATGTGCCGCAGGAATTCGAGGCCGAGGCCCTTTCCTTCGCTGGCGCCTTCGATAATGCCGGGCACGTCCGCCAGGGTCAGGCGACCGTAACCACGGTCACGCTCGACCACGCCGAGGTGCGGCGTAAGGGTGGTGAACGGATAGTCGGCTACCTGCGGGCGGGCGTTAGACAGCGCCCTGAGCAGGCTGGACTTACCGGCGTTGGGGTAACCGACCAGACCCGCGTCGGCAATGGTGCGCAGCTCCAGGCGCAACCGCTGGCGCGACCCTTCGCTGCCGTACTCGGCGAAGCGGGGCGCGCGCCGCCTCGAGTTCGCGAAGCTGGCGTTGCCGCGCCCACCGTCGCCCCCCTCGGCCACCATCGCGGTGGCGCCGGGCTCGAGCAGGTCGGCGACCACCCGGCCGGTGTCCAGGTCGCGCGCCAGGGTGCCGACCGGAACGTCCAGGATCAAATCGTCGCCGCCCTTGCCGCGTTTCTCGCGGCCTTCACCCTGCATGCCGGTGCCCCCACGGTACGCCTTGCCCGGCGTCAGCTTTGCCAGCGCGCCCACGTCGTCGACGGCGCGCAGCACCACCCCGCCGCCATCCCCACCGTGCCCACCGTCGGGACCGCCCTTGGGGACGTACTTGAGGCGCAAGAACGACATAGCGCCGTCCCCGCCACGTCCACCCTGCACGCTGATGTCGACTACGTCCCGAAAGGTCAAGCGATTCCTCTCACGCACGCAGGCTTCCTGCGCGCAGCCCAACTACTCGCCATGCTCATGTGCGCAAGGGCGCGACCGAAACGGCCACGCCCCGTGAAAGCCTAGCGTCCGAACTGACAGCAACAGCGAGAGTGCCGTAACGGTCCGGCTCAGTCGGCCTGGGTCGCCTCGGCGGATGCTTGCTCGATGCTGATAAAGCGACCTTTGCGGCCCTTGTCGTGGAAGCGCACGTAGCCTTCCCTCAACGCGAACAGGGTGAAGTCGTTACCGGTACCGACGTTCTGGCCCGGATGGAACTTGGTGCCGCGTTGACGAACCAGGATGTTACCGGCCGCCACCAACTGACCTTCGAAGCGCTTGACGCCCAGGCGCTTGGACTGGCTGTCGCGACCGTTCTTGGAGCTTCCTACGCCCTTCTTGTGTGCCATTTCAGAACCTCCCGGCGTTCAGCCTGCAACGGCCGTGACGCGAACTTCGGTGAAGGATTGGCGGTGCCCGGTCCGGCGCCGGTAGTTCGCCTTTGCCTTGAACTTCTTGACGTAGATCTTTTCGCCGCGACCGTGTCCAACGACTTCGGCCTGGACCTTGGCGCCTTCCACCAGCGGGGTGCCGATCTTGGTGGCGTCGCCGCCGAGCATCAGCACGGGCAGATCCACCGTCTGACCGACCTCGGCCTCCAGCGCCTCTAGGCGGAGGACGTCCCCCTCCTCGACGCGGTACTGCTTACCACCCGACTTGACGATCGCGAACATGGCCAACCTCCGAGCGCCCACCTTCGGGCGTGAACCTGGTGCGAGCCTGATACCAGGATTGGTGTCGCACAATGCAGGCCGCGGAGGCTCCCAAGGGGACCGTTCCCGGCCGGCTCATGGCGTACGCCCCCAGGGACGAGCCCCAGGGCGCAGAGCACATGAGTCTAGCAAACCGGCGAGGCGGAGTGCAAGCAGCAGCAGCAGCCGCAGCCTGTATTCGACTCTAGCAGGCACTCCCGCTCCGGCTTGGAGTCGTTGCGCGTACGCCGACGGCTCATAGCGTGACGCTGCGACGAGATCCGACCGACACGACACCCATACCGTGCGGCATTGCCACCGCTCATTCGCGATGGCACTTGCACCCAAGTGGGGTATCATCGTGGGACGGTTGAATCAGTGCGAAGCGATGCGAGCGCCATGACGTTTCGTCGCCTCCGCGGCCACTTGGCGCAAGCTCCTACATCCGCGAGGACGGCGGGCGGGTGTTCGTGTGGGCAGGTCGTAGCGGAGCAACACGGGTGGAGAAACGATGGGTACCGATCCTTCAACGGCGTACATGTACTTCGATGAAGCGGGTAACTTTGACTTCTCTCCCGGCGGATCAAAGTACTTCATCATGACTGCGGTCGTTAGCAGGCGGCCGTTCGCTCCACATGGCGAGCTTCTAGACATTAAGTACGACTGCCTGGAGACGGGGTTGGATCTCGACCGGTTTCATGCAACGGAGGACCGCCAGTCGGTTCGTGACAGGGTATACGACGCTATTACAAACTGGCTCGATGAAATCGAGATCTACTCCGTCATCATTCAAAAGAATCGGACGAATCCCATGCTGCGGGATGGGCGCACTTTGTACCTCCGCGCGTTCGACTGGCTGACAAAGTACGCATGCCCCCGATCCCTTCGGCGTGTCGACCGCGTTGTTGCCGTCACCGATCGGATTCCGGTCGCAAAGAGGCAGGGCGACGTCAAGCAAGCCCTCAAGCGCAGTTTCAAGCAGCACCTTGGCGAGAGAACCTACTGTCTCTTCCACCATGACTCACGTGGGGACTTGAATCTCCAGGTGGCTGACTATGTTTGCTGGGCTATCCAAAGGAAGTGGGAGCGTGGCGATGATCGGTCGTACAAACTGATTCAAGGCGCGATTCGCGGCGAAGGCGACCTCTTTAGGGACGGCGGCACGAACTACTACCAATATCCGAAATAAAGCGACCACCCCAACTATCCTCGGAAGGAAGAGCCCCATGGGCTCTTTCGTTGGGGTGGAACGTTTACGCTTGTACTGTAGCACATGCCAGCGAAGACAACCCGGGCTCTTCGTCACTTTTTGTAGTGGTCGGCCTGATCAATGGGGTTTGTGTCGTGGCTGTCAGAGGACGCCGGTTCCGCTGTCCGAATCGGCATGGACGACTTCGCGTTCCGGCGCGGACACCACTACGGCACGATCATCATCGACCTCGATACGCACCGGCCGATCTCAGTGTACCCGATACCCGCTCGGACGTGCTCCTGACCACGTCAGCGTGCGATGCTGGCCGGTGGAGGTCCAAATGGAGAAGAAGGCTTTCGGTTCATCAAGCTCACCGCTGTCGCCCGGTCTTAAGATCGGTCGCACGATTTTCGTGTCGGGTCAGGTGCCACGCACACCCGACGGTGAGGTCGTTTCTGGCGGCGTTGCGGAGCAGACGGAGCAGGTCCTCGACAACGTCGAGGCGGTACTGAAAGCGGCTGGAGCGACCATGGCGGACGTCGTGAAGACGACGGTGATTTTGCCGCAAGTCAAGCGCGACTTCGCAGCAATGAACGAGGTCTACGCCAGACGCTTCCCCGATCCGAAGCCGTCCCGGACCACGCTGGGTGCAGACCTTGCCATCGACATCCTGGTCGAGATCGAAGCGGTCGCGGTCGTCGCGGAGTGACGGCTGGGCGCGTCGCAGCGGGGGACGCGCAACCTGGGCACCGGATGTAGCTCGCGGCCAGCTCCTTGCTCTGCGAACGTAGCGCGACCCGTCAGCGCACCTTGCCGCGAGCGGCGACGGGAACCACCGCCTCGAGCACGCCGCCTGTGTGCAGGTGCACCTCGTCGAACAGGTTCGAGACGGGGCACACGTGGTTGGGAACGATTCGCACCCGGTCGCCGATGGAAGGGCGCTGCGCGCAGGCCGAGACGTCGACGACACCGTGCTCTTCCGACAGTTGGGCGATGACCGCCTCGGGATACTCGAGGATCAGCCCGTGCCCGTCGCCGACCTGGGATGGTACCGGATCGCTGGTCAGGGTCTTCGAGCCGGCATCGATCACCACGCGGTCGGGGCCCGGCGCCGACACTACCGTCGCATGTACGTGCAGGGCGCATTCGTCTAGGGTTGCGACGCCGGCGGCGACCGTCTTGCGATCGTGGTAGACGTACGTGCCGGCCCGATACTCGGTCAGGCCTTCGATCTCGTGCGCCGCCCACATCGTAGGGGTACCGCCACCGGAAACTACTTCGATGGCGATTCCCTCATCTTCGAACAGCCTGTGCGCTTGGGCGATCCACTGCGCTGACTGCGGTGCGCTGGGGTACGTC
>Ga0326597_10005703_pt1 | contig 17204 bp, 16 predicted proteins | sample RVTome_12_FD_203789 | JGI IMG/M metagenome (GOLD analysis project Ga0326597, IMG submission 203789) | Soil microbial communities from uranium-contaminated site in the Upper Colorado River Basin, Wyoming, United States - RVT100D185 | ecosystem: Environmental > Terrestrial > Soil > Contaminated >...
ATCTGCACCGGGGCCGAACTGGAAAGCGGCTGGCTGCCGCTGATCCAGCGCCAGGCCGGAAATTCGAAGATCCAGCCCGGTCAATCCGGATATTTCCAGGCGGCAGATTACGTGCCCATGCTGGAGATCCCAACACGCCTGGATCGCAGCGCAGGCGACATCCATTCCAGGGGCAACCCGCACATACAAACCGATCCGCGCAACATTGCGCTGGTAGCCAGGGAACTTGCGACGCGCATGGCGGCATTGGATCCAGCCCAGGCTGATCACTACGCAACCAGGTACAAGGATTTTTCCGCACGCTGGGAAGCCGCCGTCCACAAGTGGGAATCTGAGGCAGCCCCACTCAAGGGAACGCCTATCGTCGTGCACCACAAGTCATGGGCTTATCTGGAGAACTGGCTGGGCTTACAGGAAATCGCCACCCTGGAACCGAAACCGGGCTTGCCGCCGAGCAGCGCCCATCTGGAAAAGGTGCTGGCGCAACTTCAGGCACAGCCTGCCCGGGTGATTATTCGCACGGCCTATCAGGATCCCAAAGCATCGGCATGGCTCTCTGAGCGGGCGGGCATCCCGGCTGTGATGTTGCCTGGGACGGTAGGCGGGACACCGGAGACCGATGACCTGTTCAGTTTGTTTGAAGTTACGGTACACGAACTTTTAAAGGTGGTACAAAAATGACCTTTAGCAGCATAGAACTCAGTATCATCATTCCGGCATTTCTGGCTGGATTACTTGTATTATCCACACATGTACCGCTGGGCCAGGAGGTGCTGTCCCGAGGAATCATCTTTATCGATCTGGCGATCGCACAGATTGCCGGACTGGGTGTGATTGCCGCCTACAGTTTTGGCTGGGAGGCCCGGGGATGGGAAGTCCAGTGTAGCGCCGGCGGTGCGGCATTGCTTGGTTCCTTCCTGTTCAACTTCACCGAAAAACGCTGGCCGGAAATCCAGGAAGCGATCATCGGCGTGGTCTTTGTGCTGGCGGCGAGCGGCGGTTTGTTATTGCTTTCCAACAACCCGCATGGCGGCGAACAGCTACGGGATTTGCTTGTCGGGCAGATCCTCTGGGTCAATTATGGCGCGCTGACACAGGTTGCTTTTGTATATACGCTGGTCCTTGCTCTCTGGTTCGGCACGAAAGATTACCTGGGACGCCAGGGTTTCTATCTTTTGTTTGCGATTACGGTGACAGCGTCCGTGCAGCTCGTCGGTATCTACCTGGTTTTTGCCAGCCTGATCATTCCGGCGTTGACCACACGCAATTTTCCGGGAACTGCACGGCTGATTATCGGTTATGGTATGGGGGCTGCGTCTTATGCAATCGCATTAATAATCTCGTCGCGCTGGGATCTCCCGACCGGGGCAGTTATCGTCTGGTCACTTGCGATAGTGGGACTGTTATTACGACCCGTTCTGGAGTTTTTAATTAAATACAGGTCCTGATATGGCCTATAAAACATTCATGGTCTTGAGAGCTGGTGCTGTGTTCCGCTACAAGTAGTGACTCAGTTTGTCATTCCGAGGTGCGTCAGCAACGAGGAATCTCGCAAGATTCCTCGCTACGCTCGGAATGACTAAAGTCAAACTAACCCACTACCTCGCTGCATACCATAATGCAAAAGCTGTTTCCAGCATGTATCATCCGCCTTTTTGGCCAGGCTATGATCCCGGCAGACACTCTTGGGTTATTATATTTAAAAATTGAACAGGTTTTCGGAGAGGTGGCCGAGTGGTTGAAGGCGCACGCCTGGAAAGTGTGTATACGTTAATAGCGTATCGCGGGTTCGAATCCCGCCCTCTCCGCCAATAATACAAAAGGGCTCTTAGTGAGCCCTTTTGTATTATTCGGGACGGGTGGATTTGATTCGAACCCGATGGTTCGACAAAATCGCCGGGAGCGATTTTGAACAGCGGAGCATAGCGACGCTGGCCCCGCAGGGGTGGAGTACAGGGATGTACGGAATAATCCCGCCCTCACCACCATATTATTCTGTAGGGCAAGTCTGTGACTTGCCCTCGACAATGGCATTTCACAGAAATGCCCTACAACACAGAGGTCTCCAGCGGTCATAAGGCCTCGCTCAATCTGCGCCAGCGGAGCCAGATACAGGGATGTACCGCAGCCAATCCCGCTCTCTCCGCCAAATAAAACAAACGATCCCAACGTGATTGTTTTTATTTTATTTGCTGAAGATGGATTTGATTCGTCCGGGGGAAAACTCGCATCGTGACAGGAAACCTGACAGAGCTGTGAGAGACGTTAGGTGCTGGTTGCTGCGTGGCGAATGCGCTTTATCTTAAGCTTCGCAGCCGTCTTTTTCATCTGTGCCAGGTCATAGGCCATCTGCAACCGGAGCCAAAATTCCGGAGTGGAGCCAAAGGCTTTAGCGAGACGATAAGACATTTCCGGGGAAATGCCGTTCTTGCCGTTCAAAAGCTCGGAAAGAGATACGCGGCTCACGCCGAGGGCTTTCGCAGCATCAGTGACAGAGAGTTTGAGCGGCCTTAAACAGAGATCCCTGATTGTTACGCCGGGATGAGGCGGGTTCTTCATGGTCATTTTGTAATCTCTTTTCAGTGATAGTCCACCAAGTCGAGGTCAAGGACAGCTTTATTTTCAAAACGGAAGATAAGCCGCCAGTTACCGGAGACAGATACGGACCAATAACCACGAGGTTCGCCTTTAAGGGGGTGAAGGCGCAGGCCGGGGAGAGTTAAATCTTCCGGGCCTTGCGCCACGTCAAGGGCTGGCAGTATTGCCGCTACGCGTTTCACGAGCTTTTGGGGAAGTCCCTTCGGTTCTCCCGCCCGGTAAAACGCCGCGAGTCCCTTGTGGCGTATCGTCCCTATCATGAGAACCATATGTAAACTATTGGTTTACAGTAGTCAAGAGAAAAACGGGCTCCGCCATACAGTCTGGTCTCCACTAAAACATCAGTTACCGTATTCCCCTGATAAGTCCCTGGTATTTTTTATCAATATGAAATGGGATAAGCACAGAATGCCCACTCCTTGATGGTTCCCGGGAATATATTCGGTTATATCTGGCTGAAAATCATGGAAATTCCCTGTAATTTTCCCTGATAACAGGGTCTCATCACTGAGACAGGTTCGCTTGGGACTGCAAGCACCGCTATATTAATATTCTGTAGGGCAAGACTGCATCTAGCCGATGTGTAACGGCACGTGACACACGGGCCCTACAGTTCATGGAGGCATTTCACAGAAATGCCCTGCAACACAGATGTCTCTTTCATGAATAAGCCGATTTTTCTCTGTTGGGCTTTGAGCTGGTTCGCAATCGGGTTAACGAGTAAAACCTGGACAACAACTACAAGTGGGAAATACCCATTTGACTATTATCCCACAACAGGTGATACTTAAAAAATGGTAACCCGTATCCAAACCCGCCACAAAAGCACCGATTCCAAGGGCCGCGTGACACTCGGCGGCCACTTCGCGAACCGGGCTGTTATCGTTGAGCACCGGAGCGACGACGAGGTCATAGTCCGCCTCGCGCGCGTGATCCCGGAGCGAGAAGCATGGCTCTACGAGAACCCGAAAGCCCTGGCATCGGTGCGGCGTGGACTTGACCAGGCCCGCAAGGGCAACGTCACGAAGAATCCGCCGGATATGAAAGCGGCTGCAAAACTCGCCAAGCAGCTTGCGGGCTGATGCCCTTTACGCTGGTCTGGCTTGAGGAGTCAACGAACACCTTCCGCGAACTTGAAGCGGCGGCCCGGAAGTCGCTCAATAATCGGCAGAAATCCAAAATGGCAAAGGCCTCGAAGCAGGAAGGACTCTTCAAGCAAGTCGTAAAATGCGTTGAACTCCTCAAGGCAAACCCTCGCCACCCGGGCCTCAAGACGCACGAATACAATTCGATCGACAACCCCTACGATCCTGACACGAAGGTTTTCGAGGCATACATTCAGAATCGCACGCCCGGTGCTTGCCGCATATTCTGGTGCTACGGCCCACAGAAGGGCGAGATCACGATCATCGCGATCACACCGCATCCGTGATGCGTGTGCATGGGAAATATAAATGGATTTACCCAAAAACTGGAAGTGATGTAGGGCGGATAAATTATAAAAAACATGTGCTTTGCAGAGACAGCCTGACGGTTACACTCATTAAATATATAACCTATCGATTCCCTGTTAATTCCCTGATCCATCCCTGATATTATGAGGACGGAAAATCAGAGGAACCGTTGGCAAGCCCGATATTGCGGGCTTTCCCGGCGAATGGTCCTGGAGATGGATGCGAAAATCAGCAAAATTCCCTGTATTTTCCCTGATAACAGGGAATCAAGCTGGTGACGGGTTCGCACCGGACTGCAAGCACCGCCAGATTAATATTCTGTAGGGCAAGTCTGTGACTTGCCATCGATAATGGCATTTCACAGAAATGCCCTACAACACAGATGTTTCCAGCGGTCATAAGGCCTCGCTCAACCCGCGCCAGCGGGGTAAGGTATAGGGGGTACCGCAGCCAATCCCGCCCACACCATTCCGTGGAGAACTGCTGATGTTATTTTTTTATCCACTCCGTCTCACCCCCTTGTTCATGATTTTCATGACCAGTTGGGTGCTCTGGCTGGCATTGACGGATATTATTCTGGGTCTCCTCAGTATCATTGCCTTTATCTTTTTTGTATTTGGTTTTGCCAAGTATCTGTTTGCCGTCCTGGAACGTACCGCGAATGGTTATCCGGATCCACCGCCCTTTTCCTATGAATTGATCCGGCCGTTTGAAGAATGGCGGCCCTACCAGTTGCTTTTTGTCATGGCCTGTATGTTCACGCTGTCAGGATGGTTAAAGGACCAGGATTTGGTGGTGCTCTCCAACCTGGTGCTGGCCATTTCGCTCGCTGCCTTGCCGGCTATTATCGGACTACTGGGAGTGAAATTCAGTCTGCTGCAGTCATTGAATCCCTTGGCACTGGCAAGATTCATGCTGCGCGTCGGCAGTACATACTGGGTAATGCTGGGGTTGTTTGCCGCGGGGTATGTTTTACTCGTTGTTTTATATCATTCAGCGACGGGATTGTTTGTTACCCTTTTCATCAACTTGTACAGCCTGGTCCTGGTCTTTCACTGGCTGGGTAAAAGTATCTACGCAAAAAGAACCGAACTGGATTATCATCCGGACAAAAGTCCGGAACGCGAGGCCGAACAAACGGCGTTCGAAACAATAAAAAAACGCAAAAAATGCCTGGGAAGCATCTATGCACAGCGCCATAAGATAAATGGATTGCCGATCCTGTTGGCACATATCGAAAGCGAAGAAAACGGGCTCGAGGCGCATGCCTGGTTTCATGACGAATTAATGCAATGGGATGACAAAAGACTGGCGCTGGATCATGGCCATTTTTATATAACGGCACTCAGGGCCGCGAGTATTCATGATATTGCAAACCAGATACAGCGGGATTTTCAGGATATCGACCCGGAATTTTCCTGCGATAAACAAGGATCAGATCCGAATCAATGTAAAAAACATTAAATGGATACCTCCCCGGATGGAGCCGGCACCCTCTATCACCATTTTGCCCGTTCAGGCAGGACAGTCTGCAGGTTCTGGGTTAAACTTGACAGAGATGTTTCAAATACCCATGCAGCCTGGATTAAGAGTTCGCCATGCCCGGTACCAAACAACAACCTGAAACTTTGTCAACCACAGCCTCGACAAATTCAGCCGTCAGCAAGGTCCTCTACGTCGAGGACACACAGGCCAATGTCAGTCTTATGCGCATGATCCTGAAACGCCTGCCGGGCATAGAACTGGTGGACGCACCTTCCGCCGAGACAGGCATCGACCTTGCGCAGAGGTTACAGCCTGATTTGATTCTGATGGACATCGGCCTGCCGGGCATGGATGGTATTGAGGCATTACAGGTCCTGCGTGGAAATGACGCAACAAAGGACATTCCCGTCATTGCAATCACCGCCGCCGCCATGCCGCATGATATAGAACGCATCAACAAGGCGGGTTTTGATAATTTCCTCAGCAAGCCCTTCAACATCCAGGAGATCCCGGGTTTCATTGCAAAGTACCTGTAACTAACAGTGTTCTCCCCTTTCAAGCGAGGTGCTTTTTTTAAACTCTCCGTACCCGTATAATCTACTTCCGTGTAACAAGGGAACCTTTGCATAAGTGTCTTTGCCGTCATGCCGGTAAAAACTGACATCCAGTAAGCAATTGTTTTACTGGATTCCGGCTTTCGCCGGATGACGAATTTAAATTTAAATATTTGTATGGAGGTTGCTTTGTGATAAGCAATTGGTGACATGTCTCTTCTTGCTTTTCACTTTTCACTTACTACTTGTCACTAGTTTTACGGGGCCGTAGCTCAGCTGGGAGAGCGTCGCGTTCGCAATGCGAAGGTCAGGAGTTCGATCCTCCTCGGCTCCACCATTTCCTTTTTATATCCGCTTCGCCCTGGTAGCTCAGTGGATAGAGCATCCGCCTCCTAAGCGGAAGGTCGCAGGTTCGATTCCTGCCCAGGGCGCCATACTCGATCTGCAATCTAATTGCTGTTACCCGAATTAATCATTCTATTCAACGAACCTGCGGGATTGTCTTATGGTCGCAGGCTGTCAGAAACCATCCCTGGTTTCCGCCCTCCGGGCGCACTTCGTGCGACCACAAAATCGTATGGAACAGATTTTGAACATCATGCGCAGCATGATGGCCCGAAGGGTGAGTTACAGGGATGTAACGAATAACTTCGCTCCCGGCGGATTTGTCGATTCCTGCCAGGGCGCCATATTAATGCTTTAAACCATCCCAAAACATCGCGTTTTTTTCCTCTATCCCTTGATATACCATATCAAAACGAAACACGGGAAGTAACAAGATCAGCAGCAAAGGACGCTTGTCACTCATGGTCAATTTGAACACCCTTGCCCGAAGTAATCCAGCGCAGTACAATGTAATCCATCACATAACATGATTCGGTCATTCAAACATCGTGGTCTTGAGCGATTTTTTACCCGTGGAGATTATCGGGGTATCCCGGCGCAGTATGCCGCCCGTCTGGAGCGGATGCTGGACAGGCTGGATATATCCTCGCGTCCAGAAGATATGCGCCTGCCCGGTTATCGTTTTCATCCACTCAAGGGCGATCGCAAAGGCCACCATGCCGTGAGCGTATCGGGTAACTGGCGTCTGACCTTCCGCTTTGAAGATGAGGATGCCTTTGACGTTAACCTGGAGGACTACCACTAATGAGCATGAGAAACCCTGACCGCAAACCTACCCATCCGGGCGCTATCTTGCGTGAAGATGTATTGCCCGCCTTGAACATGACCCAGGCCGAGTTTGCCGAGCGGCTGGGCGTCTCGCGTCTGACGGTCTCCGAATTACTCCATGAAAAGCGGGCTTGTTCCCCGGAGATGGCCGCACGCCTGGCAAGGCTGCTTAAAACAACCCCGGAATCCTGGCTGAACATGCAGGCAGCACGGGATCTATGGGAAGTGCGTCAGAAAATAGAAATCGGCAAGATCGAACCACTGCAGGTTTAAATATTGCCAAGCCTGGCCCGACAGGGCGAAAACCAAGATAGTTGCTTGATCAGGTAGTTTAACTTTTCACCTTTCGCTATTTTTAGTTAATAGATCGGCGGTTCACCCTCGGGCCGCGTTTTGAAGCGGCGGTGCACCCACAGATAATCCGCCGGGTTGTCTCTCACCTGTTTTTCGAAGAGCCGGTTGATGCGGATCGTGTCCTGTTCCAGGTCCTCTGTGGGGAAATTCTCCAGTGGTTTTTCGATGACCATTCGATAACCCCCGTAGCCGGGCAGGCGCTGCGGGATGATCGGCAAGACCGGTGTATGGTCAATGGCGGCCAGGCGCGACGTTGCCGGCAGGGTGGCGGTCTGGATTCCGAAAAACGGCACGAAGATGGCGTGTTTCCTGCCAAAATTCTGGTCCGGGATATACAGCACCGGCTTGTTGCTGCGCAGGCTGCGGATCAGGGAACGCAGATCATCGTGCGCGATCGCCTTGCCGCTATGCCGGATCCGGCCGCTGGTAATGATGTGGTCTATGAGCGGATTGTTGTGTTTGCGGTACACGGGATGCAAGCCGGTAGAGTACTTCAAACCGCGCACAACGATCTCCAGCGTGGTGAAGTGACCGGCGAGCAGGATCGCGCCTTTGCCCTGTTGCAGCGCCGCCTGCAGGTTTTCCAGCCCTTCAATCTGGACCAGCGGACGAAAGCGCGCATCGGACCACCACCAGGTGATACCGAACTCAAACAAGCTGATGCCCAGCGCCTCGGCGTGCTGCCAGAGCAGCGCCCGGCGTTTCTCTTCGGGCCATTCCGGAAAACACAGGCGCAGATTGGTCCTGGCAATCCTGCGGCGGTGCGGGGACAACAGCATGACGACATGCCCGATGGTGCGGCCGAGGCTGACCTGTATACGGAAGGGCAGGAAGGATACCAGTCGCAGCAGGACATAACCCGACCAGATCAACCAGTAACGCGGATGTACAAATTTTAGCGCGGACAAATTCCGGTACCGGTGGAAAACCGATTCACATCAGCATGGACTGACAAGTCCGGAGTACTCAAAGATTTTCCTGTGAAATCTTTTCCGTGGTTGCCGACAGGCGGTGGATCAGCGTGCGCAGGAACACCTTGAGGAACCTGACCTGGCAATTGAGTGACACCTGCGAAATGACAGTGGAATTGATCTTGAGGAGCGAGGTCTTGCCTTCGGATTTAATCGTGGCCGTACGCCGGGTCCTGGCCAGATATCCCATCTCGCCGAAACAGTCCCCTTTGGCCAGCTCCCGAATCGTCCTGTTGTTCTTCCTGACGGATACTTTGCCTTCCGTAATAATATAGAAACAATCATCCAGTTCACCTTCGACAATGATATCGTCCGTGTCGGCGTAATCCTGCCAGGTGCTGGCACGCAGGATCTCCCACAGTTCCGCCTCCGGGAAACCCTGGAAAAAATCAAGCTGCTTTATCGCGTTGAACTTCTCCTTTTCGGAGATATCTTCTTCGGGCCCTTCCAGTGCATCAAAGGCCTTGCTGAGATCGGTCGCGATATCCAGGCCCATGCTGTAACGTTTGGAGATATCCTTCTGCATGGCCTTGTAGACAATATCCTGTAATGAATCCGGAACGTCCTGCCGCACTTCGCGCAACGGCAGTGGATCTTCGTTCAGGATCCGGTTAAGCAGGCGGGAAAAATTATCCGCGGCAAAGGGGTGCTTGCCGCATAACAGTTCATACATCACCACGCCCAGCGAAAACAGGTCCGATTGTCCGGTAACGGTGTCTTCCCGGAGCTGTTCCGGAGACATGTACCGGGGAGAACCCATTGTGCCCATTGGCTGGGTGCTCTCCGTGGCATCCTGCTTGTTGATGTGGGCGATGCTGAAATCACCGATTTTAATGTCATAGTCCTCGGTGATCAGGATATTGGTGGGTTTGATGTCACGATGCACCACACCCTGCCGGTGGGCATAATCCAGGGCCTTGGCGCATTTGAAAACAATCTCCACTACCTTTTCCACCGCCAACAGGTTTTCCGGTGAACAATATTTCTTCAGGGTGGTGCCGCCCTTGACGTATTCCATGATGATATAGCAGATGTCCTGGTCCACGCCGGCATCGAAGATACTGATGATATTGGGATGGGTAAGCAGTCCCGCGGTGTGGGCTTCATTGAAAAACATCTTGCGGTAACGGTTCCCGGAGATCGGATCATTCAGCGATTCCGCCAGCGCCACCTTGATGGCAACCGGGCGATCAATATACGGGTCATAGCCAAGGTAAACGATGCCCATACTGCCGCGATTGATTTCGCCCTCTACTTCGTATTTGCCCAGCCGTTTAGGTATGCTGTCCATATATTAACTATATGATTATTAATGAAATTGATGAGCCTGACAGAAACAACCGGACCAGGTTTAAAGTCCTGAAAGCAACTGAAAAACATTGTACCCGGTTACAGATAGTATTTGCATAAATTATGACGGAAAACATGTCAGCAATTCACTGTAATCTTCGGTAACGACAGGGCCTTTTGTCCCGGATGGCACCACCCATCATCTCCCGCAGAATAACGGAATTACTCACAGCCTGCCTGATTGCACAGCAGCAATAACCACCGGTTGTACTCACCATCAAGTGATGCCAAACTTAAATAAACTCTGCAACAGTCAGAGGACCTTCAAATACTCCGGGTTCCGGACATAAATACCAGACTGCACTGGAGGCGCACACGATGAAAACCACCATACGTCAACTGCTGGATGAAAAAGGCCGTGTGATTTATTCAATCGCGCCGGACGGTATGGTCTTTGACGCGATCAAAAAAATGTGCGAGGCGGGCATTGGCGCCCTGCTCGTGCTGGAAGACGAGAAGGTTGTCGGGATTATTTCCGAGCGTGATTATACGCACAAGGTCATCCTGCAGAACCGTTCCTCACTCACCACCCCGGTAAAAGACATCATGACCAGCAAGGTCCTCTACATGACGTCGGACCAGACCGCGGATGAATGCATGGTGCTCATGTCCAAACATCGCATCCGCCACATGCCCGTTATAGACCAGGGCAAACCTGTCGGCGTATTGTCAATCAAGGACGTCATGAAAAATATCATTTCGGAAAAAGACTTCATCATCAACCAGCTCGAAAATTACATCAGTGGTGCCGGTTGATTCCGGGACCAGTCCCGATGACCCAAGTGGGCAGAACGCCGCGTAATCCCGCTGCGACACCGGCATGGCGCAATCTTAAAAACCATCATAAAAAGATTGCCGGTGTGCACATGGTGGATTTGTTTGCCGCCGATCCGGAACGGCCGGCAAGATTCGCATCGGAGATTGACGGTCTGTTCGTGGATTATTCAAAACACCGTGCCACGGAAGAAACATTTTCCCTGCTGCTGGCACTGGCCGGGGAAATGGACATCCCGCATGCGATTCAACAGTTATTTGACGGTGAGCGCGTCAACAACACGGAAAAGCGCCCCGCCCTGCATACCGCCCTGAGAACACCGCCAGACAAGGCGGTCCTGCCGGGGAGCAGGCATTACACCGCGCAGGTCAGTTCCGAATTGTCGCGCATGGAAGAATTCATCGGGGAACTCCATGCCGGCGCGGTCGCGGGCTGGACGGGACACCCGGTAGAGACGCTGGTCAATATCGGCATCGGCGGTTCGGACCTGGGGCCCCGCCTCGCGACGGATGCACTCAGGCCCTATCGCCGGAGCGCGTTGCGGATACGCTTTGCGGCCAACGTCGATCCAGTCGAGATCAACAGCGTCCTCGCGGACTGCAATCCTGAAACCACCCTCTTCATCGTCTCATCCAAGTCCTTTGCCACGGCGGAGACCCTGGCCAATGCACAACGGGCACAGCACTGGCTCCGCAACAACGGATGCAGCAATGTTCCCGCACAGTTCATCGCGATTACGGCAAACCCGGAAGCGGCCGTGAAATTCGGCTTGGCGCCGGAGCGGATATTTCATATCTGGGACTGGGTGGGAGGACGGTATTCGGTATGGTCGGCCACCGGCCTGCCGATGGCCGCATCTGTCGGGATGGAGAATTTCCGCGCCTTCCTCGCCGGGGCTCATGCCATGGACATGCACTTTCGCACTGCGCCCCTCCCGCGCAATCTCCCCGTCCTGCTGGCGTTGCTGGACATCTGGTATATCAATTTTTTTCATTGCGAGTCCCTGGCCGTTATCCCCTACGCCCACGCCCTGAGATTACTGCCGCAATATCTCGGCCAGTTATGCATGGAAAGCAACGGTAAATCGATCCGGCGCGACAACGGCGCAGTCCGTTACCCGACAGCGGCCATCGTCTGGGGAGGTGAAGGGACGAATGCCCAGCACGCCTTCATGCAGTTATTGCATCAGGGTACGCACCTGGTGCCGGTGGATTTCCTGGCAGGGCTGGAATGTGATGACGGCCTGCGGGAACAGCACAACCTCCTCCTCGCCAACTGTATTGCCCAGAGCAAGGCACTGATGCTGGGGAACGGCAACGGCCCGGACGCGGAGAAACGGAAATACAGAATCATCTCCGGCAACAAGCCGAGCACTACCATCCTGTATGAAAGGCTCACCCCTGAAACCCTGGGCAAGCTGCTGGCCCTGTATGAACACCGGACCTATGTGCAGGCCTGCCTGTGGAACATCAACGCCTTTGACCAATGGGGTGTGGAACTGGGCAAGTCACTCGCTTCCGGCATCCATACGGAACTGAACGGCGGGACGACCAATCCCGCGCATGATGCCTCCACGCGCAACCTCATCAGACGCTGTAGTGGGAAAGTGTGAGATTACTCCTCTTTACTAACCATTACGCCGGATTTGCTGCTGGTTTATAAGTGGTCAGTGACAGCCGCTTGACCAGAGTACGCAGGAAAATCTTGTTGAAGTGCAACTGGCATTCGACAGACAACATGTCGATCAGGGTGCCGTTGATCTTCATCAGCCTGACGTATTCCCTGGAACGTATGGTCGCCGTGCGTTTCATATTGGCGAGATAGGCCATCTCTCCGAAACAATCGCCTTTCTGCAGATTACCTACCACTTTGCCATCCCGGACGACATCCACGGAACCGGAGGCAATCACGTAGAAGGCGGCATCTATGTCTCCTTCCACGATGATCTCACAGGCCTTGTCATATTCCTGCCAGATACACGCGCGGATGATCTCCCACATTTCCGGTTCCGTAAAACCCTGGAAGAATTCCAGCTGGTTGACGAGGGCAAACTTCTCCTTCTCCGCAATATCTTCCTGGGGTTTTTCCAGGAAATCAAAAGCCAGGCTCAGGTCGGCGGCAAGGTTCAGGCCCATTTTGTAGCGCCTGGACGTGTCTTTCTCCAGCGCGTGGTAAACGACCTTTTCCAGGATCTGCGGCACGTCGGAACGGTAAGTCTTCATCGGCGGCTGGCGTTCATTGATGATTTTGTGTATCAACCGGGAAAAACTGTCCGTGGCAAACGGGTGCTTGCCGGTAATTAATTCATACATGACGATGCCGAGTGAGAACAGATCGGTCTGGTGGGTGATGGCGTCCTCCTGCACCTGTTCCGGCGACATATAACGCGGGGAACCGACGAAACCCATCGGCATGGTGGTGGCGGCATCCGCTGTCATCAGGTGGGCAATGCTGAAATCCCCGATCTTCACATCCATGTCCTCGGTCAGGAGAATGTTGGTGGGCTTGATGTCGCGGTGGATGACGCCTTCCCGATGCGCATAATCCAGGGCCTTGGCGCATTTGAAAACGATCTCCACGGTCGTCTCGTACGGCAGCAGGTTGTTCGCCGAACAGAAATGTTTCAGGGTCCGGGCCCCCTCGACCAGTTCCATCACGATGTAACAGGAATCGCCCTCGGCGCCGGCATCCAGTATTTCGATGATATTCGGGTGTTTCAGCTTGCCCGCGGTATGGGCCTCGTTGAAAAACATCTTGCGGTAACGCGCGCCCGCTTCCGGATTTTTCAGCGCCTCGCTGAGGGCAACCTTGACCGCCACCAACCGGTCGGCGAACGGGTCATAGCCTTCGTAAACCACGCCCATGCTGCCCCGGCCGACCTGGTGCCGTATCTCGTATTTACCCAGTTTTTCCGGGGTGTCGGTAGCCATGTGCTGTCCACACTAACAAGATGTTGTATATAATCAGAATTTCAGCAAGTTATATTACAATATTACTGTAAAGTGATATATCTTGATAGAGTAATGAAGGAACACCCGACTGACCTATGCTTTGTCCCTGTCCAGTGGAATTAGCATCGACTCCCCTGTGAGAATATCAGGACCATCAAACATGAAGACAGTATTATTGGCGGCGGGCGTAGGTCAACGGCTCGGGGCAATATCCGGCAACAAGCCCAAATGCCTCATTGAATTCGACGGTGTGACATTGCTGCGGCGGCACCTCCGGGTACTCGAACATTACGGCATGACGGAGATCGTCATCGTCACGGGATACCAGCCGGACCTGATCGCCCGCGAAGTGGCAAATACCAGTGCGGCACCCATCACCCGCTGTGTCCACAACCCGGACTATACCAAAGGCAGCCTGATCAGCATGCTGATGGGACTGAAGGATTTGCATGCTGCAGGCGATTTTATCCTGATGGACGCCGACGTGCTTTATGATCACCGGCTCGTGGAACGGCTGGTCGCCACACGTCACCATAACTGTTTCCTGCTCGATCGTGATTTTGAAACGGGTGATGAACCGGTAAAATTGTGCGTCCGGGACGGCCGCCTGGTTGAATTCCGCAAAATGATCAATGGCGGCCTGCGCTTTGATCTGCTGGGGGAATCCGTGGGATTTTTTCGTTTCACCCCCGCCACGGGCCGGAAACTGGTACAGGCCGCGGAACGGTACCTGCAACGGGGCGCGGACCAGCAACCCTATGAAGAATGCATTCGTGAGTTGCTGCTGGACCATCCGGAAGAGTTTACTTATGAGGACATCACCGGAATTCCCTGGATTGAAATTGATTTTCCTGAGGACATTATCAAGGCGAGGAATAATATCCTCCCCCATATACCACAACTGGACCTGATATGATTTTCCAGACAAAAAAGTTTAAAAAGACGGATATCAAGGCGCCGGGCAAATGCACGCAACTGCGCCAGTTGCTGAACTCGCCCGAACTTGAATTCATCATGGAGGCGCATAACGGCATCTCCGCGCGCCTGGTCGAGGAGGCCGGTTTCAAGGGCATCTGGGCCAGCGGGCTCGCCATCTCCGCGCAGTTCGGCGTGCGCGACAGCAACGAGGCCAGCTGGACGCAGGTGGTCGACATGCTGGAATTCATGTCTGATATCACCCGCATTCCCATATTGCTGGACGGCGACACCGGTTACGGCAATTTCAACAACATGCGCCGCCTGGTGAGAAAACTCGAACAGCGCTCCATTGCCGGCGTCTGCATCGAAGACAAGCAGTTTCCCAAGACCAACAGTTTCATCCGGGGTGAACGCCAGCCGCTGGCGGACGTCCATGAATTCTGCGGCAAAATCAAGGCCGGCAAGGACAGCCAGCAGGACCCGGACTTTGTCATCATTGCACGCATTGAGGCGCTGATTGCAGGCTGGGGCATGAGCGAGGCGTTGCGGCGCGCCGAGGCCTTTCACGCAGCGGGCGCTGACGGAATTCTGATCCACAGCAAACTCTCACGCCCGGCTGAAATACTGGAGTTTGCCCGGGAATGGGCCGGCCGCTCCCCGCTGGTCATCGTCCCGACCACGTATTACAGCACCCCCACGGATGTCTTCCGCAAGGCGGGGATCAGTATGGTGATCTGGGCCAACCACATGATACGCGCCGCCGCCGCGGCCATGGAAAAAGTGAGCCGGGAGATTCATGACGGGGAATCGGTCGCCAACGTGGAAGACAGCATTGCCACCGTAAAAAGGATTTTTGCCCTGCAAGGGGCGGATGAGCTGGCACGCGCGCAGGACCGTTACCTGCAACCCGGACAACCGGAGTCCCACGTTATAATTCTTGCCGCCAGCCGCGGCCACGCCCTGCATGAACTGACCCATGACCGTCCCAAGGTGATGCTCAATATCGGCGGCAAACCTCTGTTACGGCGCCTGGTCGATGAATTCAAGAAACAGAACATCAACCAAACCACGGTCGTTGCCGGTTACAAGGCGGATGCGATCGAGAGCGGCGGCATCAGGCTCTGTCTCAACCCGGCTTATGCAACCACGGGCGAACTGCAATCGTTGCTCTGCGCACGGGAAGATTTCAACACCAGCATGGTCATCACGTATGGCGATCTGCTGTTCCGGAGTTACATCCTGCAGGACCTGCTGGAGGCGCCGGGGGATATTGTGATCGTGGTCGATTCCGCCGCAGACAGCCGCATCAGTGGATCACCCGATTACGTTTACTGTTCCAGGCCCGATGACCGCGCCATGTTCGAAGAGGAAGTCACACTGAAGCACATCTCGGAACAGGGCCTGGTGGAACTGGGGAAACCCGAGGGGCGCTGGATCGGCATGCTGCGGGTGCAGGGCCAGGGACTGGAGTGGTTAAACGAGTCCCTGTCCGAACTGCAGCAGCAGGAGAATTTTGCCGCACTGGCTATCCCTGATCTCCTGAACCATCTGGTCGGGAAAGGTCACCCGATCGGTGTGCATTACATTCACGGACATTGGCTGGATGTGAACACGATTGAGGACATCGATCGCGCCGGTGATTTCACCAAGAGCACCTGATCCCTGATCCCCGATCCTCGATCCCTCTGCCCAAGCATGATTGAAGCGGAAGATTTTGTTGAAGCTGCACGCCGACTGGGATTCAGGCGCTATACCGGTGTACCCTGCTCCTTCCTCACCCCGTTCATCAATTACGTCATCAATGACGACCGTCTGGGCTATGTGTCGTCCGCAAACGAGGGCGATGCACTCGCGACCGCGGCGGGCGCCACGGTCGGCGGCGAACGCTCCGTGGTGATGATGCAGAATTCCGGACTGGGTAACGCCGTCAGTCCCATCACTTCACTGGCATGGGTCTTTCATATCCCCCTGCTCATTATTACCACGCACCGTGGCGCCCCCGGCGTCAAGGATGAACCGCAACACGAACTGATGGGCAGGATTACCGGTGCACTGTTCGATCTGATGCAGGTTCCCTGGCAGAATTTTCCGGCGGAAACCGCGGCCATAGGACCCGCCCTCCATCATGCCGTCGGCCACATGCGTGAGCAGTGCCGTCCGTACGGCTTCATCATGCAGAAAGGCACGGTCAATGCACACCCGCTCAAAAAAAATCCCATCGCCGATGTGTCCGCGCGCAAAGTCCTGCGCAGGAAATTTCCCGGCGGGGATCCCGTTGCCAGAAGCACCGTACTAAAACATATTATCCGGTTGACTCCCGAATCCGGCACCGTACTCATCGCCACTACCGGCTACACCGGGCGGGAATTGTTCGCCGCTTCCGATCGCGCCAATCATTTCTATATGGTCGGTTCGATGGGTTGTGCCTCCGCCTTCGGTCTGGGACTCGCGCTCGCGCGTCCCGATTTGCAGGTGGTGGTGATTGATGGTGATGGCGCGGCGCTGATGCGGATGGGCAACTTTGCCACCCTCGGCAGTTATGGCGGCGGCAACCTCACACATTTATTACTGGACAATGAGGCCCATGACTCGACGGGTGCGCAGGCGACGGTGACCGCCAA
>Ga0326597_10005704_pt1 | contig 17202 bp, 16 predicted proteins | sample RVTome_12_FD_203789 | JGI IMG/M metagenome (GOLD analysis project Ga0326597, IMG submission 203789) | Soil microbial communities from uranium-contaminated site in the Upper Colorado River Basin, Wyoming, United States - RVT100D185 | ecosystem: Environmental > Terrestrial > Soil > Contaminated >...
TCGCCCGTGTTGATGCCGATCCCCATGTGGAGTTCAGGAAGCCCGCGCTTTCTTTGCTCGGCGTTGATCTCAACCAAAGCGCGCTGCATTTCCACGGCGCAAGCTATCGCCCGCTCAGGATCGTCCGGAAAAGCCAAAGGAGCTCCAAAAAAAGCGAGAATGCCGTCGCCCTGAAACTCGTCCACCGTTCCGTGGTAGCGGGTGATGATGTCAACCATCGGCTGCAAAAAGCGGTTCACGAGTCGAAGTATCTCGTCCGGCTTCATGCGCGACGACAGCGTGGTAAATCCCCGCAGGTCAGACACCAAAAAGGTAACCTCTCGCAGTTCCCCTCCGAGCTTGAGTCCGTCCGGAGAGTTCAATAGCTCCTCGACGACCTCTTGGCTGAGGTAGCGGCCAAACGTGTCGCGAATGAAATCGCGCTGCCTGAGACCGCCGAGCATGTTCTCAAACGCATGAGCCAACCGGGCGACTTCGTCTCTGCTGCGTCTTCTCGGAATCGTCACGTCCAGGTTGCCGCGGCTCACTTCTTCGGCGGCCCACGTCAGATTTTGCAATACGCGCAGCATGCGCGAGGACGCAATACCAAACAGAACCAGCCCAATCGCCAGTACGCCCGCCGTAAGGCCGAATAATCGGAGGGTGTTCGACTGCACCTGTTCAGCGACCGGCCTGGCAAATTTGTTCAGCATCAAAATAGCAACGACTTGTCCGTTCAGCTTGAGCGGCGCATTGATTTGGAGAAACTGGTCGAATTCCCTATTCCCTACCTTCCCACCGAAGAGCTGGCTGTGCATCATTCGGCCGGCTTGCCAAGTGTCTTCGGTGCTTTGGTATGTGGCGGGAAACAAACTATGGATGTGTACGGGGCGACCGATGTCGAAGATCGAGCGATTCCCCGTGGGCGAGCAGGGGTTGTTTCGCGCGGTTGGAGAACACGGATTAGCGGCGCCCTGAGAAGTCTCGCTTGAACCCCGGTACGCGTTGGCACCAACGGCAATGTACTCAAAGCTGCCGTCATCTCTCCGTCGCATGAGGACAGCATTGTCAAGCGCAAATTCTTTTTCAATTCGACTAAGAGCCTGAAAGGCGTCCTGATAGGCGTTGGTTTCCTTATCCGAAGCCGTTCTCAGGGCATTGATCCCATTCGGATCCAGCCAACTAGCTCCGCGCTCTGCAATAAACTCAAGCTGCGAGGCCAAGACTTTGATCTCATAATCCCGGCTATCCTGATAGTAGCGAAAGGCTAGCGGCACCACCGCCACAAGGAGGATGAGTAGGAACAGCAAGATATTCTTAAATACGATGGAAGAGAAAAGACTCGGGTGTCCCGAAAGTGTCTTGTGGGTCATGGCGGAGCGACCTCCGGAGGACTCTGAACCCATCAGCAGGCTATAATTCTTTAAACAGCGTAAAGAGGGAGAAAGTTCCTCCTTGGACAATTTCCAGGCGAGTCGCCTTGGAAAGAATCGTGTGTGCGCGCGAAGCGCAACCGGGCGAGAATTTTACCTAAGAATCAAGCGTCTTGCCGCCAGGACTCCTTCCCGATCGTCCCTTCGCATCGGAAGGCGCGCCGATGCGTCATTTGCCGGCGGCATCATAGGCAATCTTTTCAAAGATCGGGTCCAGCTCGTGCGCCATAGCATCGAGCTTCGCGTTGCCGTAGGGTGAGAACACCGCGCTCGGCCGCCGGTAGACGATGGTGGTCGTTTTGCCAGCGTTCTCGATCACGTAGATCCGCAGCGGGGCCTCAATGCCGGCCGGCACGCTTGCCTCAAGCATGCGCACCGCGTAGTCATTGCGGAACACCTCGAGCACCGCGTTGCCCGGGATGTTGACGCCGCGGGAGGCGGCGCCACGGCTTGCGCTGGCTTGGGCCACCAATCCCATGCCATTGTCGGAGATGGCTTTTTCCAGGCGCGCAAGCAGTGTGTCGAACCTGTGTGGTGTAGGCACCGTCACGGTGCCGGGATAGGGATAATCGACCGCCATCGCGGGCGCCGCCGCACTGACCATCAGCATCGCGGCGAGCAGCGCTGCTGTGGCGAGATTTTTCGAAATTTCGGGAATCATGGTTTTTCCTCCTACGGTTGTTTAGGCTTGTGCTCCGTGCAGTGCGACCTCGACACAGCCTGGCATGTGAAAGTCTAATTTGAGACTACCACCTCGGCTGCTCTTTTTCATGATACTCGACGCAATCACCGAAAAGTAGTGTCTACTGCTGCCACAGCAGAATTTCTCCTACCGTTCTACTGGATTCGAGGGCCCGGCAACGACGGGACTCAGACTCGCTCCGGTTTTACGTCGAGTTAGTTGGCTATCGCTGGAACAATCCGGCCAAGTTTCAAGAGGGCTTGGCGCGTGATGGACAGCAAGCCGTCGATGATTTCGCTCAGCGTCTCACGCAGCCTCATATCCGGGACACATCGAGTCGCCGGAATAGATGAAAGTTCAAAACGTTCAAGCTGTCCAACCGCTAGGCTCCGTTCAACCCCCACCTGTTTCCTCCCCCACGTCGTGGGGGAGGATTGAAGGAGGGGGAACGACTTGAACCACTTGAACGGTTTAAAGGCCTTGAACGGCTGCTATGGAGTCTTCACAATGAAGGTTACTAGTCTTGATGACTATGAGAGTATCTTTGCACGCATGTCAACTTCCTGTGAGCCTAGTTTCTCCTTTCATTTAACCTGACCCACCAAGCCCCCGGACAAGGATTGAACATACTGAACCAAGAGCCAGCGATCGTTTCCTGTAAGGATATCATCGTCAAAGGCCGGCATCGGCGTTCCGTCCATTCCTATCGCGATTCGTTTATAAATCTCTTTTCCGTTATGTCCGCCTTTGAAGACACCTGCAGTTAAATCAGTTGGTTGAATAGCATAACCCCACTGATCTTTCAGATCTTTAGCGGATGGGCCATCCCCTTTCCCCTTTTCCCCGTGACAATCTCCGCATCCCAGGTCTTTGTAAAGCTGTTTGCCTCGGCCGAGGGAAGCTCTGGTTACCCGGGGTTCAGGAGGGATGAGTATCGCTCTAGGCTTGCGAGTCTTTTGACTGCCAGGTTTCGTCACAGCAAGGCTCTTTATATAGGCCACAACCTCCGTGCGCTCTCGGTCGGAGAGGGATTCAAACGATGGCATCAGGGAGCCAGCCATTCCGTAGGTTACAGTGCTCCGAAGGTCGCTATCCAATGGGGGTTGCCCTGGGAGAGTGGAGCGAAGTTTGAAACGACCGCTAGAGAAGTCCCGTGGCTTCGGTGTCATGAAAAAAGCTGCGTGGCCGTCTCCTCTCCCTTCAGAACCGTGGCAAATACTGCAATACTTTTGGTAGATGGCTTCCCCTGTAGGTGCAGCCTGTTTTCCTTTGGGACGCTCCTCCGCCATTCCTTCGATAACGGAGATTTCGAATACGAAGGTAAGAAGCAACAATCCAATCTTTCGTTTCATTTGCTCATCTCCCATTTCCCTAAAGGGAGGACCTGATAATCGTGTGGGTTGGGTGTTTTTTCCGCTTTAGTATCGGGGCTGCTTAGGCTCTCAAGAAAGGCCTTGAGCGCCGCTTTTTCTTCTTTGGTCAGCCCGAGAGGTTTTACAAGCTTGCTCTTCGTGCCAAAGGCGTCCTTCCCGCCACCGCTATCGTAGAAGTCGATGACCTCGTCCAAAGTAGAAAATATGCCATTGTGCATGTAGGGAGCGGTCCGTACCACCTCGCGCAGAGTCGGGGTTCTGAAGAGACCCTTTTCCTTATTGCTCTTCGTTATCACGTAACGCCCGAGGTCTTGCGTGGTCTTGTTGTAGCCAGGAACGCCGAGCATGAGACTGTCAAAGCGTAGCGAGATGTGGCGGAGCGGATTACTCCGAATTTCTGGATTGGCTGGAACTCCAAGGTTGTAGTATTTCTCATCGCTGAGCAAAGGTCCGTTATGACAAACAGAGCATTGCGCTTTTCCTAGGAACAGCTCTAGCCCCTTGATGGCCAGTGGGGGTAGACCCTCTTTTTCTCCGCGAAGATAGCGGTCGAGGGGCACATCCCGGGAGACAATGGTCCGCAGGTAACTTGAGATTGCATTGACGATTTGGCCATACATGGGCAGTGTGCCGAAGGTTTTCTGGAAGCGCTGGCTATACTCCGGCACCTGCCGCAGCCGCTCCTCCAACAGCTGCCCATCCGCGTTCATCAGGAAGGCCGAGGTGAGATGCACGCGCGCCGCTGTTTCCAGGTCAGCTGCTCCCCCATACCAGAAAAGCTCTCTCATGTAGGCGGAGTTAAGAATCGTCTGAGCGTTGCGGTAGTGTTGGGTTCCTGGGTAGCCCTCCGAAAGCGCCTTTCCATCCGCCCACCCTTTGACTGGATCATGGCAACTTGCGCAGCTTATGCTGCCGTCACCTGAGAGGCGAGGATCAAAGAAGAGGAGCTTTCCCAACTCCACCTTTTGTGGGGTTTGAGGGTTGCCCTGGGGAATTGGAACGTCGGGCAGAGAAGCCAATGGTTGGGGCTTTCCCTGCGCGCCGCTTGCGCTTGCCATGGCGAGGCCAAGGATGAGAGATCTCACCAGATATCCAAATCTTATCCGTTTTAACACCGGTTTTTCTCCCTTCTACACATTGTGCTTGGGGGCAAAGGTCAGGACCTTTTTAGCGGGTGTCTCACCAATCTTTCTGATCCGCCCTTTCCCTAACTTGTAGCGGGGCGCATTGCTGATAGGATCCGGCACACTATGGACCAAGCTGTTGGCCGGAGACCCTGGCCAAAGAAAGTACATGAAGGTCACTCCCGGAGGGACAGCATCCGTCACAATAGCCATGGCCGTTACCGCTCCTTTTGTCCTCTCGATGTATCCGCTCTTCAATAGATTGGTGAAGAAAAGGTCGCCGGAGGCGACGCCGTAAAATCCACCGGTCTGGACCAAAACATCATCGTTCTCCACGCTGACATAATCGCCGTTTTCAATTTTCCTCGCTCCGGCATCCTTAGGGTTGATCTCGATAAAGTTCATCGGGTAGCGCTGCATGATGTAGGGCTTGCGCAGATCGTCGAAGAGCGACTGCCAGATCTCGTTGACTCGTCCGTTCGTGACCCAAAGCTCATCTCCCCTGGGTGTTATCCTCTCATGAAAATCCTTAAAGAAGTTCCAGTCAGCAATGTGGAGAATCGCTTTGCCGCTGGTTTTACCGAACTTGGTCAACGTCTGAAGTGGGCTTGTCACGCCCTTAGGAGTTGGGTATTTGGCGGTCTCGTCATGAAGACGCTTCGTGCCGACGAGCTTTCCATCTTCCAGGCGGATGGGGCACTGAATCCCGGTAGTGCCGAGCTCCCGAAGAAGCTCGTGTGCCTTTTTGCCGGTGCCCTTCGCCTTTTCAACTAGGGCAGCATAGTCCAGAGTGCCGTTGCGCGAGAACCTTGCAGCCTCCTCGAAGACATCGTTCGATTCTCGCCAGTCAAACCCCTCATACCCCATCCTCTTCGCCACGTGGCCAACAATCCACCAATCCGGCTTGGCCTCGCCGGGAGGATCATAGAACTTGGAGTAAATCCGAAGCCGCCTCTCTCCCTGGGCTCGGGTGAAGTCCACCTCTCCCCACGTCGCGGCGGGCAGAATCAGATCAGCAAACTGGCTAATATCCCTTGGGTAGATATCCTGCTCTACCAAAACCATCCCTCCGCTATCCGCTCGAGCCTTGAGTACCTCAATTGCTTGATCTGTGGAGAAGCTATTAATCTGGTGGGGGGACTCAATCGTGTGTTTCCGAATGTAATCCATCAGAAACTGGGAGGCCATCATGGCGTTGAGCCACTGAGTCCCTATCACCCACATGAAGCGGATATTGCCTGCCAGAACCCAGCGGTCGAGATCCATTTGTTTGCGGCCGATCAAGCCAAACTTCTCTGGTGACTTCGTAATGGGGTAAGGCCCAGCCTGGATCATTCCGCGCTGATGGCCTCCACCTCTACCGATAACCTGACCTGGCCTGGTTCCGGCGCCACAGAGGAGCCCCAGATTAGCGAACGAAATAGTATTGAGGTAGTTGTTGGACCAGTAACTGCCCTTCTCCAACATGAACGAGGCCTTGGGGCGCGCGCCGTCTTCTCTCGGCTTGGCGATCATCTCGGCTGCCCGGAGAATCTTTTCTCTGGGTATGCCTGTAGTCTTCTCCGCATAGTCCAGGGTCGAATGGGGATCGTTCAAAACCCATTCTTTAAATTTCCCAAAGGACCTTCCCCATCGGGTGGTGCGCCACTGCCAGGGGGTGTTTCTTGGCCCCCGGCCCATGCCCCAGTTGATCTCCTCATCGCTAGCGATCCACTTCTTTATGAACTCTCGGTCTTCCCAGCCCTTCTCTAGAATCACGCGGCAAAGAGCGTTATGGAGGACCGTATCTGTGCCAGGGATGATCTGAAGAAAAAGCCCGCCGGTCCTCTCCGCATAAGCCACCCCGGTGGACTTGCGGGGCAACACCATGATGACCTTCGCTTTTCCTTTCATGATCCATTCGGTGAAAAGGACGGTCTTTGTCTCATAAGGATCCGTTCCGGAGATGAGGAGAACCTCGGCAAGTGCATAGTCCTCGTAAGAGGGGCCGAACGAATCGATGCCTATATCCTCAAGCCCGGTGGCGTCGGCCATGGCCGAGGGTTTATCGTGATGAGCCCAGCAGGGAGTCTCCACCGCCACCAGGGCGAGCTTGGTGATGGCATAGGTATTCTCAAAGAACTGGTAGGAGTAGGTCTTCATCCCCCAGGCCAGCTCTCCGTAGTTGTCGATCACATGCCTTCCCACCTCCGCTGTGATGCGAAGAGCATCATCCCACGAGATGGGCTGAAGGGTATTCCGTACGCGCAACAGGGGTGTCTTCAGCCGGTCGGCTGTAGCTTTGTTGGGATTGTAGACCTTCTGGCAGATGTTTCCCCCGCGGACGCTGTGGTTTCCACCTTTGTTGACCACCCGGATATCTCCATCGGGGATGACGATGATGTGATGCGGCTTCCCATCCGCGAAAACGATATTATGTTGATTCGGCGTGGGCCATTTGCCGCTCAAGATGGCCGTGGGGTAATTGACGCCAAAGGCATTCTCATTGGCCTTCGGTCCCCCTTCTTGACCCACCGGCCATCTGTAAACCTTGTAGCCGCATCCGACGATGCAGTAGTCGCACGCGGTAGGGAAGACCTTCGCGTCGGGAGGCGGCAAAGGGACCTTGTCCACAGGCACTACGTTGGCAAAAGAGGTATTAGCGCTCATTTCCCTCCTCCTTGGCGACCAGCGATTTCCATGTTGTCACTGAAACCGAAGATCAAACCCATCACCCCGACGGCATGGATCTCATCGCCTTTCACCTCGAGCATGATTTGGGGCAGGCTCTGCGTCGCCGATCCGCTGGTGATGATACCCCGTTTGCTGAGGTCGAACATAGAGAGATGGAATGGACAGGGCCCCAGCACCTTGTGGTCTTTCTGGTAGGCTGCCATCAAAGGTCCCCCCATGTGGGTGCAGAGGCTATTGAAGGCGACTACATCCCGAGCAGGTCCCACTCCGTCTTCTGCCGGCAGCCCAAGTTTGATGAGGATATCAGTGCAGTTATAGTGATCATGAGGGTAGCGGAAAAGGACCGGGAAATCCTGTTTGAGGTCGCTGAGCTTGGCTATCTTTTTTCTGGGATAGCGGCTCGTTTGAAGGGCTACTGTTTTCCCCTCGGAGTAGCCGAGAAAACCGGTCAATATAATCGTGGCTGTTGCTCCTCCCGTTCCCAAAAGAAATTGCCGGCGAGTAAGACATGAACAGGTCTTTTTCTCTTGCATTGTTTTTAATCTCCTCTCTTCGCACTCTGAACTGTCTCCGGGAATGCCTGGTACTCGGGCAGGACGGGCGCTTCAACCATGATCGGTTCGGTGCTACTGAGGCTCTCCAAAAATACCAACAGCGCCTTCTTTTCCTCGGCGGTAAGACCCAGTGGCATCATCAAAGGACTCTTGTTTGCGTCGTTACCTCCGCCTTTGTCGTAGAAGTCGATGACCTCCTCTAAGGTAAAGAAGACACCGTTGTGCATGTACGGCGCGGTATATTGGAGTTCTCGGAGCGGTGGTGTCCTGAACTTGCCGATATCATCGTTTCTCTTCGTCTCCAGAAAAAGCCCCAGATCCCGGTCCACTTTCATGTAGTTGGGCACGCCCTTGACCTTGGCAACGAAGCGCATGGCAATCTGTCTCAGCGGGTCTTCGGTGAAAGCGGTATTATTCGGGACTGCTAAGTCATGGAAGTCCTCATCGGTGAAGAGAGGGCCATTGTGGCACTGAATGCAACGAGCTTTGCCCTGGAACAATTTCAACCCCTCTATCGCCTCGCCGGAGAGGGCGGACTTCTCTCCTTGCATGTAGCGGTCGAAGGGGACTTTCTTGGGGTCGGAAACCACGGTGCGCTCAAAGGCAGAAATCGCCTTAACGGCGTTGAGGAAAGTCGGAAGCTCCCCGAAAACCCCCTTAAATCTGCGAACATATTCCGGGACCTGCCTGAGTCTTTCTTGAATCATCTCTGGGGAGCCGTTGCCTGCCAGGTTGCCGGTGGCGGCTGCGATGGCTTGGGTCTCCAGACTTCCCACGCCTCCAGCCCAGAATAGCTTTTTCAGATACGCGCTATTGATAACTGTCTGTGAATTGCGCCAGTGCTGTGTGCCGGGGTAGCCCCTGGAGAGGTCTCCCCCGTCTCCCCAGCCCTGCTTCGGATCATGGCAGCTCGCGCAGCTCGTGCTGGCATCACCGGAGGTGCGGGGATCGAAGAAGAGAAGCTTCCCTAGTTCCACTTTAGCTGGTGTTTGCGGGTTGTCTCTGGGAATGGGGACGGGGGGTAACGGCCCAAGAACAGGAAATGTTTTCTCCTGACCAACCGTATCTCCGGTAATGATAATCGAGCCCGTGAGAGCGACCATTGCCAGAAGAACTCGCACTGAACTTCGCTTTAGTTTACTCATGTGCATTTGCTCCTGAGTCATTTGCCGCTGAACTCGAAAACGATTTGCTCGTTCCCGCCAGCCGAGAGTTGCACCTCTTTTTCCGCCGTCCCCAGAAAGGGATGCCAAGCATTCAGCTTGTATTTTCCTGGAGGGATCTCGTCGATTGTGAAACTCCCATCCTCTTCCACGAGAACCGCATACGGGCTGTCAGCAACAAATATCCATCCCAGCATCCAGTTATGGGCATCGCACTCGATCCGAACGGCGGTGTTCCCCTTGCGGACCGCAAGCTTCTGAGTCACTTTGGGCTTGAACTTCGGCTGGGCGACGTTGAAGAGGGTCCGTGAAGCCTTTCCAATCAGTTCGTAGGCGTGAATATTGTGGAGGGCCTGATCACTATTGAGGATTGCCGCCTCAGCTCCCTTTGGCATCACGAGTAGATAGGGGAGGAAAGCGCACTTCTTCTGGTCCAAAACAAAACCCTCTGGTGGTTTTTGCCACGGCTTGCCTTTGGAGACTCCTTCAAAAAAGACCACTACATGTCTCAAGCCACCATCTTTGGTCACGTCGATCTCTCTTCGTTCCACGCTACCTTTCCCGCAGACGTCTTCATCCTTTGTAATCAGGAGTTTCTTAGGGGTGGGTACCGCTCCCTTGAATACGATCTTCCCGGTTACGATAGCCCCGCCAGTTGGGGGCGAGACTTCGTACGCGGACGATAACCGAAAAAAGACAAAGATCAGACTCAAAGCCAATGGTAAAAATGATTTCTTGCCTCGCAACATCTCTGCTATCCCTTTCTATCGGCTCGTTTTGCCAGCCGCCACTCGAGCGGCCACAGTCACGGATTGTTTCACGCAAACAATATACGTCCGGTTCTGAGCGGAAAAGAAGTGCCGAACGGGGAATGTAGACAAGTTTTTTGGCCCTGTGAGAGGTAGGGCCGAATGACCCTACGCCGAGGAAGAGGGACGCTTACTCTTTGCCGGAGTCGAGAGCTCGGTGGCGGACAAAATAGGCTGCGGCCTCCGCCCGCCGGGAGAGATTGAGTTTGGAGAAGATGTTGCTGAGATAATTCTTCACAGTCTTGTCGCTGAGGCCGAGAGCGTTGGCGATCTCCTTGTTGGTTTTTCCGTCGGCAACGAGAGCTAAGACCTTGCGCTCCTGAGCAGAGAGCGCGGTGATCTCGTCGTGCTGGCCCGAGGCGAGCCTCTTCATCCGGTTCAAGACCGTCTGGGTCACGGCGGGATCGAGTAGAGATTGACCGGCGGCCACCGTTTCAATGGCACGGATCAGCTCCTTCCCTCTGGTTTGCTTGAGGAAGTATCCGGCGGCCCCTGCCATAATGGAGGCGAGAACCGCCTCATCGTCCGCGTAGGAGGTAAGCATGATCACCTGGACTTTAGGGTTCAACGCCCTGATCTCTCGACAGGCCTCCACCCCGCTCCCATCTGGGAGCCTGATATCCATCACAACAACGGCTGGGGAGAATTTGGAGGCCATCTCGACCGCTTCGGCTACGGAACCGGCCTCGGCTACCACCTCCACGGAGCCTTCGCGGTTAAGAAGCGAGCGCAATCCCATGCGGACAACCTCGTGGTCATCAACAATAAGAACTTTTATGACTTTCTTCTTCATGTCCTGCCGTCTTCGCTGTCGCCCGGCGGAATCGTCACCGCGAGGCGGGTTCCTCTCCCAATCTCGCTCTCAATCACGAATTCGCCTCCTAACAGCTTTGCTCTGTCCGCAATATTCTTCAACCCCTGCCCGCCGCTTCTGGCCCTTTCAGAGTCCAATCCAGCCCCATTATCCTCGATGGAAAGAACCAAGCTATCGGAGCCACGGAGAAGCTTTACACACACCTTGCTGGCTTGAGCATGCTTTCCCACATTGGCCAAGCCCTCCCGAGCTATCTGGAAGAGGTGGGCCTTTTGGTCTTGAGAAAGCAACCCATCGATTCCGTTCCCAACCACTAGCTCGGCGTCGACCAAGGAGTTGATCTTGAAGCCCTTCACAAGATCGGCTACGGCCTGACCGAAATCCTTGCCGTGAAGCACTCCTGGTTGCAAGTTAAAAATGTAGTTACGGACATCCTTGATCACTTCGTTTAGATCGTCAATCGCCTGCTCCAATCTCTGCTTAGCTTTGGCTGGGTCTTCATCCACCAGGTGGATGCCATCCTCTAACGCCAAGCCCGTTGCGTAGATGGATTGAATGATGCCGTCGTGCAGGTCCTTGCTAATGCGTTCTCTTTCCTCAAGAGCGGCGACCTCTCGGGCTTTCATTTCCAACCTCTCATGGGCAGCTCGGAGTTGCTCCTCGTGTTCTTTCAGCTTCTGGGTCATGACGTTGAAGCGGTAGGCCAGTTCCTCAATTTCATCGTTGGTCTCCACTTTAATGGCGTAGTCGAAGTTTCCTCCAGCCACGATCTCAGCGCCTCGGCTTAGCTGCAGAATCGGCTTCGTGAAATGTCTGGCCGCCGCAATCCCGGCAGTCACGGCGATAGCCAGGACGAGGCTGCCCAGGACGAAAATTAGGAACTGAAAGGACCGGATCGAAGAGAGGACTTCGACCTTGTTATAGGCCTGGACGATTACCCAGAACCTCTTCGGGTCGCCAACATATGGGAATATAGGGGCGAAGGCTACAATCTTTCCGCTCGCTCCCGGCCCGACCAACGCGGCCCGCTTTCCTGAAAGGATCTCATCAGCCATCGGCTGGGGAAAATCGTTTTTCAGGTTGTCAGCAGCCGTGAGGCTGAAATAGCCACCGTTGGCTTTGGTCCTCTCGGAATGGGAGAGGTAAGAGCCTTCGTTATCCGCGAGGAACGCGATGCCCCCTTCGTCTTGGCGAAGGGCCAGCACTTGGCCGAGGATGTAGGAGGCATAGATATTGATAATGACAATCCCCTTGCTCTTGCCATGCGAGTTGATGACGGGAGTTGCATATCGCACCACCGGCTTGTCGGGAACTTCGACCTGCCCCCTTTCGATATTTAGGTCCATGGGGGAGACGTACGCCTTATCTGAGGGGATCTGAATGGCTTCGCGGAAATAGTACCTATCCTCCTTATTCTGCAGTTGGTCTCGGGGTGTGAGGTAACTTTGCTTACCGTCAAAGTCGGCCCTCACAATCTCCATGCCGTGCTGGTCAATATACCTCACCTGGTAATAGGCATTATGTGCCCGCGAGAAGGCCAGGAATTCGCCGCCTAACCGGTTTACCAAGGACTGTCTTGCCGCGTTGGCTGTATCTGGAAGATCGATTAACTGACGGAAGGTTGGTAACCGGCTCAGAAACAAGACATCCTCCTTAACATTGCTTAAAAAGTTTTGGATGTCTCCAGCTTTTGTGGTCACACCGAACTTAATCTGATCCAGGAGACGCTCGCTGAGAAGCAAGAAGGAGAAAACTGCTCCGTACCCTCCCACCAGGGCCACTGGCACCACCCCAAAGAAAACGAAGGCGATGACGAGTTTGGCCCGAATAGATAGCCTGCGAAAGAGCTTGTTAACATTGATCATGGAAATTTACGCGGGTACAAGCATCCCCCGCTGGCGATTGAGCTACGGTAAGACCCGTACCGATTATGACAGCCAGCACTGATAAGCCGAAAATGAGAATCCCCACCAAAAAATTTATAGCGATTAAGAAATCTGTAGCTCTCTTTCCCAAACCTGCAAAAATCGCTTCATAGAATTCATCGAGAATCGTACATGAAAGGCAAACTGACGTGCGCAGTGAATCCCGAAGCAAGACCCTGAGTGTAAAATCTACTTATTTGCTCCCGATCTTGCCGATGCGTTTGATGACTCCGGCAAGAGCCTGAGCATCCCGATCCCACCATGCGCGAAACTCATCGGCGTCTTGGTACGCAATTGGGGTCTGAATCTTTTCCATCGCATTGTTAAATTCCCGATCGTGCGCCCCCTGACGCGCCGCATCACGGAGTACTTTCACGACATTGGCCGGCACATTCTTTGGCGCGAACAGCCCGGTCCAGAGGTAGTATTCAACATCGTAGCCCAGCTCCTTCATGGTCGGAATATCAGGGATAACCGCTAGCCGTGTCGCCCCCCACGTTGCAAGCGCGCGGATCTTGCCGGCTTTAAGATGGGGGACGGCGATGGCTGGCGGCGACGCCCACATGGCCGCATGACCCCCGAGCACTGCGGTCATAGCCGGAGCGCCGCCTGTGGTCGGTAGATGCCGCATGTTGAGACTGGCGGCGTGAAGGAACATCTCCATAGGGACGTGCGAGGCGCCATAAATCCCAGAGGAGGAGTAGGTGATCTCGCCGTGCCGCTTCTTTCCGTCCTCGACAAGTTCCCTTACGGTTTTCCACGGCGTGCCGGCGCCAACCACGAGGACAGGAGGATCGGCGTTAAGTCGGGCAATCCCGACAAATTGGTCCCGAGTAAAGGCCGGTTTTCGCCCGAACAACGCGTCCACCTCCGGGATGGTCGAGATGCTAACCAGGGCTACCATGATCGTATAGCCATCCGGCTTCGCGATTGCCGCCGACTGCATTCCCACCGCGCCGGCTGCTCCGGTCTTATTGGCGACAACAACCGGCTGCTTCAAGATGCGTTCGAAAACAGAGGCAAGCGGGCGCGCCGTGAGATCAGCGATCCCACCCGGTGGAAAGGGCACTACGATGGTGACCGGGCGAGTAGGATACGGCTCGTCACCGGCCGCGTTGCAGATCAGAACCAAAGGGACCAAAAGCATAAGCACAATAAAGAACGTGATAGAGAACGTGCGAGTCATGGCTTCCCCCTCCCTGATATTTAGACTTAGCGCTTATTCGTGCGAAGTCCCTCTGGGTCAAATTCAGCGCCATTCAGTGTGAACTTGCGTTCCACGGGCACCGGATTGAGGATACTTTGTAGAACAAAACAACCATTTTCCGCATTACGGACCACTGCTGCGACTTTTTCCGCCGGCTCAGTAGATTCTAACTGACATCGGGTCTCGAAACCCAAGCCGATCGCTTGCACTGTCTCCCGCAACACCGAACCTTCGCTTTTGAAACGAGCCGTCACGAAAACCTTGGCTTTGGTGATCTGGGTCTTCATCATTTCCCCGTACCGGGAAATTTGAGTGAGTAGTCAGAAAGCAAGAGACAGCCCGAAATAAGCTAATGGGGGTGGGGCCGAGTTGTCTCCGCCTGCACGCTCGCCCTCGTCACAATAGACGGTGAAGCCCCTTGCGTGTCCTTCCTTCTTCATCCGCTCAGCAGTTTCCGCGTCAACTTCTACCATAATTTCCCTCTTCACCTGAATCTCTTCTGCCATACCGCACCTCCTTTTTCTAATCGGGTAGTTGTTATATGTTTCCAGTTCCTCTAGGGGGCTCGAACCGCATTGCGTAAGTCCTGAAGCGTTCCCCCATCTCCGTGTATAGCAACGATTCTTGCCACGTTCAAATTCAACTGTTCGATTCCTTCGAGGAGCTGACGGGGCAGGTCGCCGGGGCGTATCTCCTGATAGCGAAGAGACATGCCGAGCGTCCGACCTGCGGCGCGATCAGGGTAAAGCCAGCTGTGGGCGTTGTCGTGCCGTGAGGGGTTGCTCCGAATTCGTGATATCGCATACGCCTGAGTCCTCCCAGTTAGTTTAAAACTGCGATTACCCTAAGCCGGAGACAATGTCTAGCTCGATCTTTAAGTTGTACTCCACCCTGAAATGAAAGAACCTTATCGGATACTCTCCCCTCCTTGGTCGATGGATTTGCACTATGCCGCAGGGTCTGAGCCTGTTTGTTTTTCATACGCTGTAGTTTTGCAGCGCTCTGGAAAGACCTGATTCTCGCCCGCTTGTAGTGTAATCCCAAAGTGTCCCTCTTACTTGATCATGCTGTTCGGCAGGAAAAGCGCTATTTGCGGAAATGCGATAAGAATAACGAGCCCCACCGCCATGGCGATCCAGAACGGTATGATGCCTGAGAAAATCTGGCCCATGGAAACATCTTCCGCGACACCCTTGACGACGTAGACATTTACGCCCACCGGCGGGCTGATGAGCCCCATTTCGAGCACGATCACGATCAAAACGCCAAACCAGATTGGGTCAAAACCCAATGCCGTAATTAACGGATGCACGATGGGAATGGTAAGCACCAACATGGCGAAGCCCTCAAGGAACATTCCGAGAATGATGTAGACAAAGAGGACGAGGAACAAAATCGCATGGCCGGGGAGATCTATACCGGTCAGCAACCCGACCAGGTTTGAAGCGACGTGGGTTAGGGCAAGAAAAGGACTGAAGATAAAGGCGCCAATAAGGATAAGAAAAACCAGTGCAGTAGTGCGCACACTCTGGAGCAGAATCGACGAGAGAGCGGCCATGGTTAACTTGCGACGGAACAGCGCGAGTAGCAGAGCGAGAAAAGCGCCGATGCCGGCAGCTTCCGTGGGCGTAAACAGGCCGCCATAGATGCCGCCGATCGTGATGACGACAATGCCGGTCATGAACCCTGCCTGTGAGGTTGCCTTTATCTTTGCGCTCCAGGCCATCTCTGGCCCGGCGGGGCCAAGATCCGGATTGATGCGAGTTTGAATATAGATGGTCAAAATGAAGAGGACGGTGAGCAGCAGACCCGGAAACACGCCCGCCAGGAAGAGCTTGCCGATAGATTCTTGGGTCAAGATTGCGTAGATGACGAAACCGGTGCTGGGTGGAATTAAAATACCCAGGGTCCCGCCCGCGGCGACGCATCCGGTAGCTAGCCCGGGATCGTATTTATAGCGGCGCATCTCGGGCAACGCTACCTGTCCCATGGTAAGCGCGGAAGCCACGGAGGAACCTGAAAGAGCGGCGAAGCCCGAACAAGCAGCGATCGTCGCCGAAGCGAGTCCGCCGCGCCAGTGGCCTACCCAGGCGTAAGCGGCCGAGTAAAGATCACGGCTCATCCCCGAGACCGTCGCAAGGTTCCCCATCAGGACAAAGAGAGGAACCACGATCAATTCATAGTTTGACGAGATGACAAAGGGCTCGCCTGCGAGCAATGCCAGCGCCGGGGCCCAGCCGTTGACAAGGCCAAACCCGATAAAGCCCACCAGGAGCATGGCGATGCCGACCGGCATGCGGAGCGCAAGAAGCGCGAAGAGCCCCGCGAGACCCGCAATGCCGAGCGCTGTTGGTGTCATTGCTTCTGCGTGTTTGGTCGGCCTATGGCGGTTTTGACCGCCTGAACGAACAAGACGACGGCGTAAAGTCCAGCACTGATGGTGATAATGAAGAAGAAAGGCGCGTGAGGGATTTCGATCAGATTTGTGGCCTCGCCGTATTGCAAGGCGTCAACGGCACGACTCCAGGTCTGCCAGCTAATGTAGACAAACAGAACGCCGCACACCGCGTGGATGATCATGTCTGTCCGCCGCAGCGCAGAGGATTTAATCGCCGAGCTGATCAAGTCCAGAGCAACATGTCCACCCGTCCAGCCACAGTACGCCATAGCGGGAAAAACGACGACCACGAGGCTTACTTGGGAGAGGTCCTGAGCGCCTAAAATCGGAGCGTTAAAAACATAGCGCATGAACACCGCGATGATCGTGAGTCCCATCAGCCAAAGGAGAGCTAGACCGCTAATGAAGGCAGCGAGTCGGACGCCGTTGCCGATGATCTGATCGAGGAGACGGAATTTTTCGTCCACAGGTCCTTGGCCCGGATTATTCACAGTGAAACATTGGTATCCAACGGTGAACCCTTCCGGGACGATGGCAATGGGCCTCTACCTTGAGGCCGCCTTCAAGCTGCCGGTTGTAGGCGGACGGCCTAGCCGAAGCGCACACAGCGGGCCAAGCACCGCACAAGTCATTGTGGCTTTACGCTCCTTATGCCATCGCCCTCCAGGGCTCACCGTTCGATTACACTATGTCGCGCCGCTTCTTCGAGGCATAAATAATACGGGTCCTTAGTTGGCGGCACTCATGGCGGCGAGAATGGCCTTGGCCGGGACGCCCTCTTTTTCCAACCGCGCCACGATCTGGTCTCTGGCTTTGACCAGAAGCGCGTTGCCCTTCTTTGCCTCTTCAGGCGAGAAGGCGATGACCTCGTGGTTTCCGCTCTTACGGACGCCGTCGAGATCTTTAGCGCCTTCTTCTTCGTAGACTTTAGCGCCGACCAAACTGAGCGAGCGACCCGTCGTCTTGTCGATGATGGCTTTGTGCTCTTTGGAAAGGCCGTCGTAAGTTCGCTTGTTCATTGCGAGGAAGAAAGGAGAGCGACCAAAGACGAGGCCAGTGGTATAGTAC
>Ga0326597_10005705_pt1 | contig 17201 bp, 18 predicted proteins | sample RVTome_12_FD_203789 | JGI IMG/M metagenome (GOLD analysis project Ga0326597, IMG submission 203789) | Soil microbial communities from uranium-contaminated site in the Upper Colorado River Basin, Wyoming, United States - RVT100D185 | ecosystem: Environmental > Terrestrial > Soil > Contaminated >...
CGTACACCGGCGCCACCGGCGTCTCGTTCGTGCCCGGCAGGCTGATGCCGATGTCGGCGTGCTTGGATTCGCCCGGGCCGTTCACCACGCAGCCCATGACCGCCACGCGCATGTCCTCGACGCCGGGGTAGGCCGCGCGCCACTGCGGCATCTGCGCACGCAGATAGTCCTGGATGCGCGCGGCGAGCTCCTGGAAGGTGGTGCTGGTGGTGCGGCCGCACCCCGGGCAGGCGGCGACCATCGGCGCGAACGAGCGGATGCCCATGGTCTGCAGGATCTCCTGCGCCACCACCACCTCGCGCGTGCGCTCGCCGCCCGGATCCGGCGTCAGCGAGATGCGGATCGTGTCGCCGATGCCTTCCTGCAGCAGCACCGCGAGCGCGGCGCTCGAGGCGACGATGCCCTTCGAGCCCATGCCCGCCTCGGTGAGCCCCAGGTGCAGCGCGTAGCCGCAGCGGCGCGCGAGCTCGCGGTACACCGCGATCAGGTCCTGCACCTGGCTCATCTTGCAGGAGAGGACGATGCGCTCGCGCGCGAGGCCCAGCGCTTCGGCGGCGCGCGCCGACTCGAGCGCGGAAGCGATCACCGCCTCGCGCATCACCGCACCGGCCTCGAGCGGCTCCGGGCGCCGCGCGTTCTCGTCCATCATGCGCGCGAGGAGCTCCGCGTCGAGGCTGCCCCAGTTCACGCCGATGCGCACCGGCTTGCCGTAGCGCACCGCGCTCTCGATCATGGTGGCGAACTGCTCGTCGCGCTTCGCGCCGCGGCCGACGTTGCCGGGATTGATGCGGTACTTGGCGAGCGCGCGCGCGCACTCGGGAAACTGCGCCAGCAGCTTGTGGCCATTGTAGTGGAAATCGCCGACGAGCGGCACGGCGCAGCCCATGGCGTCGAGCCGCGCGCGGATCGGCGCCACCTGCGCTGCGGCTTGCGGCGTGTTCACGGTGACGCGCACGAGCTCCGAGCCCGCGGCGGCGAGCTCGGCCACCTGGCGCGCGGTGGCCGCGGCGTCGGCGGTGTCGGTGTTGGTCATCGACTGCACGACGACGGGCGCGCCGCCGCCGATGGCCACGGGACCCACCATGACGCGGCTGGAGATCCTGCGTTCGAGCATGGCTACTGCAGAGTGAAGCGCGCCACTTCGACTCTGACGTGCGGCATCAGGTCGACCGGCTGGTCGTTGTAGACGAGCTGCACGTGCTGCGCGTTGCCGATCACGACGCTGAACGGCGGCGCGCCGACCACCACGCGCTCGCTGCCCGCCGGATGCAGCTGCGACACGAGGAGCTTGCCGGTGCCGCTGGTGATCTCGACCCAGGATTCGCGCTCGAAGCGCAGCACGATGCGCCGCCAGGCCCCGCTCGCGACGCGCGCTTCCTCGTCGACGGGCGCGGCGGCCGGCTGCGCCGCGGCGCTCGCCTGGGGCGCGGCGCTCGCCAGCTCGATGCGCGCCGGCTCTTTACGCGCCGGCTCGGCGGGCTGCTGCGCCGCGGACACGAAAGTGAGCCGCTGCGCCCCCGCGCGCTCGTCGCGCCACTCCAGCACCACCGCGGCGACCACCGCCAGCAGCGCGACGGAGAGCACCACGTAGGCGAGGTTCGAGCGCCGCGAGGCGTCGGAAAACGGCACCGGCTGGCGAAAGCGCTGCGCGAGGCGCTCGGCGTCGGGCAGCGCCTGCCCCGCGCCAACGCGCGCCACCAGCGCATCGGCGTCCAGCCCGAGCAGGCGCGCATAGGTGCGCACCATGCCGCGCACGGCGGCGCCGCCCGGCAGCCGCCCCCACTCGCCGCGCTCCAGCGCGTCGAGCTGGCGCGGCGCGAACTTGAGGCGGCGCGCCGCCTCCTCCGGCGGCAGGCCGGCGGCTTCGCGCGCGCGCGCCAGCACCGTGCCGACCGGCTCTTCGGCTGCCGGGGACGGCGTGTCGGCGGCGCTCGGGTTCGGCTCACTCATAGTTGCCGCGCTGCAATTGCTGGAGCTCGGTTGAATTGGGGAAGCGCCGCCGCAGCTGGATGGCGTAGGACTGCTCCGCCGCGCGCGCGCCGAGGCGCCGCTCGACGCGCAGCGCGAGCCACAGCGATTCGGCGCTCGGTTGCGTCACCGAGGCGTGCCGCACAAGGAGGCGGCGCGCCTCGTCGTAGCGCCCCTGGCGGTAGCGCAGCTGCGCGGACTGCAGCAGCGCGATGGGCAAGTTCGGCTCGATGCGCAGCGCGCGCTGCAGGTTGTCCTCGGCCGCGGCGAGGTCGTCCGTGCGCAGCGCGCAGATGCCGGCCGCCGCAAAGGTGCGCGCGGGGGTCGCATACAGCGGATTGTCGAGCGCGCGCCGGAAATAGGGCTTCGCCTCGCTCTCGCGGCCGATCTGGCACAGGAACCAGCCGAAATTGTGGTTGATGTCGGGATCGCCCGGCGCGTAGCCGAGCGCGCGCCGGAAGCTTTCCTCGGCGAGCGTGTTCTCGCGCAGCTCCTTGTACACCAGGCCGAACACGCCGTGCGTCGTGGCGTAGCTCGGATCGGCGGCCACGGCGGTGCGCAGCTCCTCCAGCGCCACGCCCATGTTGCCGCGCGCGTAATACAGGGTGGCGAGCTCGGTGTGGATGCGCGCCCGGTTGCGTGGCGCCGAGGGCTCGCCGACGATGGTGCCGGTGTTGCCCACCGGCCCCGTGGGCTGCGCCGCGCAGCCGGCGAGCGCGACGAGCGCGCAGGCGAGCAGGCGCTTCATGGCCGCGCCTCCGTCACGCGCAGCGCCCGGCTGCGCCGCGTGCGGTCTGTGACCTCGCCCGCGAGCTGGCCGCAGGCCGCGTCGATGGCGTCGCCGCGCGTCTTGCGCGTGGTCACCGTGACGCCCTTCGCCTGCAGCACCTGCGCGAAGCGCCGGATGCGCTCGGGCGCCGAGCGGCGGAACTCGGTGCGCGCAAACGGGTTGAACGGGATCAGGTTGAACTTGCAGCTCACCTGCGCCGCGATGCGCGCCAGGGCGCGCGCCTCCGCGTCGCCGTCGTTGACGCCGTCGAGCATCACGTACTCGAAGGTGATGAAGTCGCGCGGCGCCTTCTCCAGGTAGCGCCTGCAGGCCGCGAGCAGGTCGCGGATCGGGTACTTGCGGTTCACCGGCACCAGGCGCTCGCGCAGCTCGTCGCCGGGCGCGTGCAGCGACACCGCGAGCGCCACCGGGCACTCGTCGCGCAGCCGGTCCATGCCCGGGATCACGCCGGAGGTGGACACCGTGACGCGGCGGCGCGACAGGCCGTAGGCGTCGTCGTCGAGCATCAGGCGCAGCGCCGGGATGACGTGGTCGAGGTTGAGCAGCGGCTCGCCCATGCCCATCAGCACCACGTTGGTCACCGGGCGCGGCCCGGCGAGCAGCCGGTTCGCGAGCCACAGCTGGCCGATGATCTCCGCCGTGCCGAGGTTGCGGTTGAAGCCCTGCTTGCCGGTCGAGCAGAACGCGCAGTCGAGGATGCACCCCGCCTGGCTCGACACGCACAGCGTGCCGCGGCCGGTTTCCGGAATGAACACCGCGTCGACCGCGTTTGCGCCGTCGACCTTCAGCAGCCATTTGCGCGTGCCGTCCGCGGCGCTGCTGTCGCCGACGATGCGCGGCGCCTCGACGCGCGCGCACGCCGCGAGCTTGGCGCGCAGATCCTTCGCCAGGTCGCTCATGCGCGCGAAATCCGCCTCGCCCGAGCGGTGCACCCAGCGCAGCACCTGGCGCGCGCGGAACGGCGGCTCGCCCAGTCCGGCGAAGAACGCGGCGAGCGCGGCGGCGTCGAGGTCGAGGAGGTTGGTCTTCATCGCTCAGCGCGAGAATACCTCGCAGGCGGGAAAGAAATAAGCGATCTCGGCGCGCGCCGTGTCGGGGGCGTCGGAGCCGTGCACGGCATTGGCGTCGATCGAGGCGGCGAACTCGGCGCGCAGGGTGCCCTTCGCCGCCTTCTTCGGATCCGTGGCGCCCATCAGGTCGCGGTTGCGCGCGATGGCGTTCTCGCCCTCGAGCACCTGCACCATCACCGGCCCCGAGATCATGAAATCGACCAGGTCGCGAAAGAAGGCGCGCTCACGGTGCACCGCGTAGAAGCCTTCGGCTTCGGCGCGCGACAGGTGCATCATGCGCGCGGCGATCACGCGCAGGCCCGCCTCCTCGAAGCGCGCCAGGATCCTGCCGATCACGTTCTTTTTCACCGCGTCGGGCTTGATGATGGACAGGGTGCGCTCGAGCGCCATTTCCCTTTTCTCCTCGAATTGCGCAGAAATTGCCAGCCGGGGATTCTATCACGGGCCTGCTGCGACTTTCGTAAAAACAAGGGCTTAGGAGGTCTCCTGCCACTCCGGCACGACGCCGCGAGCGCCGCGCGGCGCCTGCCACCCGGCGGCTATGCCGAGTCCCGGCACCCAGACGAGCTCGTCGTCGCAATAAAGGAGCGGCAGGCGCTCGCGCCGCCAGGGCGGGATGCCCGCCTCCTGGAACAGGTTCTTCAGCGTGCGCCGCGGGCGCCGCGGGTCGAGCTGCAGGCGCTCGCCGCCGGCGCGCGCGCGCAGCGTCAGGCGCGCGCGCTCGAGCCGCGCGGCGTCGATGCCGCGCCCGCGCGCCGGCCGCAGGCGCAGCTCGCCGCCCGCGCGCTTCTCGATCGAGGCGCGCCCGCGGTACACGCGCAGCCGCGCGCCGTCGTGCTCGATCGCGGTGCGCGCGCCGCCGCCGGTGAGCTGGCGCAGCATCTCCACGAGCTTCGCCTCGCTCGGCGCGCGCAGCCCCCGCGCGCGCAGGAACTCGCGCAGCACGAAGCGCGCGTCGGCATCCGTGGCCGCGAAATGGCGCGCGGCGCGCGCCAGGCTCTCGCGCCAGCGCGCAAAGCGCTGCTCCAACAAGGGTCCCACGCGCAGCCGGATGAAGTTCCGCGTGAGCGCCGCGTCCTGGTTGGATTCATCCTCGATCCAGCGCAGGCCGCGCGCGCGCGCGTACGCCTCGATCGCGCTGCGCCGCACCGCGAGCAGCGGCCGCAGCAGGACCTTGCCGCCGAGGCGCCCCGCCACCGGCATGGCGCTCGCGCCGCGCACGCCCGCGCCGCGCAGCAAATTCAGGAGCACGGTCTCGGCCTGGTCGTCCAGCTGATGCGCGAGCGCGATCACCGGCGCCGGGTGGCGCGCGAACACGGCATGGCGCGCGGCGCGCGCCGCCGCCTCGAGCCCGCGGCCGCGCTTTTGCACCTTGACGCGGCGCACCGCGAGCGGCACGCCCCACTGCCGGCACAGGGTGCGGCAGAAGCGCGCCCAGTGATCCGCGTGCGGGCTCAGCCCGTGGTGCACGTGCACCGCTTCGAGACGCAAGCCGTGGCGCGGCGCGGCCGCGCGCAGCAGATCGAGCAGCACCACCGAGTCGACGCCGCCCGAGAGCCCTACGGCCACGCGCTGGCCGCGCAGGTCCAGCCCGCCCAGGTCAGCGCTCGGCGGCTTCCTTGAACTTGCCATAGCTCATGAGACGCTCGAGGCGCTCCTCGACGAGCTGCTTGGGCTTGGTGCCGCGCAACTCCCGGAAGACCTCGGCCAGCGCCTTCTTCAAGGATTGCGCGGCGGCCTGCGGGTCGCGATGCGCGCCGCCGAGCGGCTCGCTCACCACCTTGTCGACCAGCCCCAGCGTCTTCAGCCGGCCGGCGGTGATGCCGAGCGTCTCGGCCGCTTCCGGCGCCTTGTCGGCGCTCTTCCACAGGATCGAGGCGCAGCCCTCCGGGGAGATGACCGAATAGGTCGCGTACTGCAGCATGAGCGTGACGTCGCCGACGGCGATGGCGAGCGCGCCCCCCGAGCCGCCCTCGCCGATGATGGTGGCGATGATCGGCGTGCGCAGGCCCGCCATGGCGTAGAGGTTGCGACCGATGGCCTCGGACTGGCCGCGCTCCTCGGCGTCGACGCCCGGATAGGCGCCGGGCGTATCGACGAAGGTGAACACCGGCAGCTCGAACTTCTCCGCCAGCTTCATCAGCCGCAGCGCCTTGCGATAGCCCTCGGGCTTGGGCATGCCGAAATTGCGCAGGATCTTCTCCTTGGTGTCGCGCCCCTTCTGGTGGCCGATCACCACGGAGGGCACGCCGTCGAAGCGCGCCAGCCCGCCGACGATCGAAGCATCCTCGGCAAAGCTGCGATCGCCGTGCAGCTCCTCGTAGCCGGTGAAGAGCATCCCCACGTAGTCGAGGGTGTAGGGGCGCTGCGGGTGGCGCGCGACCTGCGCCACCTGCCAGGGCGTGAGCTTGGCGTAGATCTCCTTGGTGAGCACCTGGCTCTTCTTCGTGAGGCGCTGGATCTCCTCGGAGATGTCGACCGCGGAATCGTCCTGCACGAAGCGCAGCTCCTCGATGCGCTGCTCGAGCTCGGCGATCGGCTGCTCGAAGTCGAGGAAGGTGGTCTTCACGGGCTCAGTATTCTACCGGCAGGGGATCGAGCGAGCGCCACAGGTACCAGGTGGCGACCGAGCGCCAGGGCTGCCAGCCGGCGCCCAGCCGCAGCATCGTTTTCACGGAGACTTTTCGGTTGCGGAAATACGCGAGGCGAATCGCTTTCTGCAAGCCCAGGTCGTCGAGCGGAAACACGTCGGGGCGTAGCAGGTTGAAGATCAGGAACATCTCGGCCGTCCAGCGGCCGATGCCGCGCACCTGGACGAGGTCCGCGATGATCTCCTCGTCGCTCATCGCGGGCCAGCGATGCACGTGCACATGTCCGTCGGCGAAGCGCCGCGCCAGGTCCGCAATGTATTCGACCTTGCGATCGGAGAGCCCGCAAGCGCGCAGCTCGGACCTGGGTCTGGAAAGAATTCCTTGAGGAGTCGTTTCTCCGACGCACGCGATCACGCGATCCCAGACGCTCTGCGCCGCCTTGACCGAGATCTGCTGGCCGACGATGGCGCGCGCCAGCGTCATGAACGGCTCGCCGCGGCGCGCGAGGTGCACGCGCGGGCGCGCGCGCATGATCGCGGCCAGCACCGGGTCGCGCCGGGCGAGCGCGCGCTTGGCGCCGTCCCAGTACTCAGGCTTCACGCAGCGGCAGGTTGAGGAGCAGGTTCTGCGGCTTCATGCGCACCACCTGCTCCTCGTTCGCGCTCAGCGCCAGGTACACGCTGCGCCCGGCGACGCTGTCGCGCATCGCCGCGGGCTCCGCGAACCGCATCGAGAACAGCGCGACGATGTTGCGCATGCGTCCGGGGTCGACCTGGCCGCCGGACCACAGCTCGTTCAGGATCTCGGTGGACTCGGCATCGAGCCCGATGTGCCAGGCCCAGCGCGCCTCGTCGATCCTGCGCAGCGGCGTGACCGCCACCTCGAGCGCGTGGAAGTGCGCCACCCAGTGCTCGATCACGCGGGCGAGCGCATCGAGCGCCGCCCGACCGTAGGTGAGGCTGATGACCGTGTCGTGGCGCGACTCGCGTTCCCAGTAGAGCGCCGCGTTGTCGCGGTCCAGCACGTCGAGGTCCACCGTGCCGACCGCCCCCTGCGCCTCGACGATCAGCTTGCCGATGCTGCCGTAGCGGCTGCCCGCGCCGTGCATCTCCACCGTTTCGTGGTCCGCGAGCAGCACGTGTCCGCCCTGCAGGGTGGCCTTCTGCTCGCGAAAAAAGAGCTCGGCGGCGCGCAGCCGCAGCGCGTCGTCGGCGCCGTCGAGGATGTTGCGCAGGATCACGTGCGCCAGCTGCTCGATGAACAGCGGCGGCACGTCGATGTCGCCCTTGAACAGGCCCATGTAGCAGCCCTCGACCGTGCCCGCGGCGAGCAGGCGGTCGCGGAACCCGAGCAGCACGCGGTAGTTGTGCCGCGCGTCCGCGTCGGCGAGCGCGTCGATCTCGGCGCTCGCCACCGCGCGCCGCGGCGTCTCCATCAGCGCCGCGTGCAGCCGCCGCTCGGCGTCGCAGGACTCCTCGACCGGGTGGACCTCCGGGCGCAGGTAGTAGGCGCGCAGAAAATCGTCGGTGACCCGCAGCCGGCCGGCCGGGTCGCGCTCTAGAAGGTGGAAACCGCTATTGCGCCAGAAATCAGGCAGGCGAGGCGACCAGCCGCGAATGCGCCGCGACGTGCTGCCGCAGGAACTCCATCTGGTCGGCGAAGATGCGGCGGTTCGTGAGGATCAGGTATTCGGCCTTGTTCGGCACGTAGGGCGCGTACAGCAGCTCCATGCCGCATTCCTGCGGCATGCGGTTGCGCTTGTGGCCGTTGCAGTGCCGGCACGCGGTCACCACGTTCATCCAGGTGTCGCGCCCGCCGCGCGACAGCGGCGTGATGTGGTCGCGCGTCAGCCGGAAGTAGCCGTGCTCGTGGCCGCAGTAGGCGCAGGTATGGCGGTCGCGGCGAAACAGCTCCCGGTTGTTCAACGGCGGCACCTGGTTGAAGCCGCGCGCGGCGAGCGCGCGGCCGCGGATGGCGATGATCGAGTGCGCGGTGATGCTCGAGCGCTCGCCGGTCAGGCGCGACGTGCCGCCGCGGAAGGTGAAGGTGCGCTCGCCCAGGGTCCAGGCGACCAGGTTCTTGGCATAGTAGAAGCAGGCCTGCTGCCAGCTGATCCAGCGGTGCGGCACGCCGTGGCTGTCGAGCGAAAGGATCAGCAGGTCGTCCATCACGAGCGGAATTCTGCCAAGGGTTCAGGAACTTGGCAATGATCCCGGCAGCCGCCCGTGGGCCGGCTAGCGGCTGGCGACGCGGTCCTTGAAGCCCTGCCCGGCGGCGAATGCCGGCACGGTCTTCGAGGAAATGCGGATTTCCTTGCCGTTCAACGGGCTGCGCCCGGCGCGCGCCTTGCGCTTTCTCGGCAGGAAGGTGCCGAAGCCGACCACCGTCACGCGATTGCCCTTGGCCACGCTCGCCACGATCGCATCGAACACCGCGTTCACCGCTTCGCCCGCGCTCGACTTGCTCAGATTGCCGGCCCTTGCGGCCGCTTCGACGAGATCAGCCTTGGTGACGGATCGCATGGCTTTGTTCTCTCCCCTTCGCGCAAACGAGCGGGAATCATAATCAGAACGCTGCGCGAATACAACGTTGCAAACGCGTGAGCGCGCCGCGCGACCTTCAGTCGCCGCGCGCGCCCGAGAGCTGCACCACCTCCGACCACTTGACGACTTCCGACGCGATCAGCGCGCCGAAGCCGACCGGCGTGCTCGGCGCCGGCTCGGCGCCGGCGGCGATGATGCGGTCGCGCACCTCGGCGCGCTTCAGCGTCGCGACGAAGTCGCCGTTCAGCCGTGCGACGATCGCGCCCGGCGTCGTCACGGGCACCACGATGCCGAGCCAGTCGCCGGCCTGGTAGCCGGGCAGGCCCGCCTCGGCGAAAGTGGGCGCATCGGGCGCGGCGAACACGCGCTTCGCGCTGCTGACCGCGAGCGCCCTGAGCTTGCCCGACTTCACGTGCGGCAGCGCCGCGGCCGCCTCGACGATGGCGAGCGAGAGCTTGCCGTTCGCCGCGTCCGCGGCGGCGGCGGCGTCGTCCTTGTAGGGCACGTTCACCATCTGCACCTTGGCCATCAGCTTGAACAGCTCCCCCGCCAGGTGCGTCGCGCTGCCGTTGCCGCCGAAGCCGAGCAGCATCTCGCCGGGCTTGGCGCGCGCGAGCGCGATCAGCTCCTGCAGCGACGCCGCTGGCAGCTTCGGCGGCGAGACCAGCAGGAACGGGAAGTGCGCGAGGCTCGTCACCGGCGCGAGATCCGTCACCGGGTTGTAGGGCATTTTCGGATAGAGGCTCGAGTGGGTAGCGAGCGCGCCCGAGCCGCCGAGGCCGACGGTGTAGCCGTCGGGCGCGGCCTTGGCCACGAGGTCGATGCCGTCCCTGCCGTTCGCGCCGGGCCGGTTGTCGACCACCACCGGCTGGCGCAGCCGCTCGGCGAGCAGCGGCACCATGGCGCGCGCGAGCACGTCGGCGGCTTCACCCGGGGCGAAGGCGACGACGAAGCGGATCGACTTCGTCGGGTAGGTCGACTGCTGCGCCGCCGCCGGGGCGATGCACAGGGCGGTGCACACGGCGAGCAGCCCGCGGGTGGCGAATGTCATGCTGCCTCCTTGAAGCGCAAAGGGTAGCGTGCGGGGGCGCGGCGCGCCAGTGTCGTGCGCCGGCGCCAGGGCGGCGCTAGCGCCGCCAGAACGCCGGCGTGAAGACCACGAGCAGCGTGAAGAGCTCGAGCCGGCCCAGCAGCATGGCGGCGGTGCACACCCACTTCTGCAGGTCGGTGAGCGAGGCGTAGTTGCCCGCCGGGCCCACCGTGCCCAGGCCCGGCCCCGTGTTGGTGATGCTGGCGACGGCCGCGGTCGCGGCGCTGAGGAAATCCATTCCGGTTACCGCCAGAATCATGGTCGCGGCTATCGTCGTGCCGCCGAAGACGACGAAGAACGCGAGCATGCCGTTGATGACGCTGTTCTCGACGCGCAGATGGCGCAGCTTGACCACGAGGTGGGCACGCGGATGCAGGAGCGCCTTCAGCACCCGGCCGGCGTGCAGCCACAGGATCTGCGCGCGGATCATCTTGATGCCCCCGCCGGTGGAGCCCGAGCAGCTCGCGAACGCGCACAGCGTCAGCATCCACAGCGGCGCGAAGATCGGCCACTGGTTGTAGTCGGTGCTGGCGTAGCCGGTGGTGGTGGCGATCGAGACGACGTTGAAGGTGGCGAAGCGCACCGCGTCGATGAAGTCCGGGTAGACGCCGGTGAAGCGCAGAAAGGCTGCGATGCCCAAGCAGCTCGCCAGCAGCACGAGGAAGAACGCCAGCACCTCGGGATCGTTGCGGTAGGGCGAGAGCGAGCGGCCCCTGAAGGCGAGGAAGTGCGTGCCGAAATTCACCCCGGCGACCAGCATGAACAGCACGGCGACGGTCTCGATCGTCGCCGAGTCGAAGTACGCGAAGCTCGCGTCGTGCGAGGAGTAGCCGCCGAGCGGCAGGGTGGTGAAGGCGTGGATCAGGGCATCGAGGCCGCTCATGCCGGCCGCCCAGTAGGCGAGCGCGCACAGCACGGTGAGCGCGCCGTAGACCGCCCAGAGGCCCTTCGCCGTCTGCGCGATGCGCGGCGTGAGCGCCTGGTCCTTCATCGGGCCCGGCGTCTCGGCGCGGAACATCTGCCGGCCGCCGATGCCGAGCAGCGGCAGGATCGCCACCGCGAGCACCACCACGCCCATGCCGCCGAGCCACTGCAGCATGGCGCGCCAGAGGTTGAGCGAGGCGGGAAGCTGATCGAGGCCGACGAGCACCGTCGCGCCGGTGGTCGTCATCGCCGAGGCGGACTCGAAGTACGCGTCGGTGAACGAAAGGCCCGGGATGCCGACGAGCAGCGGCAACGCGGCGAACGCCGGCAGCACGGTCCAGATGAGCGCCACCAGCAGATAGCCGTGGTGGCGTTGCAGCTCGCCGCGAAAGCCGCGCGTCGCCAGCCACAGCAGGGCCCCTGTGGCGACGGTAAACGCGGCCGCGAGATCGTAGGCGGAGGTCGCGGCGTCGGCGAGCGCGTGCGACACGGCGAGTGGCAGGAGCATCGCCATACCGAACAGGGCGATGACCGGCGAGAGGACCTGCGCGACCGGGGCGGCACGGACCATGGCGGGTGGCGGATTCTATGCCTTCAGCGAGCGAGCGTGGCGAAGGCGCGCTGCATGGCGTGGATCTGCCCCAGGTAGGCGCCGACGTTCTGGCCGCCGCAGCGCCGGTTCGCGGCGAGGCGCAAGCCCCGTTTGGCGAACGCCTCGCCCGCCGCCACGCCGCACAGGTGCATGATCGCGGCGAGGTCCTGCTTTTCGCGCAGGGCCGCATGCTCCTTCTTCAGTTGGCGCAAGGTCCTCTGCACGCTGATGTCGAGGAACGCCGAGGTCATTTCCGCTGCATGGCTGGGCACCACGCGGAAGTACAGCCAGTTGAACCAGCACGAGCGCCAGTCGTACCACGGCCCGGTTTCGGCGACCTCGTTATCGTGGATGCAGTAGCGCTTCGCCTGCTGGTAGGTGCCGTCGGTGATCTGGAACATGCCTACGGCGCTCGAGGCGGGGCGGTAGACGTCGAACGGATCTTCGGTGAGCCGCCAGCGCCAGGGCGTGCGCGCGACCGGGTTGCCCGCGCCTTCGACCTGCGCCAGTGCGGCGAGGAAGTCCGGGGTGATGGTGGCGGTGGCGTGCGCGCGGAAGATCGGCTCGTAGCTGCGCCAGGTTTCCGCCGGCAGCTTGTCCAGCGCGCCGCTCACCGGCGAGAAGATCTCGCTGGGCTTGCGCGCGAGCTGCACCAGCGCGTTCGCGGCGAGCCAAATCGCAATGCAGATGCCCAAGGCGATGCCTATCTGCAGCGCGAGCGGCGCGCGGCGCAGCTTGCGCCAGAGGTTTCCGGGGCGGCCTTTCTTCACGAGCCTTGGTCAAGCCGCCAACGGCTGCTTCGCCAGCGTTGCTGTCCCTGCGAGGCGGCGTACAATGCGGCTACCAGGAGAGCACGAAGTGGACCTGACGCTGAAGACGATAGTCGAGTTTCGCGAGGAGATGCGCGAGTTCCGGCTCGAAACGCGAAGGACGCTCTCGGAGCACTCGCATCGATTGAACGTCATCGAGGCCACCATCGCCAGCCTCAAGGCCGACGTAGGCATACTGCTCAGCTCCGTGCCCGTGATGAACGAGCGGCTGGACCATCTGGAAGCGCGCGTGGCCGCGCTGGAAGCCCGCGACTAGGGTCCGCAACCGCGTTCGCGCTCATGCCGTTACCGGCTGCTTCACCAGCGCGATTCTTTGACGCGCGTAGGCGTCGCGCCAGCCGTAGGACGCGATCAACAAGCCTGCGCTGAATGGAACCAGGCCCTGACCCAAGGCCCGGCCGGCGAGCGCCCATCCCCATGAGCACCGAGGCGACGATCACCAGCAGCCAGGCGTAGCGGGACTCGGGTTCGAACGCTCCGTCCATCAGGCTAGGGGCCGCCGCACTTCGCGCAAGGGATGTTCGGCTCATGGCGAGTGCGTCGGCGAGTCGCCATTTCCTGCGGGTTGGGGGAACAGCATCGACGCATGTTCGAGCCAGGCCGCCCGTGCTGTCCATCTCCGGATTCGGCGACCCCCTGAGCGCCCTGACGCATCTGGCAGGGGCGGCCGTTTTCGCCCAGCTGGGCGTATCGCTGATCCGGCAAGGACGGGGGGAGCTCCTGCGCACGATGTCCCTGGTGGTGTTCGCATTCTCCGGCGTGCTGCTGTTGTCGATCAGCGGGACGTACCACCTGTGGCCGCCGGACGGTGCGTTCCGGGAAGTGCTGCGACGCCTGGACCACGCCGCCATTTTCGTTCTGATCGCGGGCAGCTTCACGCCGGTGCACGCCATCCTGTTCCGCGGCCCGTGGCGATGGGGCATGCTGGCGGGGATCTGGACGGTGGCCCTCGCCGGCCTCACGTTCAAGACCGTCTATTTCACCGCCATACCCGAGGGATTCGGGCTGGCGTTGTATCTGGGCTTCGGCTGGCTGGGGCTGGTGTCCTGGATTGCCCTCGTACGCCGCTTCGGCTTCCGGTTTGCGCGCCCGGTGCTGTGGGGGGCTTTGGCCTACACCGGCGGCGCGCTGACGGACTTCCTCGGCTGGCCGGTGCCGGTGCCGGGAATCGTCGGCGCGCACGAGCTTTTTCACCTTGCCGTGCTGGCCGGGCTTTCATTCCATTGGATGTTCATTCGCAGCTTCGCTTCACGCGAGATGCTTATGTGCGACACCGAACATAAGGGCGCGCGATTCTGGAGTAGCCTCCCCGGTCAACTTCCTCACGCCCGTCCGTGAGGTCCCTGGGATCGATCTTGCGCAAGGCAACGCGAGGTGAACCGTGTACCAGAATCTATCCGCAGCAGCGATATCCAGGGCGGCGCCGCATCCGCCCACGAAGAATCATCTGCTCGCCGCGCTGCCCGCGGCGGACTACGAGCAGTTCGCGCCGCACCTGGAGCCCGTTGATCTCCCGCTTGGCTGCTCCGTCTACGAATCCGGCGACCGCATGGGCCACGTGTTTTTCCCGACGGAAGGCATCGTTTCCCTGCTCTACGTGTTGCATGACGGCGCTTCGGCGGAAATCGCCCTCACCGGCGACGAAGGCCTGGTCGGCGTCTCCATGTTCATGGGGGGCGACAGCACGCCGAGCCGCGCGGTCGTGCAAAGCGCCGGCCATGCCTACCGGCTGCGCACGCGGTTCCTGAAGCGCGAATTCGAGCGCGGCGGCAACCTGCAGCATCTGCTGCTGCGCTACACCCAGGCGCTGCTCACGCAGATGTCGCAGACCGCGGTGTGCAACCGGCACCACATCGTGGAGCAGCAACTGTGCCGCTGGCTGCTGCTGAGCCTGGACCGCCTGGCCTCGGACGAGCTGCAGATGACCCAGGAGCTGATCGCGAACATGCTGGGCGTGCGCCGCGAAGGCGTCACCGAGGCGGCAGGACGCCTGCAGGACGCCGGGCTGATCCAATACCAGCGCGGCCGCATCACCGTGCTGGATCGGCCGGGACTGGAACGGCGGGTGTGCGAGTGCTACGCCGTGGTCAAGCGGGAAACCGACCGGCTGCTGTCCTGGAAACCCGGGGGCTGATTCGGGTCAGACGGCAGGGAATGCTGACGCGCTGCGCTACCGCACGCCATTGCTCTTGCGGTACGCGGATCTGACGATCCTGTAGCACTCGCACGCCGCATCCTCGAGGCCCTTGGGATCCACGAGCTGGATGCTCCCGCGACTGTAGGCGATCAGTCCGCGTTTCTCCAGGGCGTTCGCCGCGACCGTGACGCCGACCCTTCGCACGCCCAGCATCACGGCAAGCAGGCGATGGGTGAGCTTGAAGTCGTTCGTGCGCAGGCGATCGCGGGTCACGAGCAGCCAGCGCGCCAGCCGCGCCGGTATCTTGTGGAATCGATTGCATACGGCAGTCTGCGCGGCCATGACCATCAGCACGTGGCTGAAGCGCAGCAGTTCGCGATTCCACAGCGCATTGGTGGCGCATTCCTTGCGCAAGCGGGACGCCGGCATGCGCATCGCCGTACCGGCTCCCTGCACCAGGGCGCGAAGGTGCGCCTCGCCGGTGCCGAAGATCGCGGATACGCCGACCATGCCTTCGTTTCCGACCATGCCCACTTCCGCGCCCTTCTGCGGGCTGACGAGGCTGAGCAGGGAAATCACGCCGTCATGGGGAAAGTAGACGTGCTCTATCCGCTTTCCAGGTTCATGCAGCACCTGGCCCATGGACAGCGACACGGGCTCCAGATATTTCAACAGGCGCTTGTATTTCCGTGGCGGCAGCACGGCGAGAAGGCGGTTTGGACTGCGTGCTGGCGTTGCGTGCCTCATGGCGCTCTTTTTCGATACACGTGCTGGAGTATAGAGACATTAATAAAAACAAGTTCTTATGTGCGGTGCCGGACACACCGAGCGCTCTATGTGGGTTAGCGAACGGAAATGCGGCTTGACGCAGCGTAGCGTCGCAAGTTGACTGGCCAATATTGGGAGGCGAGTTGGTCGTCGATCGGTCTTCCGGACCGCTGAGGATTCTCGTCGTGGCCGCGGAGATCTATCCGCTGGCGAAAACCGGCGGGCTGGCCGATGTCGTGTCCGCGCTGGCGAAAGCGCTGGCGGAATTCGATACCGAGGTGAGGCTGCTGATGCCGGCCTACCCGCCGGCACTCGAGCAGATCGCGGCGCCCCGGCTCGAAAGCGAATGCGGCGCGCTCGCGGGCGGCGCCGCGCCGAGGCTGCTCGCCGGGCGCATGCCCGAGTCCGGGCTGCCGGTGTGGCTGCTCGATTGCCCCGAGCTCTTCCGGCGCCCGGGCTCGCCCTACGCGGACGAGCACGGCAGGGACTGGCCGGACAACGCGCGGCGCTTCGCGGCGCTGAGCGAAGCCGCGGTGCGCATCGCCCGCGGGCAGACGGGGATCGATTGGCGCCCGGACGTCGTGCACTGCCACGACTGGCATGCCGGCCTGGTTCCGATGTGGCTCCACTTCGCGCCCCAGCCGCGCCCGCGCAGCGTCTTCACCATTCACAATGCCGCCTTCGCGGGCAAATTCAGCCTCGCTGCCGCGCGCGGCCTGGGCGTCCCGCCGGCCGCGCTCGGCATGGACGGCGCCGAGTTCTACGGCGATTTCTCGTTCCTGAAAGCCGGCATCCGCTACGCCGACAAGATCACCACCGTCAGCCCGACCTATGCGCGCGAGATCTGCACGCCGGAGTTCGGCTGCGGGCTCGATGGCCTGCTGCGCGCGCGCTCGGCCGATCTCGTCGGCATCATGAACGGCATCGACAGCGACCTGTGGAATCCGGCCAGTGACCCTCACCTGGCGCGGCGCTATGCGCGCGCCGATTGCGGCGGCAAGGACGCCTGCAAGGCCGAGCTGCAGCGCTCGCTCGGCCTGCGCGTCGACGCCGACGCGCCGCTGGCGATCTTCGTCAGCCGCATCACGCAGCAGAAAATGGCGGACGTGCTGCTGCAGCATCTGCCCGATCTGATGCGGCGGGTGCCGCGCATGCAGTTCGCCATGCTGGGCCGCGGCGAGCCCGACCTGGAAGCGGGCTTCAGCCGGATGCAGGATGCCCTTCCCGGACGCGCCGCCGTGCGCATCGACTACACCGAGCCGATGGCGCACCGGCTGCACGCGGGCGGCGACATGTTGCTGCACGGCTCGCGCTTCGAGCCCTGCGGCCTGGTGCAGCTTTATGCGATGCGCTATGGCACCGTGCCCGTGGTACGGCGCGTCGGTGGACTGGCGGACAGCGTCACGGATGCAGATGAAGAGCACCCGGTGCCGACGGGCTTCGTGTTCGACGAGCCGAGCGGCGGCGCCCTGATGTCCGCCGTGGAGCGCGGCGTGGGTACCTACCGGTCCGACCCGGCGCGCTGGCGCGGGCTGCAGCGCAACGCGATGGCGTCGGACTTCGGCTGGAGCCGCTCCGCGCGCGATTACGCCGCGCTGTTCGGCGCGGCGCAGGCGCAAGCGCCGGCTTTTCAGCGCGCCGCCTGACCCTCGGCCTAGACCAGGTACGCCTTCGTCACGTACTGCAGCAGCGCCAGGACCCCTTGGTTCGTAGGCGCCAAATTGGCTACGTGATTGGCTTTCTAACGGCTCAGGCCGCTCGCGCCAGCCGATCCGTCTGCCCGGCCTCCGTCAAGGATGCAAACAGGTCCAGGTACTGCTCGAGATAGCGCGTGAGAAGGAAGTTCGCCCGCACCTTTTCCCTCGCGCGGCGGCCCATGCGCGCCCTCAGGCCGGCGT
>Ga0326597_10005706_pt1 | contig 17201 bp, 17 predicted proteins | sample RVTome_12_FD_203789 | JGI IMG/M metagenome (GOLD analysis project Ga0326597, IMG submission 203789) | Soil microbial communities from uranium-contaminated site in the Upper Colorado River Basin, Wyoming, United States - RVT100D185 | ecosystem: Environmental > Terrestrial > Soil > Contaminated >...
CCTGATCGCCGATGAGCTCGTCCAGGCGCGGGTTGTCCAGCCCGTCCACCACGGTGCCGGTCTGCATCCTGCCGCCGTGGGTGGGGCTGAAGAAGTGAACGCTGTCATCGAGGATGTGATAGACGCCGCGGAACCGCTTGCCGCTGCCGATGGGCCAGGTCAGCGGCGCGCAGCGGATGTCGAGAACCTGCTCGATCTCGTCGAGCAGCTCGAGCGGGTCGCGGCTCTCCCGGTCGAGCTTGTTGATGAAGGTCATGATCGGCGTGTCGCGCAGGCGGCATACCTCCATCAGCTTGATGGTCCTCGCCTCGACTCCCTTTGCGCCGTCGATCACCATGAGCGCCGAATCCACCGCGGTGAGGGTGCGGTAGGTGTCCTCGGAGAAGTCCTCGTGGCCGGGCGTGTCGAGCAGATTCACGACCGCCCCGCCGTAGGGAAACTGCATCACCGAAGAGGTCACCGAGATGCCGCGCTGCTTCTCCAGCTCCATCCAGTCTGAGGTGGCGTGACGCGCGGCCTTTCGACCCTTGACCGTGCCGGCGAGCTGGATCGCGCCGCCGTACAGGAGCAGCTTCTCAGTGAGTGTGGTCTTTCCCGCGTCCGGATGCGAAATGATGGCGAAGGTCCGGCGCGGCGCCACTCGTGAGTTGGTCGTGGTCATTGGGGGTGCGTGACGGGGCGCCCGAAAGGCGCCGCATTATACGGGTTTGCGCCGCTCAAGAAAGGGTTTCCGCCGGTTCGTCGGGCCGGCCGGAACCGGGTCTCCCGCGGCGCGTGCCGGGACGCCGTGGGCGGGGAAGCCCGGCGCAGCCGGGCTGCGACGGGACCGGCGGGAAATATCGAACGGGCTCTACTGCGCCGCCGAGGGGAAGCGGTAGTAGCGCTCGTTCAGGTAGGCGGTAACGTCGTCGCGCTCCTCGGCCTGCCAGGGAAGCTCGAGGTGGGTCGACCAGCGTGTCACCTGGCCTCGGAGCTCGACGGGCGTCACGACCCTGCGGTCGTCGCGGATATGCGCGACGCTGGTGTGGCAGACCATGCAGTGATTCTCATAGAGCAGGCGGCCGCGCTGGGCGTCTGCGGCCGAGCCCGGTCCGGCGGTGAGCGCAAGAACAACGGCGATCGCGATGCCGGCCAGCGCTTTGGATACGGTCATGATCCCCCCTTTGATCCATTATGGACGAACCGGTGGCGGGCCGCAAAAAACGTTGCGCCTGTCGATATGGTTCGCGGCCGCCCGCGCGGGCAATGCGCCGCCGGGCTCAACGCGGCGGCTCCGGAAGATCCTCGAGGGCATAGAACGCCGACAGGGCACGGAACAGGTACTCGGGGTCCCGCGCTCCGGTCATTTCGCGTATCGAGTGCATCGCGAAGCTCGCCACGCCGACATCCAGCGTTCGCACGCCGATTTCGGCCGACGTGATGGGGCCGATGGTGCTCCCGCATGCCAGGTCCGCCCGGTTGACGAACGATTGGACCGGGACGTCCGCGTGCTCGCACAACTGACGGAACAGCGCGGCGGTTTCGCTGGTGGACGCGTACCGCTGACTGGCATTGATCTTGATGACGGGGCCGGCGTTGAGGACCGGTCCGTGCTGCTCGTCGTGGCGGTCGGCGAAATTCGGATGAATTCCGTGGGCGTTGTCCGCCGAGACGAGCATCGACGCCGCCATGGCCCGATCCAACGTTTCTGCCGAGCCCGCGATGCGCCGCAGCACGGATCGCAGAAACGGGCCCTGTGCGCCCGGCGCGGACAGGCTGCCCACCTCCTCGTGGTCGTTGCAGACCAGCACGCAGTGCCGGGCGCCGGACGCGCCGGCGATCGACTCCATTCCCGCGTAGCAGCTCAGCAGGTTGTCCAGCCGCGCCCCGGTGAGAAATTCGCGTTCCAGCCCCGCGAGGGCGGGCGGCTGGCAGTCGTAGAGTGAGAGCTCGAAGTCCAGGACCCTGGCGGCGCCGGGGTGCGTGACGCGCAGGCGCCGCAGCACGATGTCGTGAAAGACCGGTTCGCCGCCGGCCGGGGCGCGCATGACCACCGGCGGAAGGTCCTTCTGCGCGTTGATCGTGCGGTGATCGTTGACCTCGCGGTCCAGATGAATCGCAAGGCTCGGGATCACGGCGACCGGATCCTCGAAGTCGATGAGCGCATGACGCAGGCGCTCGTCGCCCTCGACATAGCTCACGCGGCCTGCTATCGACAGGTCGCGATCGAACCAGGGATTGAGCAGCGCACCGCCGTACACCTCGACGCCGAGCTGAAGGTATCCGTGGCGGCGTACCTCGGGGCGTGGCTTCAACCGCAGACCGGGGCTGTCGGTGTGCGCGCCGACCAGACGCAGGCCGCCGGACGCGGGATCCCCGTGGCCGATGACGAAGGCGACCAGCGACGAGCCGTTGCGGGTCACGAGGTAGCGGCCCCCCGGGCGCAGATCCCAGCTGTCGCGTTCCGCGAGACGTTCGAATCCCGCCGCCGCGAGGCGTTCAACCATGTTCGCCACGGCGTGATACGGTGTGGGCGAGCGGCGCAGGAACGCCAGCAGGCCGCCGGTGAAGGAATCCGTGCTCTCGGTCATTTCGGCGGGTCTCAATGCGTGTGGCCGGCGTCGCCGCTGATCAGGTTGGCAATGCTCACGTCCGGTTGGATCTGCACCACGATGGTCCCTTTCAGCGGAAGCTCGACCGCCTCGATGTGCGGCAGCAGCAGCTCGGCGACCTGCAGCAGCATCAGGATGCCGCGCCGGGTCTCGGGCCGGCGCGGGTCCGCAAACATAAAGGATCAGCGGCCCGAGGAAAAGCCGAGGTCCGGCGGCGCCGGCCGGCGCGGCTTTTCCGATGGAGGGTCGGGGCCGCCGGATGAGCCGGGGGCGCCGCCCGTGTCCCGCCATCCGCGCCGGACTAGAATCAAGGGCGGGAGGACAACCGCCGGGAGACTGAATGTACACCCCTGTACTCATCGTGCTGCTGGTCGTGCTGACCGCCACCCTTGCCGGGATGCGGTTCGGTGGACTGTCGCGCCGGACGGATGCGCCGCACGGCGAGCCCGCCTATCGGAAGCGCAGCTCGATGCTCAGCAGTGCCGAGCGCGAGTTCCTGGATGTCGTGCAGCGGGTCGTCGGGACGCATACGCGGGTGTTTGCCAAGGTGCGTCTGTCGGACCTGGTGCAGGTCGACACGGTAGGGGACGATTGGAAAGCCCACGAGCGGCGGTTGCGCGCGGAGTGCGCGGACTTCGTCCTGTGCAGCCCGTCGACGCTTGCGCCGGTGCTGATCATCACCCTGGACGACCGCTCGCCGCGTCACGCGCGCCATCAGCCGCTGGGCCGCCGCCAGGCGCTTCTCCAGGAGGTCAGCCGGGTGGCGGGGCTGCCGGTACTCAGGATGCATACCCGCGACAGCTATGATCCCGCCGATATCGGCCTGCGCATTCGCCTGGCCCTGACTGGCGCACCGCAGTCCGCCGAGGACGACGACAGCCTGGTCCTCGAAGTCGAGCCGGAGGCGGGCACCTGGACCGAGTCACTGCGGCGGGCGCTGCGAAACGCGATGCGGCGCGCCACCGAGCCCCTGATCTGAATCCCGTCTCCCGCCTCGTCACACGCTGATCGTGCCCCAGACCGCCTGAGCGTCCCGGTCGTCCCGTGCGGCGTCGCGCCGGTCTTGCCCTCAGGTCCGGATGCCGGTCCCGCGGTTCAACAGCCGCACGGCGTAGGCATAGGCCGCGCAGATGAAGGCCAGCACGATTGCGAAGGCGACTCCCGCCGGAATGTCCGACACGCCGAGTATCCCGTAGCGGAAGGCGTTGACCATGTACAGGATCGGGTTGGCCAGCGACACCGTGTGCCAGAACGGCGAGAGCAGCGAGATCGAGTAAAAGACGCCGCCGAGGTAGGTGAGCGGCGTGAGTATGAACGTCGGCACGATGGCGACGTCGTCGAAGCTGCGTGCGTAGACCGCGTTGATGAACCCGCCGAGCGCGAACAGGAAGGCCGTCAGTACGACGATACCGACGGTGATGCCGAGGTGGTGCACGCGCAGATCCGTGAACAACAGCGAAATCAGCGTCACCGTGACGCCGGTGAGCAACCCCCGGGCCACTCCGCCCGCCGTGAATCCGAGCACGATGACATAATTGGGTACGGGCGCGATCAGGATTTCTTCGATGCTGCGTTGAAACTTGGAGCTGAAGAACGAGGAGACCACGTTCGAGTACGAGTTCGTGATCACGGACATCATGATCAGTCCGGGCACGATGTACTCGATGTAGCTGAACCCGTCCATGCGGCCGATGCGGGGACCGATCAGGTTGCCGAAGATCACGAAATACAGGGACATGGTGATCGCCGGCGGAAGCAGTGTCTGCGGCCAGATCCGGGTGAAGCGGACGAGCTCCTTGATGAAGATTGTCTTGAAGGCGACCAGCCGGTGGCGCGTGCGCAGATCGTTCATGGCTCCTCCCCCGCGGCGCGTGGATCCTTCCGCTCCTCGCCGGCCGGCGGGTGGCCGACGAGCCGCAGGAAGAGCTCTTCGAGCCGGTTGGCCTTGTTGCGCATGCTCATCACCTGGATTCCCGCGCTCGAGAGCCCGGCGAAGACGTCGTTGAGACTCTGATCGCGTTCGACGTCGAGCTCGAGCATGGTGTCGTCAATGCGTCGAATGTCGCAGCAGCGCAGATCGGGCAGCGCCCCTATCGGATCGCGCAGGTCCAGCACGAAGGTCTCGGTGTTGAGCTGGGCCAGCAGGCGCTTGATGCTGGTGTTCTGGACGATGGCCCCCTGGTCGATGATGGCGAGATTGCGGCAAAGGCTCTCGGCCTCCTCGAGGTTGTGGGTCGTCAGGATGATCGTGGTGCCGGTGCGGTTGATCTCCTTGAGGAACGACCACATGCTCCGGCGCAGCTCGATGTCGACTCCCGCCGTGGGTTCGTCGAGGATGAGCAGGCGCGGTTCGTGCACCAGCGCCCGGGCGATCATCAGTCTGCGCTTCATGCCGCCGGAGAGGAATCGGGCGGGCTGGTCGCGCTTGTCCCACAGGCCGAGGCGCCGCAGATAGGGTTCCGCCCGCTCGCGGGCCAGGCGGCGGTCCATGCCGTAGTAGCCGGCCTGATTGATCAGGATGTGCTCGACCCGCTCGAAGACGTTGAAATTGAACTCCTGTGGCACCAGCCCGATGAACGCCTTGGCGGTTTCGGGATCCGCGTCGCCGTCTATGCCGAACACCCGGACACTGCCCCCGGTCTTGCGAATGAGCGACGTGACGATGCCGATGGTGGTCGACTTTCCCGCCCCATTCGGGCCGAGCAGGCCGAAAAAATCGCCTTCCTCGACGTCGAGATCGATTCCCTTGAGGGCGTCGACGCCGTTGCCGTAGACCTTGCTGAGATTTTTTATGGTGAGTGCGAGCACGGGACAGATCGATCGGAAGCCGGGTGGCCGCGGACAGGACGGCGGGCGGGATTGTATACCGCCGTTGCGCCCTGCCGGTACCCGTGTCCGGCCCCGGCAGAGGCCGCGGCCTCGACCTGGCTGAGGGCGGCGACCGGTGCCGGGCGTGGCCGGGGCGCTCGCCGCCGCCGGGGCGTTCCGGCCTCCGGTTGCCGTCCTGCCTCCGGGACGAGTATGGTAGCAAGGCTGTTCCGCAGGCGCCCCGCGGCGCCGCCTGGCCTGGAGGTCGAGCCCATGAGCGACGTGATCGACACTTTGCAGGCGGAGCACCGCAATCTCCGCAGTCTGCTCGAACTGCTGCAGGAGCAGACGGAAATCCTGGCGGGCGGCGGGCGGCCGGACTTCGATCTGCTCATCGACGTGCTGGACTACATCGCCAACTACCCGGACATCATCCATCACCCCAAGGAGGACGCGGTGTTCAATGTGTACCTCGAGCGCAGCGATCAGGGGGCCGACACGATTCGCTCGCTCCTGGCCGAGCACGAAACCCTGCGTGGCCAGACGAAGGAGCTCAAGGACGCCCTGTCAGGCGTAGACCAGGACGTGTTTGTTCCGCGCGAGAAGCTCGAGCAGAAGTGCCGGGCCTACATCGATCTGCAGCGTCGCCACATGGCGGTCGAAGAAAGCGCGGTGTTCCCGCTCATGCGGCGCGAGCTCAAGGGCGCAGACTGGAAGCGGATCGAGGCCGACATCCCGCTCAAGGCGGACCCCCTGTTCGGAGAGGAGGTCCAGGAGGAGTACCGGGCGCTGTACGACCGGATAATGCGCGGAGGGACCGCGCCGCAGACCGGATCGGCGGGTTAGGCGAACGGCCCGGTGCCGGGCCCGCGCAGCAGTGCGCCGGCGACCCGGTCGGCCGCAGCCTGCACCAGCGAAGTCACCCGGTCCCCGATCCGTTTCCTGGTCGTGTAAGACAGCGCGTAGACGTCGGCCGACCGGCTGGCCTCGATCAGGTAGTCGTCGCTGGTGATCAGCTCGTCGACGAGCCTGAGTTCCTTGGCGCGGATGCCGTACCAGTGCTCGCCCGTTGCGACGTCGTCGATCTCCACGGCCGGGCGGTAACGGCGCACGTGCTGCTTGAACAGCTCGTGAACATCGTTCACCTCCTTCTGCAGTCGATCCCGGTCCTGTTCCGTGTTGCGGCCGAACACGCTGACCGAACGCTTGAACTCTCCGCCCTTGGCCTGCTCGAGACCGATCCCGTGGCGGTCCAGCAGACGGTGGAAGTTCGGCAGTTGGGCGATTACGCCGATTGAACCGACGACTGCGAAGGGTGCCGCGACGATTCTGTCCGCCACGCTCGCCATGAGGTAGCCGCCACTGGCGGCCACCTTGTCAACGGCGACCACCAGCGGCACACCCCGTTCGCGGACCCGCGCGAGCTGGGACGCGGCCAGGCCGTGATCGTGCACGAGCCCGCCGGCGTTCTCGAGCCGGACGACGATCTCGTCGTGCGGCCTGGCCATGCTCAGGGCGGCGGTGATTTCCTCGCGAAGCGAGGCGACCGCGGACGCCTTGATGTCGCCTCGGAAGTCCAGCACGTAGACCCGCTTTCGATCCCGCTCCGCGCGTGCCCGCTTGCGCTCCGCGCGCGCCGCCTTCTCGGCCTTGAGATACGCCTTGCGGCCGAGCACGGCGCGGCGCATCGATCGCGCAAGCCGTTCGAAGTGAGTGTTCAGCGAACGGACGTTCAGCCCCCCTCCGGGCCCGCGCGCCCGCCGCGCCAACGCTGTGATCCATGCCGCAAGCAGTGCGACGAGCACCACGATGCTCGCGGCCTTGGCGATGAACACCCCGAGTTCCAGCGCTGCATCGGTCATTGCTATCTCCGTGTGCCGCTCCCGTGCCTGCGGACAACGCGTGCCTTGCGCCGCGCACGGGGTATCATCAGTCGTGGCCGACGGGGCCGGTGTGCCATACCTGCTCGGCGTATTCGCGCAGCGCGCGGTCGCTGGAGAACCGCCCCATCCTCGCGCAGTTGACGATGGCGCGCCGGTTCCATTCGGCCGGCGCCCGGTACAGCCGGTCGACGTCGTCCTGGCGGGAGAGGTACGCTGCGTAGTCTGCAATCACCGCGTAGCGGTCGCCGCCGAGCGTGAGACCGTCGACGACTTCGCGGAAACGTGCCGGATCGGCCGGGGAAAAGTATCCCTGCGCGATCATGTCCAGCGCCAGGCGCAGCTCCGGGTTGTTCCGGCTGAGCGCGTCCGGGTCGTAATCCGATGCGCGCAGGGCGGCGACTTCGTCGACGTCGAGCCCGAAGAGGAAAATGTTCTCCTCTCCCACGGCCTCTGCAATCTCGATATTGGCGCCGTCGCGCGTGCCGATCGTCAGCGCCCCGTTCAGGGCGAGCTTCATATTGCCGGTACCGGACGCCTCGGTGCCCGCGGTCGAGAGCTGTTCCGAGAGTTCGGCTGCGGGAATGATGTCTCCTGCAAGCGTTACGCCGTAATCCGGGATGAAGGCTACGCGCATCATTCCGTTGATCGCGGGGTCGTTGTTGATCACGTCGGCGACGTCGTGGATCAGTTTTATGACGAGTTTTGCGGCGCGGTAGCCGGGGGCGGCCTTGCCGGCGAAGATGACCGTTCGCGGAACGAGGACGCTCTGGGGTTCGTGCCGGAGGCGATTGTAGCGCGTAACGATGTGCAGCACGTTAAGCAGCTGGCGCTTGTATTCGTGGAAGCGCTTGACCTGGACGTCGAACAGCGTGTCGACCAGAACCTCGATTCCGCATTGTCTGCGAATACGCTCCGCCAGCCGCAGTTTGTTGAGCCGCTTCGCGGCGGCAAAATCCCGCTGGAAGTCGGCGTCTCCGGAAAGATCCACCAGTGCGTCGAGACGATCGAGATCCGTCACCCAGCCGCGGCCGAGGTGGCGGTCGATCAGCTGCGATAGAGACGGGTTGGCATGATGTAGCCATCGACGCGGCGTAATGCCGTTCGTGATGTTGATGATCCTGTCCGGATAGAGTCGGTCGAAGTCCGAAAAGTGCGCGTTCTTCATCAGGGCGGTATGCAGCATCGACACACCGTTGACTTTGCTGCAGCCCACGAGCGCAAGATGCGCCATGCGCACGCTGCGGTGTCCGGACTCGTCGATGAGGGAGACGCGGCGGGAAAGCGCGCTGTCTCCGGGATGGCGATGCCGCACCTCGGACAGGAACCGCTGGTTGATCTCGTAGATGATTTCGAGGTGCCTGGGAAGCAGACTCTCGAACAGCGGTACCGGCCAGGTTTCGAGCGCCTCGGGCATGAGCGTGTGGTTGGTGTAGGAGAAAACCCCGCGCGTGATCGTCCAGGCGCTGTCCCATTCGAGGCAGTGCTCGTCGAGAAGGATGCGCATTAGCTCCGGAATGGCGATCACCGGATGCGTGTCGTTGAGGTGAATCGCCACCTTCAGGGGAAGCTCGTCGAAACTGTCGTGGAACTTGTTGTATCGATAGAGGATGTCCTGAAGCGAGGCGCTGACGAAGAAGTATTCCTGCTGCAGGCGCAGTTCGCGGCCGCTCTGCGTGGCGTCGTTGGGATACAGGACCCGCGACAGATTCTCCGAGAAATACTTGTCTTCGACGGCGTGGACGTACTCGCCTTCGTTGAAATGCTTGAGATCGAACTCGCGCGAGGACTTTGCGGCCCAGAGGCGCATGTTGTTCACCGTGTTGGTCGCGAATCCCGGCACCATCGTGTCGTAGGCCATGGCCATCACCTCGCGGGTGTCGGTCCAGTCGGCCCGCAGGCATCCCTCCCGGTCCCGATAGTGGATGACGCGGCCGCCGAAGCGCACCGGGAACAGGACCTCCGGGCGGCCGAACTCCCAGGGATTGCCGTAGCGCAGCCAGTTCTCCGGAGCTTCCACCTGGCAGCCGTTCTCGATGTGCTGCTTGAACATGCCGTACTCATAGCGGATTCCGTAGCCGTAGCCGGGAATGCGCAGTGTGGCCATGGAGTCCATGAAGCACGCGGCGAGCCGTCCGAGACCGCCGTTGCCCAGTGCCGCCTCGGGCTCGCGCTGACGCAGGTCCTCGAGATCGAAACCCAGAGACTCCAGGGCTTCGCGGCATTCGTCGTAAATGCCCAGGTTGAGCAGCCCGTTGGTCAAGGAACGACCGATGAGAAACTCCATCGACAGGTAGTACACGCGCTTCGCGTCGGCCCGATAATAGGCGCGCATGGTCTCCATCCAGTGCTCGATCAGCCGGTCACGCACCGCGTACGCGGTGGAATGGAGCATGTCCAGGTGGGTGGCGGTGTGCAGGTCCTTGCCGACCGAGTAGACCAGGTGGTCGGCGAGGGATTCGCGCAGGGCCGGCACGTCCAGGCCCAGGTAGCGATTCTTCAGAGTCGCGTGGTTTCGCAGTTCGTTCATGCCCGGCGTCGCGGCGCGCCCGTGTGAATGAGGCAGCGAGACTACCACGTTCCGTGTGCCGGAAGAGCCGCGCCCGCGGCGAAGTGAAGCGGATGGCGGCTCGATCGAAAAAAAGGCCGGGGACGGGCCCCGGCCACAGGGTGGAGCATCGGGATGCTCCTGGGAGGAGGGAGGAAATCAGTCGGGCAGGATCACGGTGTCGATGACGTGGATCACACCGTTCGTCGTCTCGATGTCTGTCGTGACCACCTTCGCGCCGTCGATGCGCACACCGTCAGTGGTGTCGATGTCGACGGTCTGGCCCTGGACGGTCGTGGCGCTGCGCAACTTGAGCACGTCCGCGGCCATGAGCCTGCCGGGGACCACGTGATACGTCAGCACCTCGGCGAGCGCTTCCTTGTCCTTCAGAAGCGCATCGAGCTCGCCCGAAGGCAGTTTGGCGAACGCGGCATCGGTCGGCGCAAAGACTGTGAAGGGACCTTCGCCCTTGAGGGTCTCGACGAGGCCGGCGGCCTGGACGGCCGTGACCAGGGTCTGGAACTGCCCGGCCGCAACGGCGGTATCGACGATGTCGCCGGACGCGGCGGCCTTGTCCCCGGCACGGGACAGGACGGAGGTGCCGAGGATCAGGACGCCCACGGCGAAGGCGGCCAGGACGGCCGGCGTGCGGGGAAAGGCGGCAGACTGAATAGTCATGCTGTAAGCTCCGAAGTGAGTGACTTGTCTAATTGAAGTCCAGGACAATACGACTACAAACAGGCTTTGTCAAGATAATGTCCTGGATAAGTTTCCCCGTGGCGTATAAGGTTCTCCCCATGAGCGCGAAGCCCGCCACACCGCCGTCGCCGGCAGGGGCCGAGCCGCGGCACCCCATCCAGGTCGTCGCGCGCCGCACGGGCCTCAGCGCCGACGTCATCCGTGCCTGGGAACGCCGCTACCAGGCCGTCGCTCCGATCCGGTCGGCCGCGAGCCGCCGTCTCTACTCGGATGCGGAGGTGGGCCGGCTCAGGCTGCTCTATCTCGCTACCCAGGGCGGCCGCCGGATCGGCGACGTGGCGCGCCTGCCTACGGGCGCGCTCGAGGACCTGGTCGCTGCCGACCGGGCCGCGGCCGTGCCGCGCCATACCGCCCCGGTGGCCGGACAGGTCGATGCCGGCGACTACCTGTCGCAGGGGCTCGCGGCGGTTGACCGGATGGACCCGGCGGGCCTGGACGACGTGCTCTCGCGAGCCGCCGTCGCCATGACCGTGCCCGCACTGTTGGACCGGCTCGTGGCGCCGTTCATGAGCGAGATCGGCGAGCGTTGGCACGCCGGGACCCTCAGAATCGCCCAGGAGCACATGGCGAGCTCGGTCGTGCGTTCGTTTCTCGGCGCGCTGCAGTCCACGGCCAACCTGCGCAGTGGCGGACCGGTGATCGTGGTCACCACGCCTCTCGGCCAGGATCACGAGCTGGGCGCGCTGATGGTGGCGGTCACGGCGACCGTCGAGGGCTGGCAGCCCGTGCATCTGGGGTCCAACACGCCGGCGCCCGAAGTGGCGGCGGCGGCGCTGCGCACGGGTGCGCGGGTGGTTGCGCTCAGCATCGCTTATCCGCCGGACGACCCCCGCGTGGCCGAGGAGCTCAGGCGCCTGCGGCGCCAGCTCCCGGAGGAGGTCGGGATACTGGTGGGAGGGCGCGCGGCCGACGGCTATTCCGACGCCATTGCCGGCATCGGCGCGGATCGTCTCGAGGACCTCGTCGCCCTGCGCGCCCGGCTCGACCAGCTGCGCTCCGGGGGCTCGCCCAGATGACCGCGGTGTCGCCGTCGGCGCCGAGCATCGACCCCCGCGATCGTGCCTGCTACGCGGGCCTCGCGCACACGTGGTGGGACCGCAGCGGCCCGGTCCGCCCGCAGCATCGCCCGGGCGCGGCAATTGGCGCTGACGGCTGGAACACGCCTCCGCTATAGTGTGGAACGCCTGCCGACCATCGCTTTGCACGGTGCCGCATGGGCGAGGGTGCCGCGCGTTGTTCCGGCATCCTTTGCGCTGACGATGGAGAGAACCGAAGATGTCGATTGCGAAGACCCGCTTTGACGCCAGTGGCCACTATGCGTCGAACCTCGATGCGGCACCGGATGAGATATTCGACAATGCCCTGGAGGAACTGGTGCGGCAAATGCTGGTGCGGCTCGGGGAGGATCCGGATCGCGAGGGCCTGTTGCGCACGCCGCTGCGGGTGGCGAAGGCGCTGGGATTCCTGACCAGCGGCTACGAAGCGACCGTCGAGGAGGTGGTGCGCGACGCCCTGTTCGACGAGTCGTGCGAGGAGATGGTCGTGGTCAAGGACATCGAGTTCTACTCGATGTGTGAACACCACATTCTCCCGTTCTTCGGCCGTGCGCACGTGGCCTACCTCCCCAACGGGAGGATCATCGGCCTGAGCAAGGTCGCGCGCATAGTCGATGTATTCGCCCGCAGGCTGCAGGTTCAGGAACGCCTTACGAACCAGATCGCCGATGCCATGATGGACGTGCTCAAACCCCACGGCGTCGCCGTCATCATGGAAGCGGGGCATTTCTGCATGATGATGCGCGGAGTGCAGAAGCAAAGCAGCTCAACCGTGACCAGTGCGATGCGCGGAACATTCCGCGACAACGCGCGGTCGCGTGCTGAGCTGATGGACTTGATCCGACGCTGAGTGATCAGCCCCGCAGCAGGCGCTGAGTCTCCTCGATCTGGTTGTGCGCCTGGTGCAGGATTTCCAGGGTCAGCGCCGGCGTGAGCTTCCCCGGCGCGAGCTTTTCGTAAGCGGGAATCTCGTCCATACGCGGGAGCCTCGACGCCCGGTCCGTGCCCGCGAAGCTGTGGAGCTGCGCGACAAGAACGAGATCGCAGTAGTCGGGTTTCTCTCCCGGATCGCGGTACCAGTCGTCGGCTTCCGCGGCAACCCGCGCCATCTCCTCGGAAAAGTTCCATTTTCGAAGAAGGCAGGCGCCGACCGCGCCTTTGAAATGTGCAACGGCGGCATCGAGATCGTCGGCATCACACGTGATCTCCGGGTGTCGGGCGACGTAGGCGATGATCGCAGCCGCTCCGATGTCGTGGAGGAGACCCGCCAGCAGTGCGCGCTCGGGCATGAGGCCCGGCGTCGCACGCGCCAGGGCGAAGCACAGTGCGGCTACGTGCGTACAGTGGCTCCAGACCTCGTCTGCCCGTTTCCGGGTATCCTGCGACGACACGTCGAATATCTCCCGCAGTGAAAAGGCGGTCAGGAGCTGGCGCGTGGCCGCCGCCCCCAGCCGCGAAATCGCCGTTGTCAGGTCGTCGATCGAGGGCTCGCCATGGTGGGCCTGAATAGCCGCCGCCTTGATAAGCTGTTGTGCGACTCGCGAATCCGTCTCGACCATGCGCGCGAGCGTGCGCGCGTCGGTGCCGTCCTGCCGGGACGCGGCGCGGGCCTTGGCCGCCAGCCCGGGGAGGCGCGGCGGGACATAGGTCCCTCCGGCGAGCTCTCGCTCCAGCGCCTGGTGCAACGGGCTGCGGGCGCCCGCCTCGATTTCCGGCGCAGGACAGCCCGGGGAGGCACGGCCGGTTGTCTTGCGCAGCAGAGACTGGTGCACGCGCAAGTACCGCACCGGTGTGCGTGCCGTCACCGTGAAATGCCGTGGCAGCAGCCGGACAACCGGAGCATGTGCCGGCTCGGTGCCCGCCCGCAGCAGCGTGGACGCGTTGTCGAGCGCCTTGAGCTCGAGCGTCCCCGCGAGCAGATAGTAGTTCCACTCGTCCACGGTGCCTGCCTTGACCAGGCAGGTGCCTGCATGCGCGTCATGAATCGGCACGCGCGCAGACAGCATCTCCAGCGTCGGGGCGTCGAGCTCCTTGAACGTAGTGAAGCGGCGGAGCAGAGCCGGTGTCACGTTCCGGACGCCATCCAGTGCGCCGGGCTCAACCGGCCGGGCCGGGTCCGGCGCCGGCCCTGCCACGTATGAAATGTCGACCGGCACATCGTGGCGGTGCCGCACCTCGGCGAAGGGGTCGTCGATGTCCTCCTGAGCGGCGGAGGGGACCGGGCCGACGTCCTCGACGAGAGCAAGATCGGGCGGCCGGCGCATGTCGGGCCGCACGACATTCTGGGATATTTTCGTGAACAGCCTCTGCACGGCGTCGCTTCGCCGCTCACGGTGAGGCATTCCCTCGAGCAGGTTCAATACCTCGAACACCGGGGTGTGCGCGCCGGGCGGCGTCACGTCCGGAAGCGGGGATTCAGGATAGTCGGCCAGGGTCGTGTTGCGATCGACCAGCGCCGGGCAGTACAGCGGCACTCCGGGCATGGATTGCCGCCGGAAGGCCAGAAGGATCTCGAAGCCCTGGTAGAGGCTGCGAAAGCGGTTGCGGCGCTGGAAGTTGGTGAGCTGCGCGGTTGCGGCGCCTGCGATGGGGAACAACGCTCGCACGACGTCGGGCTCGAAGCGCAGCGTCGGCGCCGTCCACGACTGGCCGCTGGCGCGATATACCAGGCCGATCCGCTGCGCGCCGCCGTGGGGGTTGTTCACGTAGGCATCCAGGAAGGCGCGCGCGTGGTCCTTCAGCGCCTCGGTCAGCTCCTCGTCCGTTCTGACGTCGCCGGCATCGTCCACGAAGCTGATCGTTCCGTCTGCAACGACGACGCAGCAGCCGGTGACACCGGAGAGTTCAATCCTTCGTTCCACTTTCCATTCCGCGGTTTGTCGCGGCGACCCGGTCGTCCCCGCGATTCCTGAGAACCGGGCGGCGATTGCCGTCGAAATTCCGGGAGCCGCCGGTGCGCGTCCCATAACATGCCGCAATTCGGGCGGGACGGCAAGCGGGCGCCGACGCGCTCCGGCCGGCGCATTGATCACCGCGACATCATGTCGATACCTGGTGTCAGTGCGTGGCGTCGCCGCTGCCGCCCCGGTTGTTCCGGAATCTGACCTGCACCTGGTTGACCGGGTCCACGTCGAAGACCAGGTCGATCGAGATCTCGCCGTCGCTTTCGTCGGCCTTCACCTGCTTGAGGTCCGGCAGGCGCTCGGCCAGGTACGTGCAGGCGGCGGCCGCAAGCGGTTCGTTCTCGGTCTTGATGGCATGGATCATGTGCACCGCGACGAACTGAGCGCGCTGCACGCGGTCGGGCTCGTCGATGTGCGCCCCGTTGAGGTCGACGCCGCGGTCCAGGCGCTCGTCCAGGCGGTCCAGATAGTCGCGCTGGCGTTCGGGCAACGCCTGGGCGCGGTCGTATTCGATCTGGGACACCCCGTTGAGCAGTACGACCAGTTTCGCGCTCATGATATCGGTTTCCAGTTCCGCCGCAGATTGTACATGCCGTGCCGGACGCGGTCAGCGCCCCGGCGCGCGGCGCAAGGCGGGATGCTCGGATCACAGGAACCCGTCCAATGAGGTTCAGGCCGAGAACGCGGCGCCGCGCTGCGCGCCGGTGAACAGCTCCACTTCCCGGTGCTCCTATTCGATCGCGGGCTGGCGCAGAGCATCTGCACCTTGCGGCAGAGAGAATACAGCGGGTGCGCGCACAGGATCACGGCCGGGCGGGTTCTGTGGCCGCCTTGGACAGATCGGACATCGCGCTGCACCAGCGATCGATGTGCTCCCGGGCCGCCTCAGGGGTCTCGGTCATGATCCAGTGGGTGGCCGGCAGCGTCTCGATGCGGTTGTCGGGCAACAGGGACAGGATGGCTTCCGTGGTCTGCCGGTCGGCGAACGACGTCTCGGAGGAGAGCAGCGTCAGGCTGGGCGCGCGGATCCTGTCGAGGGGAGGAAGCGGCCGGAGAAGCTGGACGAAATCCTGCAGGTAGGCGGAGGTGGCGTTGTAGCGCAGGTCCACCCAGACCGATCTGTACAGCCGCACCAGGTCCTCGCGCCGACCCGCATCGAGGAGATCACGGCGCGCGCGCCTGTCCCACTCCCACAGGTCGCGGCCCGGGAGGCGGCGGCGATGAATGCCGAGTCGATTGAGCGCGAGCACCGTGCGGGCCGCGGCGGTGAACAGCCATCGCAGGCGCCGAAGGCTCGGCGTCATTCCGGCCATCGCCGCGCTGAACGACGGCTCCACGAGGACCAGGCCGCGCACCCGCGCGGGATACAGGAGCGCCAGCCAGAGCGCGACGACGGCGCCCAGGCTGTGGCCGACGACCAGTGCATGACGCTGTCCCCTGGCGGCGAGCACGGCGGCGAGGTCTGCGCACCACACCTCCATGGACAGGGTCGCCCGGCGAATCGAATCGCCATGGCCGCGCAGGTCCGGGCGGACGATCTCGAACCGGGGACGCAGGGACGTGTGGTGAACGAACTCCGACCAGCGCGTCATGTTCGAGCCCATGCCGTGGATCAGGAGCAGCGCGGGGAAGGCGGGCTCGCCGTGCGCGACGCGGCAGGCGAGGGGCGCGCCGTCCGGCGCGCTGAGGGTGATCGCCTCGTCGACGCGGTTGCGCGGACTTGCGGTCTGGCCGGACACCCCTAGAATGGCCACCATCCGCCGCCGCGTTCGAGGTCGGCCTGGCAGCCGGCGAGCTGGCTGCCGTAGCGGTCCGCGCGCGCGGCAACCTTGCGGGCGGTGCCGATCAGCCAGTCCTTGCCCCGGTAGGTGCCGCGGCGATAACCGCCGTGGCCCTCGTGGTAGGCGAGGTATTGCCGGTAGGCGTCGCCCTTGGAGATTCCCAGCAGGCGATGGCTCATGTCGCCGTACCAGCCGACAAAGTCGGCCGCGTCGGCGAAATCGTCTCGGTCGGCGCCGCGGTTCCCGGATTTGTCGCGGTACCAGTCCCAGGTCGAGTCCTTCGCCTGCGAATAGCCGTAGGCCGACGACGGGCGGACGGTGGGGATCAGCCCGAACAGGCGCTTCCGCGGGGGCCGGGCGTCGTCGACGAACGCGGACTCCTGGCGCAGGATCGCCATCTGGATCGGCACGGGCATGCCCCAGCGCCGGGCGGCGTTGTGTGCGTTCTCGTACCAGTCCTTCTTTTCGCGGAACACCGAGCACAAATCGTCCGGGTTCGAGGGCGGCGTCGTGGCGCAGCCCGCCAGCGCCACCGCGCCAGCGGCTGCGGCCAGACGCAGGCGCGCGAGCGTGGTCGGCCGGTGTGTTCTGGTTCGCTGGGCGGGCATCGGTATCGGCGCGGTGTGCGCGCAAGTATAACCCGGTGCAAACGCGACCGCGCCGCGCGGCTCGAGCAGGGCGGCAAGGGCCGCGCCGGCGAGCCGGGACGCCCGCCGGGACCGCAGGCGTTTGCGACCGGGATTTTGACTTTCATCATTGTCTGCGGCGGGGCGAGTGGTCATAGTATTGCTGCCGCCGGCTGAGGCGGCAGGAGGTTGTGTGATGACGATCGCACTCAGGCTGCTCGAGTACCTCGAGCACAAGGGCGTGGACTAC
>Ga0326597_10005707_pt1 | contig 17200 bp, 14 predicted proteins | sample RVTome_12_FD_203789 | JGI IMG/M metagenome (GOLD analysis project Ga0326597, IMG submission 203789) | Soil microbial communities from uranium-contaminated site in the Upper Colorado River Basin, Wyoming, United States - RVT100D185 | ecosystem: Environmental > Terrestrial > Soil > Contaminated >...
CAACACGATCTTGAGCAGCAGATACAGGATGCGCATCACTATGTTCCCCCTGCAATGTCGGCTGTGTGCATGGCGGCACAGCCAAAAAAAAACGGCACGATCTTTCGATTATGCCGCGGTATTCAACCTGCTGCGATTACTTTTTGAGGTCGACGCGTTCGCGCAGTTCCTTCCCCGCCTTGAAATGGGGCACGTATTTCTCCGGCACTTGCACTTTGTCGCCGGATTTTGGATTGCGTCCGGTGCGCGGCGGACGGTAATTCAAGCCGAAGCTGCCAAATCCGCGAATCTCGATGCGCTGAGCCTGCGACAAACTCTTCGCCATGGCGTCGAGTATCATCTTTACCGCAAGCTCGGCGTCTTTCGCGACCAGCTGGTGATAGCGCGCCGCCAGCTTAGCGATCAGCTCGGACTTGGTCATGGTCGTCCTTTATCGGTCGGTATTGGCGGTACCCAGCTTGGCCTTGAGCAGCGCGCCGAGATTGGTGGTGCCGGCGCTGGCGGGTTTGTCCGCCGCGACCTTCTGTATCGCCGCCGACTCCTCGGCGAAATCTTTGGCCTTGATCGAAAGATTGATGGCGCGGTTCTTGCGGTCGATGTTGATGACCATCGCCGTCAGCGCATCGCCCTCTTTCAGATGCGTGCGTATGTCCTCGACACGATCGCGCGCGACCTCGGAGGCCCGCAGATACCCCTCGACGTCGCCCTCGAGCGCAATCACCGCGCCCTTGGGGTCAATCGACTTGACCGTGCCATTGACGATGCTGTTCTTGTCGTGCGCCGCGATGTAGCTGGTAAACGGATCGCCGTCGAGCTGTTTGACGCCAAGCGAAATGCGCTCGCGCTCGACATCGATCGACAGCACCATGGCCTCGGTCTCGTCGCCCTTCTTGTACTTGCGCACCGCCTCTTCGCCGGCCAGGTTCCACGACAGGTCGGACAAGTGCACCAGGCCGTCGATATTGCCGGGCAGACCGATGAAGACACCGAAGTCGGTGATCGACTTGATACTCCCTTTCACCTTGTCGCCCTTCTTGTAATTCATCGCGAATTCATCCCACGGATTCGGCTTGCACTGCTTCATGCCGAGCGAGATGCGGCGGCGGTCCTCGTCGATTTCGAGCACCATGACCTCGACCTCGTCGCCCAGCTGCACCACGCGCGACGGGTGCACGTTCTTGTTGGTCCAGTCCATCTCGGAGACGTGCACCAGGCCTTCGATGCCTTGCTCGATTTCGACAAACGCGCCGTAATCGGTGAGATTGCTGACCTTGCCGAAGAGCCGCGTGCCCTGCGGATAGCGCCGCGACAGGCCGACCCACGGATCTTCGCCGAGCTGCTTCATGCCGAGTGAGACGCGGTTTTTCTCCTGATCGAACTTGAGCACCTTGGCTTCGACTTCGTCGCCGACCGCCAGCACTTCCGACGGATGCTTGACGCGGCGCCACGCAAGATCGGTGATATGCAGCAGGCCGTCGATGCCGCCCAGGTCGACGAACGCGCCGTAATCGGTGATGTTCTTGACGATGCCCTTGACCACCGCGCCTTCATGCAGGCTGGAGAGCAGCGCCTGGCGCTCGGCGCCTTGCGACGCCTCGAGCACTGCGCGGCGCGATACCACGACGTTATTGCGCTTGCGGTCGAGCTTGATGACCTTGAAATCCATCACCTTGTTTTCGTACGGCGAGGTGTCTTTCACCGGACGGATGTCGACCAGCGAGCCGGGCAGGAAAGCGCGGATGCCGTTTACCATCACGGTGAGACCGCCTTTGACCTTGCCGTTGATCAACCCTTGTACCTGCGTGCCTTTTTCGAGCGCCTGCTCGAGATCCATCCACGCCGCGAGGCGCTTGGCCTTGTCACGCGAAAGGCGCGTTTCGCCGAAGCCGTCTTCGAGCGCATCGATTGCGACCTGGACAAAATCGCCGGGCTTGACCTCGATTTCGCCCCGGTCGTTAAAGAATTCCTCGGTGAGGATATAACTTTCTGATTTTAAACCAGCATTTACTACGATATGATTGGCATCAATGCTGATGACTTCGGCGGTAATTACCTCGCCGACCCGCATTTCTTTGCGCGCAAGACTTTCTTCGAACAGCGCGGCAAAACTTTCGCTCGAGCCGGTAGCGGCTACAGTATCAATTATCTGCAATTTAAGAACTCGAAAAAACCCGTTATTTCAACGGGGTCTGGTTGTTTAACGCCACAAGCCTGGCAGCTCATGACACCCGTTTCGCTGCAACATAACGCGCCAACACTTGCTCCACCGCCGCATCGATCGAGAGCTTGGTGGTATCCAGCAGGCTAGCGTCGTCACTCTTCTGCAGCGGGGCTGCCGCGCGTGCGCTGTCGCGCGCGTCGCGGTGCCGGATATCCTGCAAAAGGGTCGTTATGTTAGCACCCATTCCTTTTTCTATCAACTGTTTATAGCGGCGGCGTGCGCGCTCACCCGCATCCGCGGTGAGATAGATTTTGAGTACTGCATCGGGAAATACGACCGAACCCATATCGCGCCCATCCGCCACCAATCCCGGCGGTTGGCGAAATGCGCGCTGGCGGTCGAGTAGCGCCCGCCGCACCGCAGGAAGCGTGGCGATCTGGGAAGCCCCTTCACTGACGGCTTCGCTGCGGATAGAATACGTCACATCCTCTTGATTCAGAAATACATTTTCCCCAAAAAAACGGACGACGAGGGACGCGGTGAGCCGCGCCAGCGCGGCTTCGTCATCGAGCGCCACCCGCTGCTGCAGCGCAACAAATGCGCTCAGGCGATAGAGCGCACCGCTGTCGAGATAATGAAGCCCGAGCCGCGCTGCAACCCGTTGGGCGACCGTGCCCTTGCCGGAAGCCGACGGGCCGTCGATTGCGATCACTGGAGCAAGCGAGGCGTGAGGCGAAAGGCGTGAGGCGGAAGGCACTGCTAAATACCCGTTTCGCTAATTCGCAGGCCAGCCGCGTGAGCCAACGGCACGAAACCCGGAAACGAAGTCGCAACGTTGGCGCAATCGGTAATCTCAATCGGCGCGCCCGCGCGCAACGCGGCGATCGCGAACGCCATCGCCACCCGATGATCGCCGTGGCTGTCCACCACCCCGCTGCCATAACGGCCGCCCGTAACGCGCATGCCGTCAGCGGCCGGCTCGGCGGCGATGCCGAGCGCCTGCAGTCCATCGGCCATCACCTGGATGCGGTCGGACTCCTTGACGCGCAATTCCCCGGCGCCCCGCAACACGGTGACGCCGCGCGCATTGGCCGCTGCGACGAACAAGACCGGGAATTCGTCGATCGCAAGCGGCACCAGCTCGACCGGTATCTCGATACCTTTCAATTCGGCATGGCGCACGCGGATGTCTGCGACGGGCTCGCCACCGGTCTGGCGCTGGTTGATGAGTTCAATGTTCGCGCCCATCAGGCGCAGGATGTCGAGCACGCCGGTGCGCGTCGGATTGACCCCGACGTGCTCGAGCGTGAGATCCGAGCCTGGCGCAATGCTCGCGCCGACCATGAAAAACGCCGCCGAGGAAATGTCCGCCGGAACGTCAATCGAAGTTGCGGTCAGCTTGCCGCCACCGGTCACGCATACGGTACTGCCTTTGCGCTCGACCGGATAATCGAATGCGGCAAGCATGCGTTCGGTATGATCGCGCGCCGGCGTGGGCTCGGTAACGCAGGTCCTGCCGCGCGCATAAAGCCCCGCCAGCAACAGTGCCGATTTGACCTGCGCACTCGCAATGGGCATACGATAGTCGATGCCGCGTAGGTTAAAAACGCCCATGAGCTTAAGCGGCGGACGGCCGCCTTCCGCAGTGCTGATTTCAGCGCGCATCTGGCCGAGCGGCGCGGCGACGCGTTGCATCGGCCGCTGGCGCAGGCTGGCGTCCCCGGTCAGCTCGCAATCGAAATTCTGCCCCGCGAGCAAGCCGCACAAAAGCCGCATCGAAGTGCCGGAATTGCCGCAGTCGAGCACCGTGGGCGGCGCCTTGAGTCCGCGCAGGCCGACGCCATGCACCGTCACGTTACCGCGCTCGGGTCCATCGATGCGCACACTAAGCGCGCGGAACACGTTCATGGTCGCGAGCGCGTCCTCGCCTTCGAGAAAACCGCTGACGCGGGTCACGCCTTCGGCGATCGAGCCGAGCATGATGCTGCGGTGGGAAATCGATTTGTCGCCCGGCACGCGGATGCGCCCCGTGAGCGCGCCGCCAGGTGCAACTTGATATGTGAGTGCCATCAAATACCCGTCAACAAAATTTGCCGCAGTGGCCCTGATTCCGTCATACCGGCGAACGCCGGTATCCAGCAATAAACGTCGATAAGAAATGTGTACGTTGCCTGGACCCCGGCTTTCGCCGGGGTGACGAGTCGATTTTGATCAATCTGGTAGATCTTCTTGGCGGCCATTTCTATTTCTTCACCAGCCATTTCGCGCGCGCGGCGCGAGCCGCAGCGAATCGCGCCTCCAGCCCCCGGCCATCGCTCGCTTCGATCATGCCTCGCAGCAGCTCGAGTTCTTCGAGATAATCGTCGAGCGCGGCGAGCAACGCATCGCGGTTGGCGAAGCAGATGTCGCGCCACATTTCGGGCGAGCTGCCGGCAATACGGGTCGAATCGCGAAAGCCGCCGCCGGTATGTCTGAACAACGCTGCCGCATCGGCGTAGGCGGCGAGCTGGTCGACCAGCGCAAACGCCAACACGTGCGGCAGATGACTGACCAATGCATACACGCGGTCGTGATCGGAGGCGCGCATCGTGGTCACGCGCATACCGGCAAGCTTCCACACCGCGCTCACCGTCGCAACGGCGCAGGCATCGGTCTCGGGCTCGGGCGTCACGATCAGTTTGTGGCCATCGAACAACTCCGCGAACGCGGCGCGCGCCCCGCTTTTCTCGGTGCCGGCAATTGGGTGCGCCGGCACAAACCGCGCGAATGCCGCCCCGAGATATTTGCGGGCGTACGCAATCACGTCGCGCTTGGTGCTGCCGGCATCGGTCACTATCGTCTTCGTCGCTAAATGGGGCGCAATCTGCGCCAGCACTGCCGCGGTCTGGCCGAGCGGCACCGCCAGCAGCACCAGATCCGCGTCTCTGACTGCAAGTGCTGGATCGGTCGCGATTTCGTCGATGATGCCGAGCCGCCGCGCCGCCAGCAAATTGGCGCGGCTGCGGCCCACCCCGACGATGCGGGCGGCGGCTTTGCGTTTTTTCAGCGCCAGCGCAAGCGAGCCCCCGATCAGGCCGACGCCAAAAACCACCAGCTTGCCCAGCAAAGGAGAGCGGCCGCGCGCGCCAGGGCGTTTTTTTGCGCGCGTGACCTTCATGCGGCGAGCGACTGCCGCAGCGCTTCGAGGAAGCGCTCGTTTTCCGCTTCGAGCCCGGTGCTCACCCGCAGGTACTCGGGCATGCCGTAGCTCGCGATCGGGCGCACGATCACGCCGTGCTCGAGCAGCCGCCGGAAAATACCATTCGCATCCCCTACCTTGACGCTGACGAAATTGCCGAACGACGGGATGTAGGTCAGGCCGAGCTGCACGAAACCCTGCGCAAGACGCCGCAGGCCGATCTGGTTGAGCTCGAAGCCGCGGCGCACGAAATCCAGGTCGTCCAGCCCCGCGGCCGCGGCCGCGAGCGAAATGCTGTTGACGTTGAACGGCTGGCGCACGCGGTTCATCAGGTCGGCGACACCGGCATGCGCGAACGCGTAGCCCACGCGCAATCCGGCCAGCCCATAGATCTTGGAAAACGTGCGCGTGATGATCAGATTCGGGAACTCGCGCAGCCAGCCCACGCTGTCGACCTTGAGCTCGGCGGGCAAATATTCGTTGTAAGCCTCATCGAGCACCACGATCACGCCCGGCGGCAGCGCGCAGAGGAACGCATGCAAATCCGCGCCGCCGATCAGCGTGCCGGTCGGATTGTTCGGATTTGCGAGGAATATGAGCCGCGTGCGCGGCGAGACCGCCTGCAGCATTGCGCCGAGGTCATGCGCGAAATCGCGCGCCGGCACCTCGACTCCGGTGGCGCCGACCGCCTGCGTCGCCAGCGGATATACCGCGAATGCATGCTGCGAGTAGATCGCTTCGAGCCCCGGTGCAAGAAACGCGCGTGCCGCAAGCTCGAGCACGTCATTCGAGCCGTTACCGAGCACAATCTGCGGCATCTCAACGCCGCAATGCCGGGACAATGCCTGCTTCAACTCGAAGCCGTTGCCGTCGGGATAGCGCGCCACATCGGCGAGCGCCTGCTGCGCCGCCTGCATCGCGAGCGGGCTCACGCCGAGCGGATTCTCATTCGACGCGAGCTTGATGATGTCATCGGGATCGAGGCCGAGTTCGCGCGCCAGCTCCGAAATCGGCTTGCCCGGCTGATACGGCGCAATCGCGCGGATGTAACCGGGAGCGAGCTCGCAGATATCTTCCGCATTCATCATGCATCGTTCATCGTGGTTCGTGGTTCGTGGTTCGTGGTTCGTGGTTTGATCTAATTTCATCCTTCCGCCGACGCGGTCCCCGCGGGATAGGATCCGAGATTCTTCAGAAATGCCGCCTTCCCGCCCAGTTCCTTGAGCGCCTGCGCCACGTTGGCATCGTGCTGGTGGCCTTCGATATCGACGTAGAACAAGTACTCCCAACGCCCGGTGCGCGCCGGCCGCGACTCGAGCCGGGTCATACTGACGCCGTGCATGGCAAGCGGCGTCAGCAGCGCGTGAATCGCGCCAGGCGCGTTGCGCGTCGACATCACGAGCGAGGTCTTGTCTTTACCCGACGCTCCAGCTTCGTGCACCGCTATCACCACGAAGCGCGTGGTGTTCTGCGGTTCGTCCTCGATGCTGCTTGCAATGATCTTCAGCCCGTAGACGGCAGCCGCGGTCCTGCTCGCGATCGCCGCCGCCGCCGCATCTCTGGATGCCATGCGCGCGGCCTCGGCATTGCTGACCACCGGCATGCGTTTGGCCGCCGGGTAGCGCTGATTCAGCCATTCGTGACACTGCGCGAGGCTCTGCTGGTGCGACAGGATTTTCTTCACGCCCGCCGCTTTGCCGCTCCTGCTCATCAGACACTGGTGCACCGGCAGCAATACTTCGCCGCAGATCCTGAGCGGGGTCGCGAGCAGCAAATCGTGCGTGCGGCCGATGCTGCCCTCGGTCGAATTCTCGACCGGCACCACGCCATAACCGGCCTGCCCCGCCTCGACCTGACGGAATACCGCGTCGATCGACGCGCACGGCTGCAATACGGCATGCCCGCCGAACTGCTTGATGGCAGCCTCCTCGCTGAAAGTGCCTTGAGGCCCGAGATAGGCAACGGTGATGCTGTCCTCGAGCGCACGGCACGCGGACATGATTTCAATATAAAGACGGACCAGCGCCTGCCCGGACAGCGGGCCGCGGTTGCGCGCAACCAGGCGTCGCAGCACCTGCGCCTCGCGCTCGGGCCGGTACTTGGCGCCGCGTTTGGAGTGACCGGTTTGCTGCGCCAGCGCGGCGCGCTCGTTGAGCAGCTCGACGATGCGATCATCGAGCGCGTCGATGCGGGCGCGGATATTCTTTAACTGGTCGCTCACGGTCTCATTCCCTTTGATCCGCAGAGGAACGTTGATATTAGCAGTTTGTTTAAGATCGCCAAAGTGGCCATGATTCCGTCATACCGGCGGACGCCGGTATCCAGCAACAGATGTTGATGTGCTTGAGGCGTATTCCCTGGACCCCGGCTTTCGCCGGGGCGACGAGTCGAACTTAAACAAGTCGCTAAATAAATTGGGCCCGTTGGCGTATCGGCGCAGGCCGGCATTCGCAGCCGGTCATTATCATCCTTTTTCCACCGGCAAGTAACGCACCGCCAATACGCCTTTGATGGCCGCGATTTGCTCGGTGACGCGCGAGGGCACTGCGCTGTCGATGTCGACCAGCGTGTACGCCATGTCGCCTTTGGATTTGTTAAGCATGGTGTGGATGTTGAGCCCGGCTTGCGCCATCGCGGTCGAAATCTGGCCCAGCATGTTCGGCACATTGGCATGGGCGATGCCGACACGGAACGGCGATTCACGCACCATCGCGACATCGGGAAAGTTGACCGCGTTCCGGATATCGCCGTTCTCGAGATAATCGCGCAACTGGTCCACCACCATGATCGCGCAATTGTCCTCCGCCTCGCGCGTCGATGCGCCCAGATGCGGCAGGGCGATCACGCCCGGGTGCGCGTCGAGCGTTTGCGCCGGGAAATCGCACACGTAATACTTGAGCCGTTTGGACGATAAGCCCTCGAGCACCGCCTTGTTGTCCACGATGCCGTCGCGCGAAAAGTTGAGCAGGATCGCGCCGTGTTTCATGAGCTTGACGCGCTCGCCCGAAACGAGGTTGCGCGTCGCGTCGGCGAGCGGCACGTGCAGCGTCACGAACTCGCAGTTTTTCAGCAGCTCTTCGACACTGTGCGCCTTCTTGACCTGGGAGGACAGGCTCCAGGCGGCGTCGACCGTGATGTGCGGGTCGTAGCCGAGCACGTTCATGCCGAGCTTGATCGCTGCATCGGCCACCATGCTGCCGACCATGCCGAGCCCGATGACCCCCAGCGTGCGCTTTGGCAGCTCGACGCCGGCGAAGTGCTTCTTGCCGTCTTCGACCTGCGCGTTGATCGCCGCGTCATCCCCCTTGAGGCCGGCCACGAAGTGCGCCGCCGGCAGCAGATTGCGCGCCGCGATCAGGATGCCCGCGATCACGAGTTCCTTGACCGCGTTGGCATTGGCCCCCGGCGCGATGAACACCGGCACCCCGCGCGCGCTCATCTGCTTGACCGGGATATTATTGGTGCCGGCGCCGGCGCGAGCAATCGCCTTGACCTGGGGCGCGATCTCCATCTTATGCATGTCCTGCGAGCGCACCAGGATCGCATCGGGGCTGCCGACCTGGTTGCCGACCTCGTATTGTTCCGCCGGCAGGCGCTTGAGCCCGACCTGCGCGATGTTATTGAGCGTCAGTATGTGAAAAATGTGTGTCATGTCATCCGCCGTGAGTGCCTTGAAATTCGTCCATGAAATCGACCAGCGCCTTGACGCCCGCAGCCGGCATCGCGTTGTAAATCGACGCGCGCATGCCGCCGACCGAACGGTGGCCCTTGAGTTCGGTCAGCCCGCGTGCCTTCGCCTGCTTGAGGAACTCCGCATCGAGCGCGTCGTTCCTCAGCCGGAACGGCACGTTCATCAGCGAGCGGTCCTCGCGCGCCACCGGCGAGTAATAGAACTCGGTCTGGTCGAGGAAATCGTAGAGAACAGCCGCCTTGGCGCGGTTTATTCGCTCCATCTCTGGCAGGCCGCCCAGCTGTTTCAGCCAGCGGAACACGAGTCCCGCGATATACACCGCGTAGGTCGCCGGCGTGTTGAGCATCGAATCCGCCTCTGCCTGCCCCTTGTAATCGAGCACAGACGGCGTCAGCGGCAGCGCCCCGCCGATCAGGTCCTCGCGCACGATCACGATGGTGAGCCCCGCGGGTCCGATGTTTTTCTGCGCGCCGGCGTAAATCAGCGCGTACTTCGAGACGTCGATCGGACGCGACAGAATGTGCGATGACATGTCGGCGACGAGCGGCACGCCGCCGGTGTCGGGCACCCAGTGAAATTCCACGCCGCCGATGGTTTCGTTCGAGATATAGTGCACGTACGCCGCATCCGGATCCAGCTTCCAGCTTGCCTGTTTCGGCGCGTAGCTGAAGTTCTTGTCCTCCGAGCTGGCGGCGACGTTGACCGCGCAGTAGCGTTTCGCTTCCTTGATCGCCTTTTTTGACCATTCGCCGGTATTCACGTAATCGGCGCTCCTCCTGCCGCGCAGCAGGTTCATCGGCACCCCCGCGAACTGCAGCGTTGCGCCGCCCTGCAAGAACAGAACTTTGTAGTTTTGCGGGATTGCGAGCAGCTCACGCAGGTCGCGCTCGGCCTGCGCGGCGATGTTGATGAACTCCTTGCCGCGGTGGCTCATCTCCATCACGGAGGTGCCGCTGCCGTGCCAGTCGAGCATCTCTTGCGCAGCCTGCTCGAGCACCGGCTCCGGCAATATCGCCGGGCCGGCGGCAAAATTGTAAACCCTACTCATGGCGAAACCTTCTTGAAAAATCGTAACTGTTGTGAAATTTATCGAAGGGGAAAGCGTTAGGCGTTAGGCGACAACAACCCCGTGGCGCCAACGTTTTACGCCCCTCACCCCTCACCCCTTACGCCTCTGCTTCCTCGTCATCATCGCGCTCGGCCACCGTCTCCAACCCGGCGAGCTTCTCGCCTTCTCCGAGATTGATCAGCCGCACGCCCTGCGCCGTGCGGCCAATTTCGCGAATTTCAGCGATACGGGTGCGGATCAGCACGCCGCCGGTGGTGATCAGCATGATTTCGTCGTCATCGCCGACGATCTGCGCCGCGACCAGCTTGCCGTTGCGCGCGGAGGCCTGAATCGCGATCATGCCTTGCGTGCCTCGGCCGTGGCGCGTGTAACGCCCGATCGGGGTGCGTTTGCCGTAACCGTTCTCGGTCGCGGTCAGCACCGATTGCTCCTCGTTCTCGGCAGTCAGCAGTGATATCACGTGCCCGCCCTTGACGAGCCTCATGCCGCGCACGCCCCCTGCGTTGCGGCCCATCACGCGCACTTCGGTCTCCGCGAAGCGCAGCGCCTTGCCGCCATCGGAAAACAGCATGATGTCGTGCTTGGAATCGGTGAGCGCAACCCCGATCAGGTAATCGCCGTCGTCGAGGCTCACCGCGATGATACCTGATGGGCGCGGCCGCGAGAACGCCGACAGCGCGGTTTTCTTGACCGTGCCGTTGGCGGTCGCCATGAACACGAAGTGCCCATCGTCGAATTCCTTGACCGGCAGCACCGCGGTGATCTTCTCATGTTCGAGCAACGGCACCAGGTTGATGATCGGCTTGCCGCGACTCGTGCGGCTGCCCTGCGGCACCGCATAGACCTTGAGCCAGTAGACGCGGCCGCGATTGGAGAAGCACAGGATGCAATCGTGAGTGTTGGCGATAAACAGCTTCTCGATGAAATCGTCTTCCTTGGTGGTGGTTGCCTGCCTGCCGCGGCCGCCGCGCTTTTGCGCGCGGTAGTCGGCGACCGGCTGGCACTTCATGTAGCCGCCGTGCGACAGCGTCACCACCACGTCCTCGGATGCGATCAGGTCCTCCATCGAAAGGTCCTGCGTGTGCTCGACGATTTCGCTGCGGCGCTCGTCGCCGTACTGCTTCTTTATATCGCTCAATTCGCCGCTGATGATGCGGGTAATGCGCGCCGGCTTGGCGAGGATGTCGAGCAAGTCGACGATACGCTCCATCACCTCCTTGTATTCGGCGACGAGCTTGTCCTGCTCGAGCCCGGTCAGGCGTTGCAACTGCATTTCCAGAATCCGCTGTGCCTGCGCTTCCGACAACCGGTAGCCGCCCTTCCTCTGGAACCCGAACTCGGGCGCGAGTCCCGCCGGGCGCGCGGCGTCGGGATTGACCTTGGACAGCATCTCTTCGACCAGCCTGGAGCGCCACAGCCGCCCCATCAGCTGCTGCTTGGCTTCCGCCGGCGTCTGCGCCGCCTTGATCAGCGCAATCACGTCGTCGACGTTGGACAGCGCGACCGCCAGGCCTTCGAGGATATGGCCACGCTCGCGCGCTTTCCTGAGCTCGAACACGGTGCGCCGCGTCACCACCTCGCGGCGGTGACGCAGGAAAGCTTCCAGCATCTGCTTCAGGTTCAACAGGCGTGGCTGGCCGTCGACCAGGGCCACCATGTTGACGCCGAAGCTGTCCTGCATCTGCGTTTCGTTGAACAGATTGTTGAGGATGATCTCGGCCACCTCGCCGCGTTTCAGTTCGATCACCGCGCGCATGCCGGACTTGTCGGATTCGTCGCGGATCTCGGCGATGCCTTCGAGCCGCTTCTCACGCACCATCCCGCCGATCTTCATCAGCAGATTGGCCTTGTTGACCTGGTACGGCAGCTCGTCGATGACGATGGCCTGGCGGTTGCCCTTCTCCATGTCCTCGATGTGGGTGCGCGCGCGCATTACCACGCGGCCGCGGCCCGTGCGCAGCGCTTCTTTCACGCCAACCGTGCCATAGATGAAGCCGCGCGTCGGAAAATCCGGGGCCGGCACGATCTTGATCAGCTCGTCGATCCCGACCACGGGATCCTTGAGCAGCGCCTGGCACGCGGCGACTATCTCGCTCAGGTTGTGGGGCGGGATGTTGGTCGCCATGCCGACCGCGATTCCCGATGAGCCGTTGATCAGCAGGTTGGGGATCTTGGACGGCAGAATCAGCGGCTCGTGCTCCGAGCCGTCGTAGTTGGGACCGAAATCGACGGTTTCCTTGTCGAGGTCATCGAGCAGCTCGTGCGCGATGCGCGCCATGCGGATTTCGGTGTAGCGCATCGCCGCCGCATTGTCGCCGTCGACCGAACCGAAGTTGCCCTGACCGTCGATCAGCGGATAGCGCAGCGAGAAATCCTGCGCCATGCGCACAATGGTGTCGTAGACGGCGGTGTCTCCATGCGGGTGATACTTGCCGATCACGTCCCCGACGATGCGCGCCGACTTCTTGTAAGCGCGGTTCCAGTCGTTCGACAACTCGTGCATCGCGAACAGCACGCGCCGGTGCACCGGCTTGAGACCGTCCCTGACATCCGGCAGGGCGCGTCCCACGATCACGCTCATCGCGTAATCGAGATAGGAGCGCCGCATCTCTTCTTCGAGGCTTACGGGGATGGTTTCTTTGGCGAATTGATCCATGAAAACTCAGGTGATCCGGCGGGGCGGCGCAAAAAAGCGGCCGCATAAAATTTGTTAATTTTAGCACGCGCGGCGATACCCGGTCACCGTTTACCGACACCGAAAGCGGCGCGGACGAGAGTGCGTGCGCAACCGTTTGATCTTTTGAATTCCGCAGCGGGTATGGTATGATTTAATTGGTTTTTGCGATGTCGTGTTTGGCTCGATGCGCCACCGGTTCAAACACGAATCTCCAGAGCCCGCAGCCAGTACGGCAGCCGGTAGCGATGATCGGCAGGCGGTCAAGGCATTTGCGGGATTGCGGGCCAGGACTAGGGAATAGAAAGCATGATCTCGGCCTTGAGCACCACACAACCAGCAGCTGTCGGTACGCCGTGCCGAGGCGGAGAAGAAATACCTGACCGAAATGGGCATCTCGCCAAACCGCGTTTGTGCCGAAGGCCAACGCAAAACCCGGCCGCTGACCAAGCCGTGCGACTGCAAAGGCAGGCAAAGCAGGGAGCTGCTGCTCGCATGCCTGCAGCCTGACCGCCGCGTGGACGTCGAGGTCACTGGGACCAAGTAAGTGTCTGTTGTGGCGAAAAATGCCGTGTTTCAGGGGATTTTTTGAGTGTTGCTGGAATGCAACACAGTTGGTGCAAATCTGTTATGATTGAGGCATAATTTGCCTTATGCGAGTGCATGTGATATTAGTTGTAGGTGTTGAATTAGCAGGTTGAATTTGGCTGTCGCGTAGGTAACCCATGTTGCGTCTTAAATTTTGCAGATCAGGAGGAGCAAAAATCATGATTTCAGCGTTCCGCAGTACCCTCGCAGGGCTCGTAGTTGCAGCCGTATTCGCGCCTGCGGCCATGGCGCAAGACACCAAGAACCAGGGTTATCTAGTTGACACACAGGGTAACGTCATAACCAGCTCGACGACCAAGCTGTGCGTGCGGACCAGCGAATGGACTCCGGCGCGCGCGATTGCTCAGTGCGACCCGGATCTGGTTAAGAAGCCGGCGCCGCGGGCCGCGCCGAAACCGGCCATGAAACCGAAACCGGCCATGAAACCGAAACCGGCCATGAAACCGAAACCTGCGGCGAAGAAGAAAGCCAAACCGCGGATGGTAAACGTTGAACTCAAGATCGAGTTGCAGGGCATCGCGTTCAACAAGACCGAATTGACCGATGTGAACAAGAAAGATCTCGACAAATTCCTCGGCGGCCTCAAGAAGCCGACCAAGGCGCGCGGTACCGTTGCCATAGGCGCAATGGTCATCACCGGCCATACCGACCGCATCGGCAGCGACAAGTACAACAAGAAGCTGTCGGAGGAGCGTGCGAAGAATGCTATGGAGTACGTTCTCAGCCATGGCGTCGACAAGAAAGTGATCTTCTGGGAAGGCAAAGGCGAGAAACAACCGATCCCGGTGACCAAGTTCTGCGATAACAAGATGAAGCGTAAACAGTTGATCGAGTGCCTGTCGCCGAACCGCCGCGTCACCATCGAAGTGGTTGGCCGAGCGCTGAACCTTAAACCCGCACCGAAGCCGAAAGCGAAGAAGCCCGCAGCCAAGAAGAGGTAATACCTCATCTTTTCTGAAAAAGCCCTGCTCCGGCAGGGCTTTTTTTTGTATGCTGTACGCATGAATCAGACTCCAAGGACTGCCGACACCGTAATCGAGGCCCGCTGGGTGCTGCCGGTTGAGCCGGCGCGCAGCGTGCTTCCCGATCACGCCGTCGTCATCAACGGCGGCCGCATCGTCGCATTACTGCCGGCAACCGAAGCACGCATTAATTACAGCCCCAAACGGCACGTCGTCCTGGCGGAACACGCGCTGATTCCGGGACTGATCAACCTGCATACCCATGCCGCGATGACGCTGCTGCGCGGACTTGCCGATGACCTGGCGCTGATGGACTGGCTCAACCGCCACATCTGGCCGGCCGAAATGCGTCACGTGTCGGACGAATTCGTCTACGACGGCGCGCGGCTCGCCTGCGCCGAAATGCTGCGCGGCGGCGTGACCTGCTTCAACGACATGTATTTTTACCCGCAGGCGACGGCCCGTGCAGCACTCGCAGCCCGCATGCGCGCCGCGCTGGGCATGATCGTGGTCGAATTCCCGTCGCCCTACGCAGCCGACGCACAGGACTATCTCAACAAGGGGCTCGCGCTGCGCGACGCGCTGAAGAACGAGCCGCTGCTCAGTTACTGCTTTGCGCCGCATGCGCCTTACACGGTCAGCGACAAAACCCTGCGCCAGGTTGCAACCTACGCCGGCGAACTCGACCTGCCGGTGCACATGCATATCCATGAGACGCGCCGCGAAATCGAGGAAAGCCTCGAGCAGCACGACATGCGGCCGCTCGCGCGGCTTGCGGAATTCGGGTTGCTCGGCCCGAGCCTGATCGCGGTGCACGCGGTTCATCTCGAGCGCGGCGAGATCGAGCTGCTCGCCCAGCACGGCTGCCACGTTGCGCACTGCCCGTCGTCCAACCTCAAGCTCGCGAGCGGCTTTGCGCCGGTCGGCGCATTGCTTGCGGCAGAGGTCAATGTGGGCCTCGGTACGGACGGTGCGGCGTCCAATAACCGGCTGGATATATTTGCCGAAATGCGGCTTGCGGCGCTGCTCGCCAAAAGCATGAGCGATGATGCGACTGCGTTGCCGGCATGGCAGGCGCTCGAGCTGGCGACGATCCGGCCCGCGCGCGCGCTCGGGCTGGATCAGGCGATCGGCACGCTGCAGCCCGGGAAATACGCCGACCTCACGGCGGTGCGGATTGCCGGAGCCGAGCTTGCGCCGTGCTACGATCCGCAGTCGCATCTGGTCTACGCCGCCGGACGCGAACACGTCAGCCACGTCTGGGTCAATGGGGAACTCGTGGTGGACAACGGCAATCTGACCACCATAGACACCAACGAAGTGCTGGCCAGGGCGGCGTTCTGGCACGACCGCATCAGAAGCTAGGAGTCTCCCGCTTCTCCCATGATCAACGTAGATCCGGCGGAAATCGCCAAATTCAGCGAACTCGCGCACCGCTGGTGGGACCCCGGCAGCGAGTTCAAGCCGCTGCACGACATCAACCCGCTGCGGCTCGATTACATCGACGGCCGCGCCGGCCTGCGCGGCAAAACGGTGCTCGACGTCGGCTGCGGCGGCGGCATCCTCACGGAAAGCATGGCGCGGCGTGGCGCGCTGGTTACCGGCATCGACCTCGCTGACGGGCCGCTCAAGGTCGCGCAATTGCATCTGCTGGAAAGCGGCGGCGAAGTCGAATACCGCAACGTTGCGGCCGAAGATCTGGCGCGCGAACTGCCGCACCACTTCGACGTCGTCACCTGCATGGAACTGCTCGAACACGTTCCCGAGCCGGCGAGCACGGTGCGCGCCTGCGCCGCGCTGGTCAAACCCGGCGGCCACGTATTTTTTTCAACCATCAACCGCAATCCGAAGTCGTATTTGCTCGCGGTCATTGGCGCCGAATACGTGCTGCGGCTGCTGCCGCGCGGCACCCACAACTACGCCAAGTTCATCAAGCCGTCCGAGCTCGGCGCGTTCGCCCGCCACGCCGGGCTCGATGTCGGCGCGGTCACCGGCATGACTTACAATCCGCTCACCAAGGTGTACGCGCTGGGGCCGGATGCTGATGTCAATTACATCATGCATTGTGAGAAGCCGTAATTCGTAATTGGTGCCAAAGACCGTGACTCGAGACTCGTGATTGGTGATTAGCTTATCTGAAGCGCTATCGAGGATCGATTTTGAATTTGCCAATCACTATTCACGAATCACCAATCACCGCCGTTCAGGCTGTACTCTTAGACCTCGACGGTACGCTGGCAGATACGGCCCCTGATCTTGGCTACGCGATGAATCGCATGCGCGCGGCGCGCGGGATGCCGGCGCTGCCGTACGCGGCGATGCGGCCATACACTTCGCTCGGCGCGCGCGGCCTGCTTGGTGTCGGGCTCGACGTGACGCCCGAGCATCCCGGATACATCGCGCTGCGCGATGAGTTTCTGGACATCTACGCCGCCAACTTGTGCCGCGAAACGCGGCTCTTCCCCGGCATGGCCGAGTTGCTCGCCGAACTCGAGCGTCGTGCCGTGCTGTGGGGCGTGGTGACCAACAAGGCCGAACGCTACACCTATCCGCTACTGGAGCTGCTCGCCGTGCGCAGCCGCGCCGCCTGCATCATCGGCGGCGACACCACCGGCAGGATCAAGCCCGACCCCGCCCCACTGCTCGCCGCGAGTGAACGCATCGGCGTCAACCCGCAACATTGCATCTACCTCGGTGACGACCGGCGCGATATGGAGGCCGGGCGCGCGGCAGGCATGACCGTAGTGGTCGCCAAATCCGGTTACCTGAACGGCAACGATCCCGAAACCTGGGCTGCCGACGGGATGATCGATAACCCGCTGGATCTGCTGCGATTCCTGTGAAGCAGGCTGCAGC
>Ga0326597_10005708_pt1 | contig 17198 bp, 14 predicted proteins | sample RVTome_12_FD_203789 | JGI IMG/M metagenome (GOLD analysis project Ga0326597, IMG submission 203789) | Soil microbial communities from uranium-contaminated site in the Upper Colorado River Basin, Wyoming, United States - RVT100D185 | ecosystem: Environmental > Terrestrial > Soil > Contaminated >...
CCGGCCGCCGCCTCCAGCTTCCAGGGCCCGGCAGGCTCGATTTGGCCAGCGCGGGCACCCTGTTTTTCCAGCTCGAAGATCGGATCGAGCTGACGCTCCCGCGCAGTCCCGCACGATGGATCGGCCGCAGGGTCGACGCCACGGTCGCCGGCAGCGGGCGCCTACGAGTCATGACGGGAGACGCGTTTGCGGGCGCGAGGCTCTCGATGCGTTCCGAGATCGCCGAATGGGAGGTCACCGGAACCTGCTTCACCGTCATCGCCAACGAAGGTCTTCTCTGCCTCTGCGTCTTGGAAGGAGATGTGCGCGCGTGCCCGCCGGGCATGGCAATGACGCCCATTCCATCCGGGCAGCGCGCGACATTCGTCGCCTCGGTCGCGGAAGTCGACCACGGCGCCATGCGCGATGACGAGCGGGTTGCTCTGACGGCTCTTGCCGCCCGTGCCGACGAGTTCTTCAACCACTAGATCGGATCTCCAGATGCAGCTCGTTCCGCCGACAAGGTTTCTTCCCACGCTCGCCTCCCTTCTGCTAGCTGCGAGCGCGGAAGCGGCGCAATTGCGCGTCCCGCAGGACTACCTCCGCATCGGCGAAGCGCTCGCCGCCGCGGTCAGCGGAGACGAAGTGGTCGTTGCCGCCGGGATCTACGCGCCGTCCACCAATGGCGAAGTCTATCCCCTGCAGATGACGACCGCCGGCGTCGCGCTGCGCGGGGCCGGCGTCGAGCAGAGCATCCTCGACGCCGAGGCCAGCGGGACGGTCGTCGAGCTGAGCGCTGCCGGCACGAGGCTTCGCAATTTCACCATCACGGGCGGCGATGCGAATTGGGGCGGCGGAGTCCATGTCCTCAGTGCCGACGCCGAGATCGATCACAACCTGATTCGCGACAACGTGGCGTTGAATCGGGGCAGCGGCATCAACGTGCAGGCCGCGGCAGCGCCCTGGATTCATCACAACGTCTGCTGGGAGAATCTCGACAAAGACCTCGTGCACGGGGGAGATCCACACGGCATCCAGATCGGTGGAAGTTCGACCGCGCTCGTGGAGCACAACCTGGTCGGTCGAGGGGACAGCAATGGTCTTTTTGCCGGAGAGAGCAGCGCGCCGACGGTCCGCAACAACATCTTCTTCGAGAACGGAACGCCGGCGGTGCGCGGCCGCGGCATCTGTGCGCTCAGTGATCCAGCGACGGTGATCGCCTACAATCTATTCTCCGGCAACGCCATCTCGGCGATCGTCATCAACGACGGCGGCATCGTGAATCTCAACGCCATGGATGCCAACGACTACAATCTGGCGGACAATATCTATGGCAATCTCGACGGCGACCCCCTGTTGTTGGACGCCGCGAATCTCGACTTCCATCTGACGCCAACGAGTCCTGCCATCGACGCCGGCGATCCGACCAGCCCGTTGGACACCGACGGCACGCGCGCTGACATCGGGCCCTATGTCTACTCCGCCAACACGGCGACGCCTGCCGGCAGTTCGCGCTTCGAGCTGATTGCCGCCGCGCCGAATCCCTTCACGACCGAGTTCTCGCTTCGAATCCGGCTGCGCCGCCCGGGAGCGGTGACCATTGAGTTGCACGATCTTCGGGGTCGAAGGCTTCAGAGCGAGCAGCTGCTGGCTTCTGGGCTCGAGCAGCAACTGATCCTCGCCGGTCGCGACCGGCGCGGCCACAGTCTGGCCGCAGGCGTCTACATCGTCTCGCTCGAGAGCGGCGGCGAACGCGTGACGCTACCGGTCGTCAAAGTGCGCTAACCGTGACTCATCCGATTCCGACGGGTTCTGGCGGCAGCCTGTCCGAGTGCTTCGTGGCCCACTTTCGGACCATGGCTGCGATCTGTGAGGCCGAGGCTGGCTTGCTCAGGTAATCGTCCATTCCCGCCTCGAGGCACTTCTCCCGATCTCCGTCCATGGCATTCGCCGTCAGGGCCACGATGGCCACCGTGTTTTGGGGGAACGGAAGACTGCGAATGGCCCGCGTCGCCTCGTAGCCGTCCATCTCTGGCATTTGGCAGTCCATGACGACCAGATCGAAGTTCGTGCAGGCGATCTTCTGAAGTGCCTCGACACCATCTGCAGCGAGATCGCATTCGCATCCCAGCTTGCGAAGTAGCTGTTCGGTGACGCGCTGGTTCACGAGGTTGTCTTCCACGATCAGGACGCGAATGCACCGGCCCGCGGCGTGCGGCGCGTGTGCCGCGCTTACTTTTGTGCTCATGTCGATCGTCTCCTGTTGATCGCGGTTCTCGTTCGCGGGTTCACCGCTGGTACTCTCATCGTTCACGCCGAGGATCTTCTCGAATCCCTCGGCGTCGAGGGCGTCGTGGATCCCGCCGAAGCCCTTGGCCGCGAGGCGCTCGGGGTCGATCCCCCGGACGCGGCCGAGCAAGTGCATGCTTCCGCGCCGGACGATCTTCTGACGCCGCAGTGTGAGACCGAGAGTTTCGCCGTCCATGTCGGGAAGTGTGTACTCGAGCAGGCAGAGCTGCATCCGCGAGCCGGCCAGCTCGCCGCGGCAGAGTTCCAGGGTGGCTACGGCGCTACTGGCGCCGTACACATCGAAGCCGAACTGCTCGAGCAGGCCGAGGTAGTATTCCCGAGCGGCGGCGTCCGAATGAACGACCAGGGCACTGCCAGCGAGATCGAGGGGCCCGGAGCCGCTGAGATCGGCCGCGTTGGCGACGGGCATCTCGATCTCGAAGGAAAACGTGCTGCCGTGGCCGACACTCGACCTCACGTACATGCGGCCACCCATGAGCTCGACGATTCGCCGGCTGATCGTCAGGCCCAATCCGGTGCCACCGTAGCGGCGACTCGTGGACTCGTCGGCCTGAGCGAATTCCTCGAAGATTGCTTCGAGTTTGTCCGGAGCGATTCCGATTCCGGTGTCTTCGACTTCGATGCGCAGCCAGGTCGAGTCGTTGATCGTGTCGACACAGGCCAGCCGCAGTGTGACATGACCTTCCGAAGTAAACTTCAGCGCGTTCCCGGCGAGATTTGTGATGACCTGGCGCAATCGATGCGAGTCGCCGACCACCAACTCAGGGGCGCTCTCGTCGAAATCGAGTCGCAGCTCGATGCGAGTGTCGCCAGTGCGCGGCTGCAGCATGTGGAACACATCGTGAAAGGTCTTGCGCAGGCGGAACGGGAGGGGTTCGAGTTCGAACTTTCCAGCCTCGATCTTGGACAGGTCGAGGATTTCGTTGAGTAGGTCCAGCATCACGTTGGCCGTGCTCTGTATGGTATTGGCGTACTCGCGCTGTTCGTCGTCGAGATCGGTATCCATGAGAAGAGCTGCCATGCCCATGACGCCGTTCATGGGAGTACGTAGCTCGTGACTGATGCCGGCGATGAAGCGTGACTTGTGTTGCGAGGCCGCAACGGCTTCGTCGCGGACCTTCGCGAGCTCGATCTCGAAGCGTTTCCGTTCGCGGATATCGCGCACCATGCTCAGCCACGCGGGCGTCCCGTCGTAGTCGATCACATCCGACAGGATCTCGACGGGAATCGACACGCCATCCTTCGTGAGATGCACATAGACATTGGGCGCATCGGGATTGCATTCGTCGATCTTCTCGCCGACCGCCGCGGCATCCTCGCTCGGGTGCAGGTCGAAGGGCGTCATCGAGCGAAATTCTTCCAGGGTGTAGCCGTAGCGCTTCAGAGCGGCGGGATTGGCATCCAGGATCGAATGGCCGTTGCGGGCGTGGATGATGATCGCGTCGGCGACGCGATCGAAGACCGCACGGCAAGCGTCCACGCTGCGGTGTTCCGGATCGCCACGGGGAGTCGAATAATGGGAGCTGCTCATGTTTCCCGAATGTCCACGTGATGCCTCAGGAGGCGCGAAAATTCCTCAGGCTTTCCCCTGAGGGATCGCAAACACCCCCGTCGGGGATTGACGGAAATGCAGGGCAACTTTGGTGCCCGCCGCGCTTCTCTTTCGTCGAGATCGTCTCCGCCACGCCCTCTGGTCGCCTGAGCGTCGGGGGGGACGGCGACGGCGCCACTGCCCCGAGCGCGTTTCGGCCGGCCGAGCCTGCCTACGCGTCCATGGCCTCGATGCTATAACCACGTTCCAGCGAGAAGAACTGAAGTTCGCCCGCCTCGCCGCTCAGCCGACCGGAGTTCGGCTCGGCCGTCGCGGCGAGTCCGGCTGCGTTTCGCTCGGCGTCCCGTAGGTAGCCGTCGCACAGTTTCTGGCGCGTGAGCGGGTCGAGCGACGTATCCGCCGCGGGCCCTGCGGCGAGCGCCGCATCCACGCCAAATCCCTGATGGAACGCCCCGCTCTCTTTGTGGCGCCAACCTCCCCCGCGCAGATCGAACGCGTACAGCGGCAGGAAGAGATGCCCGGATCGCCCCAGGAAGTCCACAGCATCCAGGATGTAGTCCGCCTCGACCTCGTCCATCACATAGTGAAGGGTGACGCGGCACCAGCCCGGCTTGATCCCATGGAAGCCCTTCTGGATCCACGCGCGGTAGCGCTCCGAGGTCGGGAGATCGATTCCTAGGAGGCGATGGCCATAGGGCCCGGCACAGCTGCAGCCGGAACGTGACTGGATTCCGAATAGATCATTCAGCAGCGTCGTCACGAGCTTCGGGTGCAGGTAGCGTCCGACCGGATCCTTGACGTTGAAGGACAGGATGGCCAGGCGACGATCAGGGTCCTGGCTGCCGAGCACATCGATGTTGGGATTCTCCCGCCAACGCATGAACGCGCGCGTGACCAGCGCGTGCTCGCGCGCCGCGATGCGATCGATGCCGGCACGTTCTTTGACTTCGAAGGAGAGCGCTGCGCGGAGAATCTGGAGAACTCCAGGGGTTCCAGCCTTCTCTCGTTCTTCGATGTCGGTGGCGAAATCGTGTTCGGTATAGCCCACATAGTCGACCGTCCCTCCGCCGCCGACCGTCGGGGGGAGACTCTTGTCGTAGAGCTCTTCCTTGAAGATGAGAATCCCACTCGAACCGGGACCACCGAGGAACTTGTGCGCGGAAATGAAGATGGCATCGAGTGAACGGTCCTCGCCATGGGGTCCGGGCGCGGGATTCATGTCGATGGGCATGTAGGCCGCCCCCGCTGCGTAGTCGAAACACGCGAGGGCTCCATGGCGGTGCAGCAGGGCGGCGATGTCATGCACGGGCGCGATCATCCCCGAGACGTTGGACACCGCGCTAAAAGCTCCGATGCGCAGGCGTCCCTGATACTCTGGCCGCTGGAGCAAATCCGCCAAGAGCGACAGGTCGACGCCGCCATCCGGGTCCAGTGCGACGGGCACCGTCGTGGCAAGGCCTTCGCGCCACGTGACCTCGTTGGAGTGATGCTCGTAGGGCCCGACGAAGACGACGGGCTGTTGCTCGTGCAGGGAACGCTCGAGCTTCTTTGCGGAGGCCTCGCCAAGTTGCCTCGTCCATAGTTCGCGAAGCCGTCTGCGTGTCGCCGGTGGCAGGGCGATGCCGAGAATCTGCTGCAGCTTGTCGATGGCCGCGGTGGCACCGGCTCCGAAGCAGACGATGCGGCCCTGACTGCCCGCGTTGACGGAGTTCTTGATCCGCGTCTCCGCCTGGTGCAGCAGCTCGGTCATCGTATGGCCGGTCAGATTGTCTTCGCTGTGCGTGTTCGCATACAGGCGCTGGACGTCCATGAGATACTCGTCGACGAAGCGGAGCCCGCGGCCGCTGGCCGTGTAGTCGGCGTAGACGAGGAGGCGCTCGCCAAAGGGCGTGGTAATGGTCGAATCCACGCCGAGAATCTGCCGCCGCAGGACATCGAACTCGAGTCGGGGTGGGTTCATGGACTTCCTGTGCGTGCTGCAAGGCAAGCCGGGCAGCCCGAGCTGTCCGTTCAATCGATTCTCGCGCAGGCACCGGGGCCGGGTCAATGTTCGCGTGAGCAGGCCGGCCGATATTTCGATGGCTCTCGGAACTCGACCGAGTTCGCACGACGAAGAAGGGCGCCGATCGCTGACCGGCGCCCCTTTTGAGGTGAGAGATCCGAGCCCGCCTAGCGGCTCAGCATCTCCTTGTTCAGTACCTGGAATTCAACGCGGCGGTTGCGCGAGCGACCGTCGGCTGTGTCGTTGGTCGCGATGCTGCGGCTCTCGCCGTAGCCACGGATCGTGAACTGACCGGCCTTGATTCCGGGGAAGCTGCGCGCCAGATAGTCGAAGACCGACTGGGCGCGAGCCTCGGAAAGGCGTTGGTTGAGATCTTCGCCGCCGCGCGAATCGGTGTGCCCGCTGATCTCGACCTTCAGCTGGGGCCACCTCACGAGGATGCGTCCGACATCGTCCAACGCGCTGTAGGAGTTGGAACGAAGCTCGGCCTTGGCACTCTCGAAGTACACCTTGTCCAGGCGGATGAGACCCGTGTCGAGAAACTCCCGCTCCTGGGCGGATTGAACGACCGGGCAGCCCTTCGTGTCGACCTCGACGCCCCGCGGGGTCTCGAGGCAGACATCGATGCCGTCGACGACGCCGTCGCCATCCGTGTCGGCAGCGCAGCCCAGGTTGTCGACGCTGATGCCCACCTTCGTGTCTGGACACTGATCGATCCCGTCGGCAACTCCATCGTTGTCGCCGTCCATCGTGCAGCCGCTGTTGTCGACGATGGCTCCGACCGGGGTGTTGTTGCAGCGGTCGATTCCGTCGACGATTCCATCGTCGTCGGAGTCGGTGGCGCAGCCCATTTCGTCGACCAGGGCGCCGCCTGGCGTGTTGTTGCAGAGATCCAGGCCGTCGGCGACGCCGTCGAGATCAGCATCGGTGGCGCAGCCGTTCGCGTCGACGATGGCGCGCCGCGGCGTGGCCGTGCAGTAGTCGCGCCGGTCTGGGACGCCGTCGGCGTCGTTGTCGCGCTGGCTGGGCCCCACGGCGAATTCGATTCCCGCCGTGATGAGCATGTTGTGCTCCGGCTTGCTGGGATCGGCGAATGCGAAGGATCCGCTGTCGAATTTCGTCATGATGTTGCGGGCATCCAGGCGCAGGTTGACCTGCTTGCCATTGCCCGTGGCCACGCGAAACTTGAAGCCCATGCCGAATTCCCAGCCGTTGAGCGCGACTTCGTTTGCAAAGGAATTGGCGAAGGAGAGCTGCGACCAGCCTGCCGTGATGAACGGGGACACGGGGTGATAGGGTGCGAGATTCAGGAGGGCATTCGCGCCGATGTGTGCCACGCGATCCGAAACACTTGGGTCGCTCGCGAGCTGCGTTGGCATGTAGTCCACCGTCCCCTCGAAGCCGAACCAGGCCGAAGGGGAGACATTGAAGGTCGCTCCCACGAGAATGTCCTCGGCGAGGTCGATGCTCGAGTACCACCAGGGCGATCCGGCGTGGGGGCTGAAGCTGACCTGCGGTCCTTCGACTTCGGCCCGGCTCGTCTGCGGGGCGAGGACGCACAGAATGAGCGCCAGCAGCGTTCCCCAACGTATCATAGCGTGCATGATGCGACTTCTTTCGGTTCTGGAAAGCTCGATGCGGGGTTGTCGTTTCCCGTCGTCTCACATCGCTTCCCATGAGGGAGAATGAGATTTTCCGTAATCCTCCCGTGCAATGAACGGGCCGACGCGCCGCCAGACTTGCCCTCCTGCCTCCATCGGGCTAGCCTCGGCAGATGGATCCGGAGACGACGACCACCGACACCGCGAGCGAGCGCGAACTCCTCGGGCGTTTGCGCGCCGGTGATGACGCGGCCTTCACGGAGCTGGTGCGCCTCTACGGTCCCCGCATGCTGGCCACGACCCGGCACATTCTCCGCGACGAGGATGAAGCCCAGGATGCACTGCAGGAGGCCTTCGTCAGCGCGGCGGCTGCCATCGGCCGTTTCGAGGCCAATTCGCGCCTGTCGACCTGGCTCCACCGCATCGCCGTAAACGCCGCCCTGATGCGCCGTCGACGTCGCAGGCCGGAGCGCGAGCTGGACATCGAGCCGTTTCTCCCGCACTTCACTGCGGAGGGCCAGTTCGAGCTTCCACCAGGGGAATGGGCCAAGCCGGCGGACATCCGCCTGGAGCGCCAGGAGCTGGGCGAGCTCGTGCTTGGCAAGATCGACCAGCTTCCGGAGACCCACCGAAACGTCCTGATGCTCCGGGACATCGAAGAACTCAGCGGGGCCGAAGCAGCGCAGGCGCTCGGAATCAGCCCGAATGCGGTCAAGGTGCGGCTGCACCGGGCCCGGATGGCGCTACGCGAGCTGCTCGCGCCACACATGACTGGAGGCGCGCATGGCTGAAAATCTCAACTGCCGCGAGCTGACCGAATTCATCCAACGCTACCTCGACGGAGAACTGCCCGACGAGCAGCGGCAGGTCTTCGAGACACACCTCCAGCGCTGTCCTCCCTGTGTGCACTATCTCGAGAGCTATCAGACGACGGTGGAGCTCGAGAAAGGCTGCGCCGAGTGCGAAGACTCCATGCCGGAGGCGCTGATCGCCGCGATCGCCGAGGCGATGCGAAAGAGTCGCGAGTAGACGCGCCGTAACCGCCGCCAGCCGCCTGGCATCTCAGCCGACGCGTGGCCGCAGGCAAGCGCCCGTTGGGCCCCCGTTGACTAGGAGGAGGTGCGCCATGAGCGCCCGCCGCAACATCATCGCCTGGATCGCCCAAGTCGTGGCGGCAGCGATTCTTCTGCAGACGCTGTTCTTCAAGTTCAGTGGCGCTCCCGAGCCCGTGCACATCTTCACCACGCTCGGGGCCGAACCCTGGGGGCGTTACGCCTCTGGGGTCGCCGAGCTGATCGCCGGAATCCTCCTGCTGATCCCGTCGCGGGCCGCCTGGGGGGCCCTCTTGGCGGCAGGTGTGATGGCGGGAGCCATCGTCAGCCACCTGACAGTGCTCGGAATCGACGTCATGGGCGACGGTGGGACGCTGTTCGCCATGGCTTGGATCGTCCTTTTCGCGAGCGCGACGGTCGTCATCCTGCGCCGTGACGGTCTGCCGGCACTCGCACGCCGCATCGTGCCGGCGCTCTGACTCCACCAGACAAGAAAGCGGCCGCACCCTCGGGGTACGGCCGCCTCTTCCGTGAGCCGATCATGCGCTCATCGCCCACGGTGCACCGTCCTCGGCCCTTGATTCCAGGCGAAGTGATCGTTGTGCGTGCCGCTCATCGCCCAGCGGATCTGCCGCCGGCTCAGACCCAGATCGAAGCCGATCTCGCGCCAACTGAATCCGCTGCGGCGCAGGTTCAGCAGGCGACCCTGCCCCGTCCGCGTCATGTCCGCCATGCGATGCGCGATCTCTCGGTCGCGTGCGCTCAGCTGCTGTGTGCACGCCACGTTGAGCTTCGCACGCAAGAGCGGCTGGCGATGCACGATGCGGCCGTGGTCGTGGCCGAGGCGGACGCGGACGTTGGGCGTCCTGATCTCCGCGCGGACGCGGAGTTCGGCCGCCGCCGTGTCGGCCTTCATGATCTGCGGCAGGAGCAGCGCCGCGAAGGCGAACAGCCAGAGGCCGCTGCGGTGGAATTTTCTCGTTCGAACGTTCTCATTGCGTCTCATGGTTTTCTCCTCGATTCGGCGCTGCGCGGCGCCCGTTGCCAGAGGCTATCGCGGGATTCGTACCGCTCGATGAAATCGATTTAAGTTGTTTGATAGCAACGATTAGGCTGTTTGTCAGTGTACCGGTGGGTACAAGGCCGCGCCGTGAGAAGACGGCAGAGCGTCCCTGCAGGAGGACAGTTGCGCGCGCCGTTCACAATTCGCTAACTTCTCACTGCGCCGCAAAAGTAGAGGCAACGTAGCAGGCGGCACTCTTCCCCCGCTCTCCGTCCGCGCGGACACCGCTCTTTGGACTTCCCGCGGACGGCCCTGTCTCGGACAATCACACACACACACTCTCTCTCGAACAGGGACAGGCATGGCGCGCCGTCATTGGCTCATGAAATCCGAACCCGAGAACTACTCGTGGCAGCTCCTCGTCGAGGAGCAGGCGGGGACGTGGGACGGTGTGCGGAATTATCAGGCGCGGAACAACATGCGCGACATGTCGGCGGGGGAACTGGTGCTCTTCTATCATTCCGGCAAGAGCCGTGAGGTCGTGGGCGTCATGGAGATCACGAAGGCCGCGTATCGCGACCCGACCACCGACGACGAGCGCTGGCTCGCCGTCGACGTGAAGCCCCGTCGAGCGTTCATGCGGCCGGTCGCGCTCGCGGAAATCAAGGCGGACGCGGCCCTCTCGGAGATCCTGCTCGTGCGCAACTCACGCCTCTCGGTGATGCCGCTCCCGGAGGCCGCCTTCCGGCGCATCCTCGATCTCGGCGCGACGTCGCTCGAGGACTGATGCGACTCTGGTTGGCCATGCTCCTGCCGACTGCCCTGGTCTGGCTCGGGATGTGGCCGCTGGCCGATGTCCGGCTGTCGTTTCTCTTCTACGTGCTCGGCGGCTGCCTGCTCGGGCCGTTCATTCTTCTAGGAGTGCGGCCGTTCAGTCAGCGAGGCGCGCAGCCGTTCTGGATCGGACGGCGCGGCAGTTGGCAGCTGTTCATCTGGCAATTGATTCTCCTCGGTCCCGCCTTCTATCTCGCCTACCGGCTCCTGCTGCCATGGGTCGGGGATCCCGCCGCGTCCCATGTCATGCTGTTGCGGCTCGGCTGGGAGGACGCCCATCGCCAGATCTACGCGCTCTTGTTCCTCGCCTTCGTTCCATTGGCGGAGGAGTGGTGGTGGCGTGGACGTGCGCAGCCGCTCTGTGAGCGACGCTGGGGGACCGGCCGTGGGCGTTGGATCTCCGCCGTCGTGTTCGCGCTCTACCATGCTTTCGTGCTGGCGCGGATGTACCCGCCGCTCGGCGTCACGCTGCGGATGCCCGTCATCGTTCTCGGCGGGCGCGCGTGGGCGGCGGTTTCTGGGCGTTTCGGCTGGGGCATGAGCTACGCTGGGCATTTGATCGCCGACGCGACCATCGTCATCATGTATCTCCAACAGCTACGTTGACGCGGCGCAAGACGACCAACTTGTCGAGGCGGTCGTCGCCGAGTGGCCGCTCCTTCCCATCGAAATCGTAGCAGCGCAGGAACTTCCAAGCGGGGGTGCTCTCGAATAGCGCCATGAGTTGCGCCGGGTCGTAGCTGCGCCACTGCCACTGAGAATAGTAATGCTGGGGCTGTTGTTGGGGGAGCGTCACCGTGAGCTTGAGGCGCACTTCTTCGCGGCGTCTTCTCAAGTTTGGTGGATCGTAGCTGAGCCTGACGCCCACCCTGGTGTCCTGCCGCGCGCCGGACCAGCGCTCGACGAAGACTTCGTCGGTAGAGGTGTCGACGAGATGCAAACCGACGATGTAGATCCCACCGATGCGAACTGCCCCCGCCATGCATCTGAGATGCCTCTGCACCTCTGCCTCGTCGAGCATGTACTTGAAGGTCGAAAGTGTGCAGTGCGCAAGGTCGCAGGGCTTCGAGATGGTGAAATCGTCCAGCGCCGCACGGAAGACCGCGGCTTCGAGATCATCCGCCTCGAGGCGCTCGCGAGCGTAGGCCACCGACCGCTCGTTGCGGTCGAACCCGCAGACCGCGAACCCGCGGCGCGCGAACCCGCGCAGGAGCCGGCCCCCGCCGCAGGCGGGTTCGAGGATGGACTCGGGTTCGACACCGGCTTCGTGGGCGACGCGCAGGAGCAGGTCGATTTCTTCCTCGCTGTCGACGTCGTAGACGATGTCGTAGTACTCGGGCAGGTCGTACCAGTCGAACCCGCTCATTCCGCGCGCCCTGGCTGCAGCGTCATCGGGCCGTTCCTACGGATCCAGATCAAGAGAGTGCTGGCGATCAGGGCGAGACCCAGCGCCAGGCCCCACCACAGCCCGCGCAGCCCCAGATCCGTGCGAAAGCCGAGCCACCAGGCCAGCGGCAGGGCCAGCAGATAGTATCCGAAGAGATTGAAGATGGCAGCCGGACGCGTGCGTCCCATGCCACGCAGAATCCCGCCGCCGACGGCCTGGATGCCGTCGAAGATCTGGAAGCCCGCCGCGATGGGGAGAATGCTGGCGCCCAGGAGAATGACCCGGGGGTCGGCGCTGTAGATCTTCGGAAGTTCGTCGCGGAACACGGCGAAGAAGACGGCGAAGAAGCACATCAGCCCGCCACCCATCCCCAGCGCAATCCACGCCGCGCGGTGGGCCTGTTGCGGCTTGTTCTCTCCGAGCAAATTTCCGACGCGCGTCGTCGCCGCCTGGGAGAGCCCGAACGGAATCATGAAGCTCATGGAGACCATGTTGATCACGACACTGTGTGCGGCGAGCTGCGCCTCGCCCAGATGTCCCGCCCAGAGCATCACGATCTGGAATGCCCAGACCTCGAGGCTGTATTGCACGCCGATGCTCACGCCGTGATTCAGGATTTCGCCGAGGCGGTTGGGTTTGAGCGAGCGACGACTCCACGGGGTCCAGGCGCCGATGTAGAGGCGCCCGCGCAGCACGAGAGCCAGCATGACGCCGAACATCACGCCGCGTGTCAGCGCCGTCGCGAGTCCCGCGCCGACGACCCCCATCTCGGGAGCACCGAGTTTTCCGAAGATGAATATCCAGTTGAACAGGATGTTACACAGATTCGACGCGAGCACGACGAACAGCGCCGGCCGGACGATGCCCCGCCCCTGGAGATATTGACGCAGGGCGAGGAATCCCAGGAAGAACGGCACGCTGGGGAGCTGAATCACGGTGTAGTCGTGGGCGAGGGACGCGAGCCGCGGGTCTTGACCGAGGGCGATGAGAATCTTCTCCGTCGCGAGCCACAGGCCGATGGTCGGCAGCGTGGCAATCAGGGCGACGACGAGGCCTCGCTGCAGGGCGAGGCCCATGCGCTCGGAGTCACGCGCTCCGTGTGCCTGCGTGACGATCGGATCGATGCCGAACACGATTCCCATCGCGAAGATGAGCGTCCCGAAGGTCCACAGATGCCCCAGCGCGGCCGCGGCCAGGACCTCGACCGAATAGCGTCCGGCCATGATCGTGTCGACGACCCCGAGGAGATTCATGCCGACTTGGGTGAGGATGATGGGCACGGCCAGGGTCACGAGCCGGCGACCCTGTAGACGATAGGTCATGGGGCTTCTTCGGGTTCCCGGACTGCGTCGACGGATTCCGAGCCGATCCACCATCCGAGGAGGACCTGTCCCAGATAGTGTTTTCGGTCGTTGATGCGCGACCATCCGACCCAGGGAAGCAAAGCAAGGATCGCCAGCCGGGCAACAGGCTGCTCGATGGAACGTGCTCCCATCCAGAGCGGTATGGAGGAGATGAACGCATGGCCCGACGCGCTGTTATCGTCGGCGAGCGGGAGGAAGCGCGGGCCGTGCGTCGCGTCGCGCGGGCGGGCGGCGCCCAGCAGCCGCTGCGTGCCCCAGAGCATCGGCAGGCCCGTCAGCATAGCCTCGAAGTTTCGCCGGCCCCATCGCGAAAGGGGAGTGCTCACCAGAAAGGAATCGACCAGCGCGAAGGCCGCCCAGTAGGCGAACCAGAATCGCTCGCCGTATTGGTGCAGGTACGTGGCCAGTCCATCGCTGGCCCTCCCTTTGACCTTCTCCCTATGCCAGTCGTCCACCAGCACATCCGCGCCCGAGTACGCGAGCACGGCGCTCACGGCCGTGGCACAACCCAACCGCAGAAAGCGGCGGCGGCTGTAGAGGGCGCGATAGTGGGTGGCGGTCGCCGCGAAGGGTCGTGCTCCGCGCGCGCCGCGGGCCGTGCGAATGCTCGCGACTGCGAGGGCGACCAGGAACAGGGCCGGAACGATCCACCAGGGCATGAGCCGTCGTCTCCTCAGCGCACGCTGCGGCGCTGGAGCCAGAGGCCCGCGAGGGCCAGTCCGAAGATGCGTGGCTGCGGCAGGCCTTCCACGCTTTCGTCGCGCACGAAGCTGCTGCTTTCCAGTTCGACGCGCGTTCGGCCGTCGAAGCTCAGGCCTTCCAGGGAAAACTCGCGCTCCCAGCCACCGTCAGGGACGGGGCCCGCGAAGAGTTCCTTCCCGTCCAGTACGAGGCGCAGCGTCGATCCCTCGGGCGCGGCGTGGGCAATCTTGATCCGCAGCGATTGCGGATGCTCATCCTCTCGCAGCGGAATCACCAGGGAGGCCAGAGGATCGGTCCAACGATACCTCTCGAACCCGTGGGGCTTGTGTCGGCGGAAGTCCGTCTCGTCCACGCCCACGACGACGCGTTGCGCCAGGGGGAGACCGAGGAACGAGGGGAGATCGTCGGCGCTCTTCAGAGGGGTGAGAGTGATGCCACCTTCTGCTGCTTCGATCGCGAAGATCTCGAGCCGATGCGCACCGTCCACGAGCGGATCGTCGGGGCGGAGCGCCGACCACACGGTGTCACGCCTTCCCTTGCGCGGCCGGTAGGGATGCGTGACGGCGCGGATGACACCGTCGAGCGCAACGGCGAGATGAGGGAATGGGGCGCGGGAATTCGCAGCCGAGATATACCCGACGACCTCTGCCGGCAGGATCTCTTCTGCTTCGACTTCGAACTGAGCACCGGGCCGCAGGAGGCGGATGGTGAATTCGTCCACTCGCGCTGAGAGAGCGAAGTGTGAGAGTTCTTGTCCGACCAGCGCACCGTAAGGGCCGGGAGCGTAGAGGCCGTGTTCGAACCATGTGTTCTTGTCCAGGACCGTGGCCTCGGCGGCGCTCGCTGCCGCCTTGCTGCCCTGAACGATGCTCCTGAGCCCGAGGCAGATCTTCGTGTGACGATCCAGTTCTTCGTCGAGAAGCGATTTCCCATCCAGTTCCCATCCGGGATCGATGGCGAGGAGATCCATGATGGTGGGCAGGATGTCGATACTCTCCGTGCCTGGATCGATTTGCCCCCCTGCGCGCTCTCCACCCGGCAGCTTCACGAAGAGAGGCACCGCGAGGATGTCCGGTAGGTTTCGGGATTCGGCGATGCGTCCCGCGATTCCACTTCGAAAGCTCACGCCGTGATCTGCCGTGATGATGACGAGTGCTTCGTCGTAGATCGACTCCCGCTCCAACTGGTCAAGAAGCTCTCCGAGCAAGCTGTCCACGAAGCCGAGCTGCAGCAAGTGTCTCCGATGGCTGTGAATCGCGGCCCATTCATCGACGCTGCGTACGGCCGCGTCGTCGCCATCGCCACTCGGCTCGAATCCGTCTCGTGTGTGGCGTTGGCCCGCCGCCGTGAACAGGAACGGTGGGTGGGGGAGAATGGTGTGAACGAAGTAGAGACCTGGCATTCCATCCTCATGGATGTCCGCGACGAAATCCCGCCAGCCGCGGACCATGCGGTTGGTGTCGGCGCCGCGTCCTGCCTGGAACCACTGGAAGCCTCGCCAGCCCTTGTCCACGGGCGGCAGCCGATGCCGCATCGACTTGGGCAAGAGCGCGTGGGCGTAGAGCACGCCGACATCCACGAGGATCTCGGCGAGAGGATTGCCGGCTCCGCTGAGAGAGCCTTCAGGCGCGAGGCGCGTGATCGCTTCCCATACATGGAGTTCGTGCGAGCCCTGAAGGAGAGTGAAGCGATTCCTGGGGTGTTCTCGCCGAGTCGGTTGCGACGCGGCAAGCGGACGCCGTCCTGTCAGCATGGCGGGCACGGACTTGAGTGTCCACTCCGCCGAGGTCGTATGCTTGCGGAGCCACAGCCCGTCCGCGGCGACTCGATGGAAGTTGGGATAGCGTGCGGCGTCGATGGCGCCATCGACATCCAAGAGCGAACTCAAGGGCAGTTCGTCGAAGACGACGAAGACGACGGGCGTATCGCGCGCCCCGCCGCCGGCGCCCTCCAGTCGCCGCTCGCCACCGCCGACCAGCCACAGCGGTCGGACGGACGAATGGAAAAGGAAGATCACGAGGAAGACCGGAGCGGCCGGCCAGCCCCACCGCAGCCCGCGTCGCGGGGCGTCAAAACGCGCGAAGAGGAACGCGCTGGCCATCCCCACGATCGCCGCCACAGCCAAACTCAACGCGGCGGCCATGCCGATCCGCGAGAGCGGCGTCAGAAGGGTCAGCAACGCGCTCAGCCCCACCACGGCCGCGATGGCCAGGTCACCCACGCGTCGCCCAGCGCGTGCGACGAGCCAGACGGTGGCGGCGCAGAGCATCGCCGGAAGCAGCGCCAGGGCCATCGCGAAGCCGATGAGGCGGGTTCTCTCCAGTCCATGGACGGACAGAAACTCGGGGTAGCGCCAGAGGATCTCGAAGATCGGCTGCACGACCGCGAAGGCCAACACGCAGATGCATGTGGTGGCGATGGCGGGAAACGAGAGTGCACGGCGCACGCGGGATCTCCTTCGGAACCCGCGCATCCTAATGGAAAGGCGGCCGTTCGGGCAGCTTCCCCTGGACGCCGCGTGGGGGTGGGCCTAGCCTGGCGAACGTCACAGGGCCGCGCGCGAGCCGTAGAAGAGCCGAGTAGAGGACGATCGAAACCAGCCGGAGCCGTCGTTGAGCTATCTGCGGACAACCGAAGACTTCTACCGTAGAGCAGCCGAGACGCCGGATGTGGGCCTGTGTTGCACCAGCTCGCCGGTCTGGGAGCTTCCTGGTCTGAAGATTCCCGGCCGTATGCTCGACATGAACTACGGCTGCGGCTCGACCGTCCATCCGCGCGATCTCAGCCGGAGTCCGAGCATTCTCTACGTCGGCGTGGGCGGTGGGATGGAGCTGTTGCAGTTCGCCTACTTCGCGCGCCGACCGGCGGCAGTCATCGGTATCGACTCCGTCGGCGCCATGCTCGATGCGTGCCGCGGCAACCTGGAACTGGCGGCCCAGGAAAATCCCTGGTTTGATCCGGCCTTCGTCCGACTGCAAGAAGGCCACGCGCTCGAGCTTCCCGCCGACGACGAGAGCGTCGACGTCGCCGCACAGAATTGTCTGTTCAACATCTTCAAGCTCGATGACCTCGAGGTCGCCCTCGCCGAGATGTATCGTGTGTTGCGCGATCGCGGGCGCCTGGTGTTGTCCGATCCCATTTCCCCGGTGCCGCTGCCAGAGCATCTGCGCGAGGACGAGACGCTGCGGGCCATGTGCATCTCAGGCGCCCTGAGCTACCAGGAATACATCGACGCGCTCGTCGGCGCCGGCTTCGGCACCATCGAAATCCGCGCGCGCCGGCCCTATCGGCTGCTCGACCCGAAGCGATACGAGATCGAGCAACCCATCCTGTTGGAGTCCATCGAAGTCGCCGCCATCAAGGACCCGATCGCGCCGGACGGAGCCTGCGTATTCACGGGCAAGACGGCGAT
>Ga0326597_10005709_pt1 | contig 17196 bp, 19 predicted proteins | sample RVTome_12_FD_203789 | JGI IMG/M metagenome (GOLD analysis project Ga0326597, IMG submission 203789) | Soil microbial communities from uranium-contaminated site in the Upper Colorado River Basin, Wyoming, United States - RVT100D185 | ecosystem: Environmental > Terrestrial > Soil > Contaminated >...
GTTTTAATTCAGGTTTCGCCTCCTGATATGCATGGTTTTTGCAGCATGGGAGTCGCAGTTGACTGCACAAGAACTGCAGCGGAAGTAGCTGATTATGTTATTGCTCAGGTTAACCCGAAAATGCCACGGGTTCATGGAGACAGCTTTATTCATATTAATGATATCGATTATGCAGTTGAATACGAGCAGGATTTGCAGGAACTTCCGGTGAATATCAATAATAAAAATCCTATCGAGATTGAAATTTTTACCAAAATAGGAAAGAATATTGCTGATTTGGTGGAAGACGGTTCAACATTGCAAATGGGAATCGGTGCAATTCCCGATGCGGTGCTGGCACTGCTTGGGGATAGAAAAGATTTAGGGATCCACACTGAAATGTTTTCCGATGGCATAATTCCCTTGGTTGAAAAAGGTGTTATAAACTGCGCCAAGAAAACACTTTTGCCTGGCAAAATGGTTACTTCTTTTGTATTGGGTTCTCATATATTATTTGAATACATTCATGATAATCCATTAGTAGAAATAAGACCAACTGTATTTGTAAATGACCCGTTTACAATAGCCAGAAATGATAAAATGGTTGCAATAAACTCGGCTTTGCAGGTGGATTTAACAGGGCAGGTATGCGCCGATTCAATTGGATACAGCTTTTACAGCGGTTTTGGCGGGCAGGTGGATTTTATCAGGGGTTCGAAGAGGTCAAAAGGAGGCAAGCCGATTATTGCCCTTCAATCCACTGCAAAAAATGGTGAGCTGTCAAGAATTGTCCCTCACCTTGAAGAAGGGGCAGGTGTAACAACATCACGCGGAGATGTTCACTTTGTCGTTACCGAGTATGGGGCAGTTGATTTGCACGGGATGAATGTTAGAGAAAGGGTTTACGCTTTAATCAGCATCGCTCATCCTAAGTTCAGGGAGGCTCTTGAAAGACTAGCTAAAGAAAAAAAATATATATAAAATATGCCAATGACTAAAACCGCAATTGTCAAATGGATTGATTATTATAAGCTCGAAGGACATACGGATAACAATCAAGTTGTATATATGGATTCAGGCGAAAAAGCAACCGCTGCTTCACCTGCGCAGCTTTTATTGCAGTCATTGGCAGGATGCACTATGTTGGATTGTGTTTTAATTATTTCCAAGGCAAGAAAGAAGCTCGAAAAATTCTGGGTGGATTTAGAAGCCGAAGAAGCGGAAAATCACCCGAGAGTTTTTACTAATATTCGTTTAACTTATAATTTCATTGGTTCTGATTTGGATGAGACAACTGTCGAGAGAGCTATAAAACTATCAGAAGAAAAATACTGCAGAGTTCACGCAATGCTCCATAATTCAGCAAATATCACTTCTTCATATAATCTTAATAAAAAAAATTAAGATATTAAAGGTTTCATTAGTTTCTGGTTAGTCTGATTTATTTAAGTTAAATTTAAATTAAATTGCTTTCAAATAGTAGATTAATTGCAGTAATTCTTAATAAAATCTTAATATTTTCTTTATATAAATTTAACTTCTTAACGTTAATTTTACATATTTAGTAATAACTTAACAATAATGTTGAGTAAACAAATATTAGAAATTTTATGAAGCGAATCATTATACTATTTACTTTATTTTTCATTTCATCTTGCTTGCTTTCGCAGGATAAAACAGGGGGCAGAATTTGGGGTAATGTTTTTGGAGATTATTTCTATAAAGCGGGTGGTGATTCTACTGGGAGTTCCACACAGTATTCAAGTTACAGTAAATCATCTCAGGCATTTGAAATTAGAAGAATTTATTTAGGATATGACTACACTTTTTCCGATAAATTTTCTTCTCAGTTTTTGCTTGAAGGGAATGATAAAATTCTGACAAGCTCAAGATTAGGTGTTTTCATTAAAGCTGCATTTGTTGAATGGAAAGCTATTGATAATGCCAGTTTTTCGATTGGAATGATTCCCACACCAACATGGTCATGGGCGCTTAATGAAAAAACATGGAACTACCGTTCAATAGAAAAAACCATTATTGACATGAGGGGACTCGGAAATGCAAGTGATTTGGGAGTTGCTACCAGAGGGAAATTTGATAAGGCGGGAAATTATGGATTTGGTTTTATGATTGGAAACGGTACAGGACAACGCCCTGAAATTAATAAATTCAAGAAATACTACGGGACACTTTTTGCAAAACCCGTTAACGGACTCTCAATTGAAGCTTACGGAGATTATGAGCCCAATGCTGGAGATAAGAATAAAACTACTTTAAAGGGATTTACTTCCTACCAGATAAAAAAATTTACAATAGGCGCAGAAATAATTCAGCAAACACAGCAAAATGCGGGGGGAACCGATATTGATGTTATACCATTTGGCATCTCAACATTTGTTTGGGGAACATTATACGCTAAAAAAGATAAGCCGGTACTAAATGCTTTTGCAAGATTTGATTATTATGACCCGGATTCAAAGAATGATACACTGGGGTATAAAGAAACTTTTATGACGGTAGGACTTGATTACATGCCAATCGAAAACATTCATTTCATGCCGAATATTTGGGTTAATTCCTATTCGGGAAAAACCTCAAGTCCTCCCGAAAAGAAAGCCGATTTAACTATAAGGATGACATTTTATTTTGTTTATAAATAGAATAATATTTACAAAAACTTTTAAAGGAGCTTAGGCTCCTTTTTTTGGTAGTGTTACGTTTTCAGTTCCCACCCATTATGTCATTCCGCACTTGATGCGGAATCTTTCAAAAATCGTGCATAGATTCCTGCTTTCGCAGGAATGACAATTAATGAAGTGAAAACGTAACGCTACCCTTTTTTTATATTCTATTTCACTTGATATTTTCCTAAAAAATATAAAATTTGTATAAAATCGACTCCGAAAATGGCAAAAATTTACCTTTTATTATCTATTTGCACTGGAATCGTTATCGGTGTTGGTTCTGCAACATTTTTTTACGCCCGCGGCTATTCATATTTGCTTGATGACCCTTCTGCTTGCAATAACTGCCACATTATGGATAACCAGTATTACTCGTGGACTAAATCCTCTCATCGTTCGGTCGCCGTTTGCAATGACTGCCATACACCAAGAAGCTTTAGGGGCAAATGGATTACAAAGGGATTAAACGGCTGGAACCACAGCTATGCTTTTACGTCCGGTGATTTCCATGAACCAATTCAAATTAACGCAAGAAACAGGAATATTGCAGAGGAAAACTGCCGCTACTGCCATCAAATGGTAACATCAAACATAACTTTTCACGAAACGGAAAATACAAAAATACAGTGCACATCCTGCCACAGAAGCGCGGGGCATTTGAAATAATTTTATAAATATTATTTTTACTCAATGGCAAACCCGATAAAAAAAAGATATATCTTAATTTTTTTTGTTACCGCTTTTATAACAGCTGCATCAACACTGCTGCTTGTAAACATATTTGAAAAAAAACAAGAGGCGAACTTATATCCTTCAGTCTTTAAACCGGTTGGAGATTATGAAACCGACCCAAAGGTATGGGGTGAGAATTTTCCTTTTGAATATGACTCATACAAAAAAACAGAAACAAACGAAGGTCCTACTTACTATGGTGGTTCGGATAATTACCAGAAGCTTGAGAAATATCCCAATTTAATCCAACTGTTTGCAGGTTACCCCTTTTCAAAGGATTATAAGGAAGAGAGAGGGCATTACTGGGCTATTACCGATGTTAAACAAACATTGAGGGTCAACGAAAAGACAGCGAATACCTGTATAACCTGCAAAAGCTCACAGGTGCTTGTTGATGTTGAAAAAATGGGACCTGAAAATTTTTATAAGGCAATGTTCAAGGACGTTGGAGCGAATTATGACAAAAGCATAGGGTGCCTTGACTGCCACGACCCGAAGACAATGGAGCTTAGAGTGAAACGACCTGCATTTATTGAAGCAATGCAAAGGCGCGGAATCGACGTTACAAAAGCTTCAAGACAGGAAATGAGAAGCTATGTTTGCGGACAGTGCCACGTTGAATATTATTTTAAAGGCGAAGGAAAGTATCTTACTTTTCCATGGGACAAAGGGTTTAACGTTGACAGTATTGAGGCATATTATGACGAATATAACTTTACGGACTGGAATCATGAAACCTCGGGCGCGCCTATGATAAAAATGCAGCATCCGGAATTTGAAACGTGGAATACCGGCATCCATGCACGAAGCGGCGTGAGCTGCGTTGACTGCCACATGCCTTATGAAAGAGCGGGGTCGATTAAAGTTACAAATCACTGGATAAAGAGCCCTTTAAAGAATATTAATAATGCCTGCCAAACCTGCCATAAGTGGAATGAGCAGGAATTAATGTCAAGAGTTAAAACTATTCAGGACAGAACTTACGAAACAATGTATAAGACAGAGCTTGCAATACTTGATGCTATTGATGCCATAAAGAAAGCAAAGGATGCCGGGGCTACCGATGAACAGCTCGCAAGTTCAAGAAAGCTTCACAGAAGAGCCCAGCTCAGATGGGATTTTGTTGCAGCGGAAAACTCAATGGGCTTTCATTCGCCGCAGGAAACTTTAAAAACATTGAGCAATGCAATAGATTATGCCCGTCAATCCCAGCTTGAAGCTGAACGTCTGATGAGAAACACAATAAGGAAATAATGATGACTAATAAGCAGCCATCTTAAAACTTTAAAATCAGGAGAATTAAAAAATGGTTGAAATAAATGTAAAATATAACGGAGGGCTTCATTGCAAGGCAGTTCATAAGTCAAGCGGAACCGCAATTGAAACGGATGCACCTGTTGACAATCACGGAAAAGGCGAAGGTTTTTCTCCGACGGACTTGCTTGCTGCCGCTCTTGGAGTTTGCTATCTCACAACAATGGGAATCGCTGCTGAGGAGCGTGGTATTAAGCTAAAAGGAGCGTCATGCCGTATTGAGAAACATATGAGTACAGACAGGCCCAGACGAGTTTCCAAGCTTGTTGCGGAGATTGTCTTTCCGGAAGGAATTCCGCTTGATAAAAGAGGGATACTTGAAGCCGTAGCAATCCATTGCCCGGTAGCTAAGAGCATTCATTCCGATATCGACGTTGATTTACGGCTGCATTTCCCCGACGGGCAGGATATGGAAGAGCATGTTCATCATGAACATTCGTAGCTTAAAGGCGCTATAACTTATTTTCTTTTTTATAGTATTTATTGTTTACACTTATGGCAGCATAAATGCTTGCAATTGCTATTGGAAATGAAGCTGCCAAATCAATCAGGTAATGCTGTCTTAAATATAGTGTAGCTATTCCAAGCATTATGCCTAACGGCATAGTGCAAAACCAAAAATAATTTCTCTTATATTTAAAAGCAAAATAATTTGTAATCAGAATAATTCCGAAATGCATACTGGGAAATGTATTGCGGACAAAGGATTCTTTCAGATATTGAGACACTTTTTGCAGGTAAGTATTTGTTATCGGGGATAATCCTAAAAGATGAATTCTATAATTTTCAGGGAACGCAATATCGGGTCCTGCTGCGGGAAGCAATAAATAGAAAACAAAAGCTCCATACCAGCCGATAACAATTGAAAGTAAGTAGTTTCGCACTCTCAGGAAAGACTCATTATTTCTTGAAAAGAAAAGTAATATGAAAGTTAAAGTTGGCAGGATGTAATATGAAAAGTAAGAAAGCGTAAGTACTTCAGTTAACCATTTAGCGATGTATAATTCTAACCATCTGGTGATATCAAAACCAAAAATGCTTAAATCCCAATTGAGTAACAGCAAATCATAATCATTCGGGTTAAGCTTATGAACGAAACTCTGAAATGCTGTGAATATTATTCCGTAAAAAGGTATGTGGAGATAGCTTCTTATAAATTTGAGCGATTTCGATTTAAATTTATATTGAAAATTTATTATAATCAACAAAACCAAAAGTGAAATAAAAGGAATTATAATTGTTGATAATTCTTTTATGAATCCTGTAACAAAGTAATATATTTGAATAAGGATTATTATTGCAGAAAATGAAAAGGCAATTTTATCTTCCGGAAAGAAACTCTTTAAAGTGGGATTTTTTTTCAAAAATCAGCTTTTTTCATTTTTCCCGGGCATTCTGGATTCAATTTCCTTTAGCTGTTCAATTGAATTTATCCCGGTTACTTCAAGTTCATCATCTGTTACTACGGTTCCGGTTTTTTCTTTCGGTATGAAGTGAAAAATATCTGTAAGGTAGTATTCCTGTTGATTATTATTGGGCGTAATCTTTTTTAAAGCATCAAAAAGAATCTTTGAGTTGATGATATATATAGCGGAATTTATCTCATTAATTTTCTTTTCCTCTTCATTTGAATCTTTTTCTTCAACTATTTTCAGAAAATTTCCCTTTTCATCCCTTACAATTTTTCCGTAGCCTATCGGGTTATTGAATATTGTTGTTAAAAGCGATGCATAATTATTATTCGAAGAATGCTCATCAATGAGCTTTTGGAGGGTTTCATATTTTAAAAGCGGAACGTCACCCGATAAAATTAAAACTTCACCTTCAAAATCTTTAAGCAAGTTTTCGGTTTGCATAACAGCGTGTCCTGTGCCTAGCTGTTCTTCCTGAATGGCGTACTCAATTTTTCTGCCTTCAAATTTTTTGCTTAGAAAACCCATTACCTGTTCTCTGTGGTTACCAACAATTGGAACCACTTTATCAGCTTTAATCTTAAAAGCCAGCTCAACAGCATAGTTAATCATTGGTCTGCCCCCGATTTCAAACATTACTTTGGGTTTATCCGGGCTTTTCATACGCTTACCAAGACCCGCAGCTAATATGACAACTGCAAGTTTTTTCTCCTTTACATTTTCTTGTTTTTTAACTTTCATTAAAAGTTCGGCAAGTTCCTGCTCTCTTTGAGCAATGTTCTTTTTGTTAAAATTAGTATCAGTTAAGGGCATTACTGGTTTTTAAACTTAAGCAGGTGCTCCTTGGATTTATTTTTCCAGCCGGCTTGAGACTCATAATCAACAAAATAAATCTTTAAATCAGCTTGAGATTCATATTCAACAAAGTATAACTTAAAATCCGCCTGGCTTTCATAAGCAACATTGCACCATAAGCCTTCTTTATCTGCCTGAGATTCATATTGCACCATATAAACATTCAAATCTGCCTGAGACTCATAGGGAACAACATAAACCTTAAGGTCAGACTGAGATTCATATTGCACCTTGTAAACTTTCTGTGCAAAGATGTCTTTGTTTAAGGTAAAAGCTAAGGTTAATATAAAAAGAAATAAAATCTTTTTCATCAGACTTCTATTATTTCCGTGTCGCGCTTAATATCTGCTATTTTGTTATCTTTATCTAATAGAATCACGGCTGGTTTATATGTTTTTAGCTCTTCTTCACTGTAAGTTCCGTATGTAATAATGATTATTTCATCGCCAACCTGCCCAAGACGTGCTGCAGCCCCGTTTAAGCATATTGTGCCGCTTCTTCTTTTGCCGGGGATTGTATAGGTTTCAAACCTTTCGCCGTTATTAACATTAACAACCTGCACCCGCTCATATGGTAAAACATCGGCTGCATCAAGCAAGTCGCTGTCAACCGTCAGGCTGCCTTCATAATAAAGATTTGCCTCGGTTACTTTAGCGCGATGAATCTTCGATTTGCACATTATTCTTCTCATTTTTAATCCTTTTACAAAGTTAACTCTTAATTACAATATTATCAATTAACCTCACATTGCTGAATCTAACAGCTAAACTGATTAAAATCTCTTTATTTTTTATGTTTTTAAGTGTTTTTATTTCATCAAGTGTTCTGCTATCATTAAACGAAATGTAATCAATTTTTGTTACCGTTGGGCGGGACTTAATCAGCTTATTCATTTGCCCCTTTAAGAAATCAATGTCTCTATTATAATTTTCAGCCAGGATTTTTCTTTTTGCATATTCTAATACTTTAAATAAATAAGGAGCATCCTTTCTCTGCTGTTTTGTCAGGTAAACATTTCTTGAGCTCATTGCTAAGCCGTCTTGTTCTCTAACTGTCGGGCAAACGATTATTTTTGTATTTACATTCAAGTCATCAACCATTTTTTTTATAATACAAATCTGTTGGGCGTCCTTTTGGCCGAATACTGCAAGATGTGGCTGAACAATGTTAAACAACTTTAATACAATTGTTGCAACCCCAATAAAGTGTCTAGGGCGAATTTCTCCTTCAAGCCTATTTGTAATATTTTCTATTTTTACATAAGTTGAGTAATCTTTAGGGTACATTTCCTTAACATCGGGATAAAATATATAATCGACACCTGCAACTTTGCATAACTTTTCATCCCGTTTAAAATCCCTTGGATATTTTGCCAAATCCTCCCTAGGGCTAAATTGCAGGGGATTAATGAAAATACTTATAAGTACTATTTCTGCTTTTTTTCTCGCAGTTTTTATAAGGGAAAGATGTCCCTCATGTAAATAACCCATAGTGGGTACAAATCCAATGGTTTTATTATTAAGTCTTAAACGAGAGGTTATTTTTTGAGCAGAACCTGCTGTGCGAAGGATTTTCATTCAATATGCATAAACTTCATCAATTGGTAAAGTTTGTCTTTTAGGTCTTTACGGTTAACAATCGCATCAAGGAAACCGTGTTCAAGAACAAATTCCGCATGCTGAAATCCTTTAGGAAGGTCTTTACCCGTTGCCTGCCTGACTACTCTTGGACCGGCAAAGCCAATTAAAGAATCGGGCTCGGCTATAATTACATCGCCAAGCATAGCGAAGCTTGCAGACGCGCCTCCGGTTGTAGGATCTGTTATTACCGAGATATACGGGAGTTTATTTTCACCCAGTCTTGCCAGCCATGCAGATGTTTTTGCCAGCTGCATAAGTGAAATGGCTGCTTCCATCATTCTGGCTCCTCCCGATTTTGATATAATTATATAAGGGCATTTTTCCTTTAAAGCTTTTTGGGCGGCCCGTGCTATTTTCTCGCCTACTACCGAGCCCATGCTGCCGCCTATAAACTTAAAATCCATCACGCTTACAACGCATTGTTTACCGTGAATTTTTCCGGTTGCATTTCTTATTGCATCGTAAAGACCCGTTTTTTTAATAGTTTCAATGATTCGGTCTTTATATTTTTTTGTATCAACAAAATCCAGCGGGTCTAAGGATGTAACTTTTTTATCAAACTCTTTATATTCCCCTTTATCAAAAACGATTTTAAAATATTCTTCACTGCCTATTCTGAAGTGGAAATCGCACTTGGTGCAAAGGTAAAAGTTGTTTTCCCATTGTGTCTTGTGCATTATTTCATCGCATTTAGGGCATTTTATCCAGTGGCCTTCATCAAATTCTTTTTTATCTTGTGTTTCAATGTTTTTCTTTGTTCTCTTAAACCAGGCCATTTTATCTTTTGTTTTTATTTTTGATAACGAAATCTTTTAAATATAAAGGCTCTGCTTTTTCAGCATCATAAATTTCGTTTTTTTTGAAGCTTTTTAGCGTAAGTTCAGCCATCGAATCTGTCTCGGACTTGATATTTTTCACATTTATACAATCAAAATAAGAATGTTTTATTATACTTTCATTATCAAAATCTCCCACAATAACCGTATTTTTATTAAGCAAATTATTTAAATTTTTAATTTCAGTGCAGCCTTGCTTTAGTTTTTTATTGTTTTTGAACAGTGCATAGTAATACTCCCGAGGTTTTGCAGAAATTAAGACACAATAAGTTGTTTCCTGTGAAATTTCAGCAGCCCTGTTTAATGTGAGAAGGAAATTATCTATTAAAATTATTTTCCTACTTAATCCGAAAGCAATGCCTTTTGCCAAAGCTAATCCAACCCTGATTCCTGTAAATGAACCGGGTCCAATTGTTACAGCGACGGCATCAATATTATTAATTTCTTTCCTGTATTGTTTTGAAATTAAATTTATACAGTTTACGAGTTTATCATGCTGCTTACGGAAATTAAAATGAGAGTTAAAGTCAGACGCTTTAGATATAATAATTTCACCATTTATATATAGGGCACAGAGTGCATTGTTATCCGCCGAGTTGATTAGTAAAAAGTTCATTTAATTTGTCTCCAGTCTTATCCATCGGGAGTTTTCACTTTCATCTGTGTGGGCTAGGTAGATTTTAATCGTAGCTTTGGGCAGCAAATCTTCAATATGCTCCGGCCATTCGATTAACACAATTCCTTTTTCATTTATATAATCATAAAATCCTATATTTAAGACATCATCCTGAGTTTTCAATCTATACAAATCCAAATGGAATATTTTAGGAAATTGAACGGAAAAATACTCGTTGACTATGATAAAAGTCGGGCTGTTAACACTTTGGCCCACCCCAAGGCCTTTACAGATGCCTTTTACAAGCTCGGTTTTACCGCTTCCTAAATAGCCGTATAGAGCTACGATGTCACCACTCCTTAGCTTCTTCGCAAGCTCCGCTCCAAAGCTTTGAGTTTCTTGTACGCTTTTAGTAATAATAGCATAATCTTTTGCCATTTATATTTTCGGCTCAAGAGTTACAACAGGAAGAATTAGCTCTTCCATTGAAATGCCGCCATGCTGAAAAGTATTTTTGTAATGACTTAAATAATAATGGTAGTCCGTCGGATAAACAAAATAAAAATCTTCCTTTGTAATAACATAGTTTACAATTCCGCCCCGTTTTGGCAGTTTGTAATCTAGAGCATTACGTATAAAAATTGCCTGTCTTTCGTCACACTTGATGTTCCTGCCGTATTTATATCTTAAGTTTGTAGATGTTTCTCTATCTCCAAGAACTTTTGCTCCGCGCAAACACCTGATACTTCCGTGGTCTGTAGTCACTATAATTTTAATATCTTTCTGTTGAGAAAGAATCTTAAACATTGAAAAAAGTGATGAGTGCTCGAACCATGACTGCGTGAGTGAACGGTAAGCGGATTCATCAGGTGCGATTTCCTTTAACACAGCGTTATCAGAACGGCTGTGTGCAAGGATATCAACAAAATTAACCACAATAGCGTTTAAATGAGTATTTACAAAGCTTGAAATTTTGTTTTCTATTCCTTTTCCGAATTCAGCATCAAGTATTTTAACGTATCTTAAATCATTTTTCAGCTTAATTCTCTTCCTATCCAGAAGCATTTGTAAAAACTCTTTTTCATAATTATTCTTGCTGTTTTCATCGTCTTCTCCTTTTGCAAACAAATCAGGATAATGTTTTTCAATTTCGCTTGGAAACAGCCCGCTGAAAATTGAGTTCCTAGCATACGGCGTTGCAGAAGGAATTATACCATAGTGAAAATCTTTTATGATTTTAAAATAGTCATAAAGCATTTTTTCCATTAGCATCCACTGGTCTAATCGTAAGCAATCAATTACAAAGAAGAAAACCGATTTGTTCAGGTTCAGCTCTGGCAAAACATATTTTTCAACTATCTGGTTTGAAAACACGGGTCCTTCTTTCTTAAAATGAATCCATTCGAGATAATTTCTCTCAAAAAACCTGCAAAACTCTGCGTTGCATTCACGCCTTGTTGCAAGAACGGTTTCTTTAAGTTCGAGCTCGGGATGTTCATCGAGTTCCATTTCCCATTGTGTTAGGTCACTGTTGATTTTAATCCAGTCATTGTAATCAAGCGGGTCCATCATTGACATATTTATCTTATTCAGCTCCTGAATATAATCACGGGAAGCTGTTTCGCTTTTTATTCGTTTTCCTTCGAGAAATTTTTTGCAGACAAGAAGTATCTGGTTTGGATTTACGGGCTTCAGTAGGTAATCTGAAATCTTTGCTCCAATGGCATCTTCCATTAATGTTTCTGTTTCATTTTTTGTAATCATTATAACCGGGACATTGGGCTGCAGCTCTTTTATAGAAGCCAGAGTTTTTAGTCCACCCATTCCCGCCATCATTTCGTCAAGAAATATCAGGTCGTAATCTTTTTCTTTTACCAAATCTACGGCATCTTCTCCGTTTGTTGCTTTATCAACAAAATAGCCCTTGTCTTCTAAAAAGAGGATGTTTGAGCGAAGGAGCTCAATTTCGTCATCCACCCATAGAATTTTGTTTTTCAATTTTTCCATTTTTAAATTTTTAATTTTGCCCCATGCATCTTTGGAAATCAGGCGTTAAATAGTAAATTGATTTTCAATAAGGTTTTGGCTATTTTTGTTGATTAATTTATTAAAATTACGTTAAAATAAACCGATAATTTCAGTTTAAAAAGGAAAAATTAGATGCCGTTAAGACACAAATCAGCGCAAAAAAGAGCAAGACAAACACCTAAGAGAACCGAATATAATAAACACTATAAAGCTAAAATAAAATCCGCTTTAAAGAATGTTCTTTCGGCTAAGCAAAAAAGCGATGCTGAAAAAGAACTTAAAAAAGCAGTTTCTGTTTTGGATAGAGCAGCTGTAAAGGGGGTTATTCATAGAAATAATGCAGCTAATAAAAAATCTCTTCTTACACGATATGTTAATAAACTCAAGTAATCACATTAAAGGTATAATAAAAAAAGGAGCCAATCAGCTCCTTTTTTTATTATAATTAATATCAATTAGCTCAATTTTGACAAAGCCCTTCTTAAATTATCAATTACCTTCCCTACTTCTTCAATTCTGCATGTTCCAACCGATAAACGGTACCACGTTGAGTTGTCTGAATCACCGAATGCATAAAATGGAACAATTGCAACCCTTGCCTCTTCAAGAAGGTACTTGGTAATATCCCTGGTATTTTCAAGTATTGTTCCATCGGATTTTTTCATTCCGTGCAAATCGAATCGAACAGTTAGGTAAATAGCAGCTTGCGGTGAGATAGCACTTACTTTAAAACCTTCTTTTTTTAAATCCATAAATCCGTTGTAGAACCCTTCGAGCCTTGTTTGAACCTCTTCTTTAAATTTTGAAATAAAGCGGTTAACTTCATTTAATCTGCTTAAATATCTTGCTGTTGCAATCTGCTCTGGCTTTGGCGCCCATGCCCCCAGGTGAGAAAGGATTGACTTCATTTTGCCGATAACTCTTGCGGGTCCAAAAGCCCACCCGACTCTTACACCTGTTGCAGCAAATGATTTTGAAAGACCATCGATAAAAACAGTATAATTTTTCATTTCTGGAAACAGGGAAACCGGATTATAGTGCTCTGTTTCACCAAAAGTAAGAACCCAGTAAATCTGGTCATACATTAAATATAAAGGTTTTTCATTTTCACTTCTCAGGTTGTTTTCTTCTAATATGAGTTCACATATTTGTTCAAGCCCCTGCCTTGTGAAAACTGTTCCCGTAGGGTTTAGCGGCGAGCATAAAGAAACGAGTGTAGCCTGATTTAGATACGGTTTTAAATCGGCAGCCGTTGGCATAAAGTTATTTTCCGGGGCTGCAAGTATTTCAATTTTGTTTGCATGCGTAAGATGTGAGTAATGATTGTTATTCCAAGATGGAACAGGGAATATCACAGTGTCACCCGGATGGACTAATGTTTGATAAGTTGCGTAAATGAGTGGTCTTGCCCCTGCAGCCATTAAAATTTCATTGACTGGATTATAATCAAGCTCCTCTTTCTCCAGAAGGAATTTAGAAACTGCCTGCCTTGTTTCAAGAAGTCCGTCAGCAGGAGGGTAGTTAGTGGCGCCTTCTTTGTAGGCTTTTATTATTTCCTCTTCAAGCTCAGAGGGAATAGGGAATAATTTAGGATCGAAGTCTCCAATTGTCAGGTTATAAATCTTCTCACCCTTTTTTATTTTCTCGTTTATCTCTCCGGCAAGCTTTATAATTTCAGATGCCTTTAATGTCTCCGCCATTTCGGAAACTCTGAGCTGGCGTTTCGTTATGTCCATTATTTCAGGAGGCATTGCAGTATGGTTTAATTTAATTGACCATGTTAAATATAGGCAATTGTATCGATTTCTACAAGCGCATCTTTTGGCAACCTTGCAACTTCTACAGTGCTCCTGGCAGGTTTTGATTCATTAAAGTATTCACCGTAGACTTCATTCATTGCTGTGAAGTCATCCATATTTTTAATATACACGGTTGTCTTAACTACTCTTCTCATCTCGCTTCCAGCCTCAAGTAAAATTGCTTTAACATTTTCCAATACCTTTCTTGTTTGCTGTTTGATATCACCACCAATAAAGTTTCCTGTGGAAGAGTCAATAGCAATTTGTCCCGATGTAAAAATATAATAAGGATTTTCTTCGCTTAATTTTATTGCCTGCGAATAAGGTCCTATGGGTTCAGGCGCCTTTTTTGTATAGACGATTTCTTTTTTCATTTTGTTTAAATCTTAAATAGGTGAGATTTACAAATTAAGCTATAAATTAAGTAAAAATCAAGTGTGACAAAATGTCAGGCATTTATAGAAATAATTTCACAATTTTGAAAGAATTTCCTTTTCAGAGTAGATTTTGTCACAGCCATTTTTTAGGAAATCCCTTTTTTTTATGTTTTTCAACAAAAAAGTTTGGCACGCCAATTGTCTTTATTATGATTGAGTAAAAAAATTATACAAGAAAAAAATTAATTAAAAGGAGGTCGATAAAATGACATTAGTTAAATTTAAACCCGCACATGAGCTTTCTCATATCGAAAAAAGATTGAAAAAGTTCTTTGAAGATTTCGATTCGCCTTTCTTCGGAGACTGGGGAGTAAAATCCTTTAACAGCAATGTTTTTACGCCCAGAGTTGATGTTACAGAAGACAAAGATAACCTGTACGTACACGCTGAGGTTCCTGGTGTTGAAAAGAATGATGTTAAAATAAATATTGTTGGTGACGTATTAACAATCAGCGGCGAAAAGAAAACTGAGCAAAAAGATGAAAGCAAAAACTACTACAGGATTGAAAGAAACTACGGTTCGTTCTCAAGAAGCTTTACCTTACCGGCTGAAGTAGTTACTGATAAAATTGCTGCTGAATATAAGGACGGCGTGCTGAATATTACTCTGCCTAAGACCGAAGAAGCGAAGGTTGTTGAAAAACAGATTGAAATAAAGTAACAGATTTAAGAGATTCATGTTACTAGTGATGGTGCCGGATTGATGGTTTTCCGGCACCTCATTTAATACCTGATAATACCTGAACGAAGTGAAGGGTCTCTTTGTTTTTATGAGTTAATGAAACGAGTTTCTTTACTTGGTTCAGAATTTAAAAGAAAGGAAAAATAAACACTATGGGAAAAATTATCGGAATAGACTTAGGAACAACTAACTCGGTTGTAGCCGTAATGGAGGGCAATGACCCGGTTGTAATTCCTAATTCAGAAGGACACAGAACAACGCCTTCTGTTGTTGCTTTTACCAAAGGCGGAGAACGCTTAGTGGGACAGGCAGCAAAGAGGCAGGCGGTGACTAATCCGCAAAACACAGTTTCATCCATAAAGAGATTTATGGGCAGAAGATATAATGAAGTCGGCTCTGAAATCAAGCTTGTGCCGTATAAAGTAGTTAAAGGCGAAAATGATACCGCAAGGGTTGAAATCGGAGACCGTCTTTACTCACCTCCAGAAATTTCTGCAATGATACTTCAGAAAATGAAGCAGACAGCAGAGGATTATTTGGGACAAAAAGTAACCGAAGCGGTTATTACAACCCCGGCTTACTTTAACGATGCCCAGCGCCAGGCAACACAGGATGCTGGCAAAATCGCGGGGCTTGAGGTAAAAAGAATCATCAATGAGCCGACAGCAGCAGCGCTTGCATACGGGCTTGACAGAAAGAAAAATGATGAAAAAGTCGCAGTATTTGATTTAGGCGGCGGTACGTTTGATATTTCAATTCTTGAGCTTGGTGACGGCGTATTCCATGTTAAATCAACCAACGGTGATACGCACTTGGGCGGTGATGACTTCGACCAGAGGTTAATTGACTATATGGCTGATGAGTTCCAGAAGCAGGAAGGGATTGATTTAAGAAAGGACCCCATGGCACTGCAAAGATTAAAAGTTGAAGCAGAAAGGGCAAAATGCGACCTTTCAAACCAGACTCAGGTTGATGTTAAGCTTCCATACGTTACTGTTGGGGCTGACGGACCGAAACACCTGGACATGACTATAACGAGAGCTAAGTTTGAGCAGCTTGTAGATGACTTAATTCAGAGAACAATTGAGCCGTGCAGAAAAGCAGTTCAGGATTCAAAATACAGTATTGACCAGATTGACGAAGTAATTTTAGTCGGAGGTTCAACAAGAATTCCCAAGGTTCAGGAAGCTGTTAAGAATTTCTTCAAGAAAGAGCCGCACAAGGGCGTAAATCCGGACGAAGTTGTTGCAATCGGTGCAGCAATTCAAGGCGGAGTACTGGCAGGCGACGTGAAGGACGTGCTGCTTCTTGACGTAACCCCGCTTTCCCTTGGTATTGAAACATTAGGAGGCGTTATGACAAAAATGATTGACGCTAATACTACGATACCTACAAAGAAGACAGAGGTATTTTCAACAGCAGCAGATAACCAGCCATCGGTGGAAATTCACGTTTTACAAGGCGAACGTCCCATGGCACAGGATAACAGAACACTCGGAAAATTCCATTTAGACGGAATTCCGCCTGCACCTAGAGGAATACCGCAGATTGAAGTAACGTTTGATATTGACGCTAACGGAATACTCCACGTAAATGCGAAGGATAAAGCTACAAACAAAGAGCAATCGATTAAGATTACTCATTCAAGCGGACTCAGCGATGCTGAAATTGAAAAGATGAGAAAAGACGCCAAGGAGCACGAAGGGGAAGACAAGAGAAAGCGTGAGGAAGTCGATACAAAGAACCATGCTGACAGCTTAATATTCCAGAGCGAAAAACAGCTTAAGGAATTCGGCGAGAAGCTTACTCCCGATATGAAGATGAAGATTGAAACAGCGCTTGGCAGGCTTAAAGAGTCAGTAAAAGGCACGAGCGTTGATGAAATAAAATCTTCAATGGAAGCTGTGAATGCCGCATGGAACGAAGCATCGACTCAGATGTATTCACAGGCAACCGGAAGTGCTGGTCAGCAGCAGGGCGAACAGGGAGCACAGCAGGAACAGCCCAAGGGCAAAGATGACAAAAAAGTTGAAAACGCTGATTATGAAGTAATTGATGATGATAAAAAGTAGCTTTGATACCCATAGCTCCTGCCTTTAGCAGGCAGGTAATTCATATATATTCTCCATTAAGCAAAATAAACCGCCCCGCCTAAAAATGGGGTGGTTTTTTATTTACCTTA
>Ga0326597_10005710_pt1 | contig 17193 bp, 16 predicted proteins | sample RVTome_12_FD_203789 | JGI IMG/M metagenome (GOLD analysis project Ga0326597, IMG submission 203789) | Soil microbial communities from uranium-contaminated site in the Upper Colorado River Basin, Wyoming, United States - RVT100D185 | ecosystem: Environmental > Terrestrial > Soil > Contaminated >...
CGATGCGAGCTTGCGTAACCAGATCGGCACGCAACTCTGCGATCTCCTTAGCCACGGCTGGCGTAAAACAGCGCGTGACCGGTTCCAGCATCTTATCTAGGATCGCGTTTTCCGTGTTCACTTCCATTGTGTTTCACCCCCAGCGTCTTCGTCCGAGGCTTCGAGAGTTGGCTGTAGCGTAGCCCAGCCGTTCGCTGGCTGTCAAGCACCGGCCTAGGTTCAGCGGCCGAGTGCCGCATTTCCATACACCTGAGATCGATGGGTTAAATGATAGGAATTTCCTTTGAGGGGCGAGCCGCCGACAACGAGAAGTTCCCGCGCAGGTCCGGTGCGGGCGCTTAAACCAAAGCCCACATACCCCCTCTGTACTCCAGACCGGCGCCCCACCCGCCTGTCTTGAACGTTATCCGATAAGGTAGCGTTATGTCAACTTCGGCACTGCCGCTTGAAACAACTTAGGTAACTCGATCCTCGAACTCCCAGAAGCGCCTCGCTAACCAGCCCTTTTGCGCAGATCGTCGAGCATCTTTTCGGGAGACTCCTTGGTGAGAATGCGGCCGAACTGGCTTCGATAGTTGGCGACCACGCTGATGTTCTCGATGACGAAATCGTAAACCCACCATTGGTTGTTCTTGGAGATCAGGCGGAAGTTGATCGGCGTCTCGGTGGAGCCCGATAGCAGCTTGGTGTCGACTTCGACCCGGTTCTCGCCGAGCGCTCTTTCTTTTCCAAAGACGATTTCTTGGTCCTTGTAGGATAGGATCTCACCCATGTAGAGTTTTTCGAGGAGCGCTTTATAGAGCTGTATGAATTCCTTTTGTTGGTCAGGTTTCAACTTATCCCAATTTCGAGACAGAGTGCTCCTCGACAGCTCGGTGTAATCGAAGGTATTATCGAAAATCGCCCGCAGCCGCTTTTTTTTGAGTTCCGTCGCCGAATCGCTCTTGAGGGCGGGATCTTTCAACACCCCGAGCACCTGGTTGACGCGCGATTTGATCGTGTCGAGGCCGGAGTCGGCATGAGCTTGAATCGCCACCATCGAGAACACCAGCAGAATGAATCCGATGAAATACTTTTTCATTGGCCACCTCACTTACTTTCCTTGGATTGTTTTTTCTCCACGTCTCCGAATGCGTATTTGCTGATGAGCTCCATGATATCGACGGGCGGCTCGGTGTCGGTGATGGTTGCGCCGGCCTTCAACAGGCCGCCGCCCCCGCCCGCGTCTATTTTTACGTACCGGTCGCCCAGCAAGCCGTTGGTTTTGATCGATGCCATGGCGTCATCGTAGATCTTGACGCCGTTGCCGATGCGCAGCTCCACCACCGCCACCTGATCTTTCTGATCCATGGTAAAACCGGCCACCCTGCCGATCTGCATGCCCAGCATCTCCACCGGACTGCCCACCTTAAGCCCGGACACCGAGGTGAACTTGGCGAACACGGGATAAGAGCTGTCGCCAAGGAAGGAAACCTCCCCGAGCTTCAACGTCAGGTACGCCACGCAGAGAAGACAGATCAGTACAAAGATCCCGATGGTGGTTTCCAGCGAGTACTTTTTCATGGCAAGGACCTCCGCATCTTATGCCAACGGCTAGCAATCTTCATATCAAGAACGACGTGATCACATAGTCCCCGACCAGCACCACCACGCAGGAGATCACCACAGCCGCGGTGGTGGACAGGCTGACGCTTTTGGCGCCGTGGGCCTCCGCGCGCATGTGGGTGAAATAACCCTGGAAGCTGCAGATGGTGGAGACCATGACTGCAAAAATCAGCGCTTTAAGAAAGCCGCCCATAATGTCCTTGGTGTCCACCCCGGCCTGGATTTGATCGAGGTACATCCCGGCGTTTACTCCGAGTAAAATGACCCCGGTAAAGTAGCCGCCAATGATGCCCATGACATCGAACAGGGCGGTCAACAGGGGAAAGCTCAAGATCGCGGCGGCGATGCGCGGGCTGACCAGGTAACCGAGGGGATCGATGCGCATGGTCTGGAGCGCGTCGATCTGCTCGGAAATGCGCAGGATGCCGATTTCCGCAGCCATGGAGGAGCCCGCCCTGGCGATTATCATAATCGCCGTCATGACCGGCCCGAGTTCTCGGATCAAGCCCAGAGCCACGGCATTACCCAGCATACCCTGGGCGCCGAACTTCGCCAGGGCATAATAAATTTGCAGCGCCATGACCATGCCGGTAAACAGACCGATCAACGATACGATGGCCATGGTCTTGGCGCCGACATGGGACAATTGCTCAAGGATGCGGGACACCTGGTTACGCTGAAAAATCTGCGCGCAAGCCTTGGCGAAGAAAATGGTCGCTGCGCCGATGTCGTTGACCCAGCTTATAGCGACCCGGCCCAATGGAGCGAACGGCGACGGCATAGACGATTAGCTGGCCCTGGCTCTGCCTATCGCGGACGTATCGCGCGCGTGAATTTCTTTGGAGTCCATGATTTGATTTCCCGCTTCCTAAGCCCGCAATGCTAGCAGATGTTGCGGAACGCGCGCAATGGGGGCCTGTCCTGTATTTTCGCGGCAAAACAAGATAACTTATCACGCGATCGGGACCATTGTGCCGAGGGGGATTCCTATGAAATGCCCAAGCTGTCATGCCGAACTCGCCGGAGAACCGAAATATTGCAGCGAGTGCGGCTCTAGCATCCAACCAGGTGCGCCGGTTCAGTCTTCCGCCTCCGGCTCAGGATTCGCCGCTACCCAGGATTCAATGGCCGGCGGCGAGCCCGCATGGAAGCCGCCCGCCGGCTTTAGCCGCACGCTCTCCACCGAGATGGTCGCCAGGCAGATGGAATTGCGCGCCTTGGTTAAACTCGGCACGCTGGTTCAGAGCCGAACCTACCCGGCGGGAGAAGTCCTGATGCGCAAGGGGGGAACCCACAGAGACCTTTTTGTCTTGACCCATGGCCTGGTAGAGATATCGAGACAGGAGGGGGAGGCGGAGTTTGTCCTGAACGAGATCGAACCGCCGTATATTCTCGGCGAGATCGCTTTTCTATTTGGCACGCCGCGCACAGCGACCGCGACGGCAAAGACGGAAGTCAAAGTTTTCGTTTTGCGCTATGAAGAGTTCAATGAGCTGTTCAAAGAGCTCCCGGCATGGTTACCGCCCCTTTTGACCTCCTTGGCGAGCGACATGAAATCGCTCCATCATAAGGTCAAAATTACTGAGAAAAAGATTTTGGAGCTGGAGAAACAGAGCAGGCCACGTAATTAAAATCAGTTTCGAGTTTCGTGTTTCTGGTTTCGGGTTAACTAGAATCTCGGAACTGGCAACCCGAAACTGCGCAAGCACGAACGAGATTTTTTCATCGCTCTGAGGAAGGAACCGCCGTGGGGGAGCCGCTGATAGAATTCAAAAACGTCACCAAGCGTTTCGGCGAGCGAACGATCCTCGACCGGGTTAATTTGGAAGTCCGCGACGGCGAGGTAACGACCATCATCGGCAAAAGCGGCACGGGCAAGAGCGTGCTGCTCAAGCATATGATCGGCCTGCTTTCGCCCAGCGAAGGAGAAATCTTGTTCAGGGGCCGGTCCGTGGAGTCGATGAGCCGGAAAGAATTGGACGAGTTGAGAAGCCAGTTCAGTTATTGTTTTCAAAACAACGCCCTGTTCGACTCGCTCACGGTCTTCGAGAATATCGCGCTGCCGCTGCAGCAAACCACCCGCATGAGCAGGCAGGACATCGAATCCAAGGTCAGGGAAAGGATCGATCAACTGGAGCTTTCGGAGGTGACCCACAAATATCCCTCCGAGCTGTCCGGGGGAATGCAAAAGCGGGTCGCCCTGGCGCGCGCGCTGATCACGGACCCGAAGATCGTCCTTTTCGACGAGCCGACCACCGGTCAGGACCCGATCCGAAAAAACGCCATCTTCAGCATGATCGTGCACAACCAGAAAAAATTCGGCTTTACCACGATCATGATCAGCCACGACATTCCCGACGTGTTCTTTATCTCCGACCGGATCCTCGTTCTTTATGACGGCCAGATCATTTTTCAGGGCCCCTACGAGGAGATCGACAAGCTGCAGCATCCCATGGTCGATGAATTCGTCAAAAGCCTCGAGCATTTCCAAGACGAGCTGACCGGACTCTACTCCAAGAAGACCTTCACCAAGGTCTATGAAAACGCGGTGAGCCACAAGCAACCGGGGGAAAATCTTACCGTCGCCGTGTTCACCGTCACCGACCTCGACGGGGTGAGCGAGAATCTGGGGCATACGGCGGCCCAGGAGATCGTGCAATCCCTGGCGGTCTACGTCAGTAAGCACTTCGGCGACGTGGGGATTTCCAACCGCTCCGGCAGGGATCGGATCGTGACGATCCTGGCTTTTACGGCACACGCCGCCGCTGAGCGCTTGATGGAAAACCTTGCCGCTGATCTGCGCCAACGGGGACTCATCGATATCCAGGCCGAAGCGCACCTCGCGAAGTCATATACCTTGTCCATCCTTGGCGGATTGGCCGAAGGAAAAGCCGGCGAGGATATCGACGCCATCGCGGCAAGGGCCCAATCCCAACAAAGAGAAATCGCGCGCTTTCAGTGCGGTTTGTTCGGGTGAGGAACGGGGATGAGCCTCTGGCTGAAGCAATTTTGCTGAAAGCTGGCGGTCGAGCGCTGATAGCTGTCAAACCATCACGATTTTCGCCGGCGGAAAACCGTTGAAGTTGGCGACGGCGCTGGCGGAGGAGTAGGCGCCGATATTTTTCACGTAGACCACGTCGCCCACGTAAAGCTCGGGAATTTCCACGTCGAGCGACAGCGTATCGAAGGAGTCGCAAGTCGGCCCGGCCAGCGCGCTCAAGAACGTCTGCCCGCGGCGGAGCGTCTTGAATTCATACTTGCAGTGATCAAAAACCATTCCTGAGAAGTCGCCGTAAACCCCGTCATTCAAGTAGTAATAATTCTTGTTGCTGCGGAACGCTCTCCCGGTGACCTGGGTCACCAGAATGCCGGCCGGCCCTACCAAAAATCGGCCCGGCTCGGCGATGAACTGAACTTTCTTATCAAAGAGCCGGCGGATCTGCTTGCGGATCTCGAACGTCATGCGCTCGAAATTGACACCGATCTCATCGTCGAAGTGTTGGATGGGAAATCCTCCGCCGATGTCCATGATTTTGAGCGGCACGTCGTTTTCCTTGGCTTCGTCGAAAATATGCGCGGAAATTTCCAGCGCCTGTAGATAATTTTCCACGTTCTTGGATTGCGATCCGACGTGAAAGCTCAAACCCGCCGGTACCAGGCCGAGGGAGCGCGCCTTGCGCAAAATCAGATAGGCGTTTTCCGGATCGGCGCCGAATTTGAGCGAGAGGTTGACCATACTTCCTTCGTTGCCCACTTTGATGCGCAGCAGCACATGCGCCCCCGGAAACTGCTCGGCAATCTTGTAAAGCTCCGGTTCGTTGTCGAAGGTCATCATGCGCACTTGGCGCCGGCGCGCCGTGACGATGTCCTCGGCCGACTTGACGGTGTTGGCGAAGATAATTTTATCCCGCGGGGCACCGAGCGAGAGCACCAGTTTCATCTCCGAGGCGCTGGCGACGTCGAAGCCGGCGCCCAGTTTGGCGAATGTCTTGATGATCCTGGGGTGCGGGTTCGCCTTGATAGCGTAGTAAGGCATGACTTCGGGCAGGCATTTGCGGAAGCGCTGGAACTGCCTCTCAAGAACACTGCGGCGAATCAGCATGAACGGAGTGCGATGCTTCTTCAGCATCGCGCGGATCAGATTTTCGACGCCGCTCAAGTCCGGTTTGGCTTTTGCCGGCTTCGGACTAGCGGACAGATTTGGCGCGGGTATAAGCACGGTTTCTCTCCGCGTGATCGACCAGAAACGTAGTGAACTGCCAGACATCTTCCTCGGCGGGACGGGGAATGTCGAAGCGGGTGAATTGGGTATTCAAATTTTTAAGCGGCGTCCAGTCCACGGGCTCGGAAATGAACGGGCTGATATAGGGGATGCTGATTTTTAAAATCGACTCGTGATCGATGTCGTCGGGGAGGCAGACGCCGCGTCGCGGATTCTCGATCATCCAGACCGCCGCCGCGACGACGGAGATCGCCACTTGCAGCGTCGTGGCCTGCTGGTGCGGCACATGCTTGCGGGCGTCGTGGATGCTCAACAGGCTGCCGCACCACCAGGATTTAAAATCGTGGCCCATCAGCAGCACGCCGAGCTGATCCTCGCCGTCGATGATTTCATCGCTCATGATGCGCTGGCTTTCCTGCAGTTTGTACTCGCGCATTTCCAGCTCGTGCAGCGAATTGATCGCGACATCCGCCGGGCAGTAGGCGTAGTGGACCGTGGGGCGGTAGACCGCTTCGCCGTTTTTCCACACAGTCAGGCGATCGGAAATGCTGAAAGCCTCGCCGTGGCGGATGACCATGCCCGTGATTTCGCCGCAGGGCACCCAGGAGCGCACCCAGGTCTTCATCCCGAGCGTGCGCAAGCAAATTTGATTTCTCGGCCCGGTCTTGTGGAAAAAGGCGTTCTCGGGGATGTAACGCTCGTGGGTGCCCCAGCCCAGCTCGGCGGGCGCCACGCCTTCCTCGAAGAAGCCTTCGATGCTCCAGGTGTTGACGAATTCGTTCACCCGTTTGGGCTGATCGGTGACCTGTGTATCCCGCTCGCTGATGTGGATGACTTTGACGTCGGCGAGCTGGGCGAGTGCGGGAAAGTTTTTGTCCGCGAGAGCCTTTTCCAATGAGCCGCGCCGTGGGTCCCCCGGTTTCTCTTTTAAGATTTTCTCGGCGATGCCGAGCAGGGCATGTTTCGTGAAATGGGAGACCAGGCCGGGATTGGCGCCGTGATCGACCACCGCCGACGTTCCCTTGTTATCGCCCCACTTCTCGAACAATTTCCGCATTTCCATGTGGCGATGATAGAGAGTGTATTGGGTCGGATCGTTGCGCTGCGAATCCTGGTAGGGATTCCACACTTCGACGGAGGTGTTAACGTAGAGCACTTGCTGGTCGCGGCACCACTGGAGCATGGCGTTGCACTCGATGTTCCAGGCGAGATCGATGATCAGATCGCCGGGACCGACGTATTTGGCCAGCAGTTGCCGGTAATTTTCTTCCGTCACGCGGTCGAAAGCATAATTGACGCCGCGTTCCAAAGCATCTTTGACCCGCGGGCGGTTATCGGCGAAATCCATGATCGTTATATTTTTCGCGGGCATGTCCATGAATTTCAGCACCAGCGGCACGGCGCACTGCGAAACAGAACCGCAGCCGATGATGAGTAACTTTCCGTTAAACTGCATGTAAGAACTCCGTTCAATTGAGAGGGATGAGCGGAAGCTACCGGATGACGGGCTATATTTCAACCCGGATTCCGCAGTTGAAGTTACAATCTCTAATGAGCGAGGTGTGAGACTGGAGTAGCGAAGGCACCCAGATCCGCAGGATCAAAGTCCTTTTTGGTGCTTGGCAAGCTATAGCAAGCAGGTTACGGATTCCACTCACGACACCGGTGGTCTCAACGCTCTTAGAGGCAGTACTCTATTGCCTTCGCTACGGAAGGCTCGCGCCTCGCTCCGTGCATTAACTTTCAACTGCGGAATCCAGGTTCAACTCAACGACAGCTTTTCAAACGGCGGTGGTAAGTGGCGCGGGGATTGATGTGGAGTACCGATGTAGTTTGCACGCGCCCGATGCCCCCGCCGGTCAGCGCCAGTCATGCTTTGGATACCTGCGCTGTAGTTGCTGTTTGAGTTTCGGATAGGTTTCACGCCAGAAAGCCGACAGGTTTTCGGTCACCTGCACCGGGCGGTTATTGGGCGCGAGGACCTGAATGCGCACGGCGACGCGGCGGCCGGCAATCCGTAGAGCGTCTTTGACGCCGTACAAATCCTGAATGCGGGCCGCAAGCGTCGGCGGACCGTCAGGAGAGTAGACGACCTTGACGGTGCGGCCGGTGGGCAAGGCAATCCGCTCGGGCGCGTGCTCCTCGACACATGTCTGTTGCTGGCGGTTGAGCCATGATTTGACGACGGGCAGAACCAGGCGATCTTTGATTTCGTTGTAGCTGAACGCTCCGTCGCAAATATTCTCAATCATGACGGCCCGGTCCTCCGCGCCAATGGCGGGCAAGGCCAGCTCGGGCATCCATTGGCGTAACCGATTGACGCGCAGGAGCCATTGTTCGACCGATTCGTTCCAGTTATCGAGCGTCAAGCGCCCGGCCGCAACTTCGCGCGCCAAAATCCCGGCCGCTTCGTCAGCCGGTGGATTGTCTAAGAGTTTCTCTTCCAGAACCAGATCGCGAAATCGCGTCTCCTCCCGGGCAATGACCCGCCGCAACGTCGGGTCGTAGACGACGGCATGGTTTTTCTTGAAGTCGTTTGGGAATAGCTCGTGCAACCACTCTTCTTTGATCGCCGTGGCGAGATTCAGCATGACATTTAAATTTCGGTCTCTGCCGCCGCCGCTTTCCACCTCGCGCACCTCGGAGACGACGAAGAGCGACGCTTTCACGACGCTCTCGCGCGCCAAGATGCCGCGCCGGCCATGGACCAATTCGCAACGCAGCGAGCCGGCTTCCGGACGCTTGGCAAGATGATCGGAAAATCCAAGCAGGACGCAGCGCTGAACGCTCGCGTTAGCGACTGGTTTTTCACTGCTATCCAAGCCTTCGTCTGCTGCGATTCGCAAGAACTGCTCAAACAACGGCCCGACCTGAAGCGCCGCTTGCGCGTGAATGCCCATTCGGCGGCAGCCCTCGACGTGATAGCCATTGCGCTCGGCATAGCGCCAGGCTCGCACCAGTACGAAAAAGTCCGACTCCGTCTCTGCACCGAGCAGATCGTCGCGCGGGTCGTCGATTTGTTTTCCTTGCCGGCGCATCAGCAAGTCCCGCCCTTGCGTGAGCGCGGCGATCAGCGCCACGGACCGCACACAACCGTAGTCTTGCGCGGCCAGAAGCATGCGCGCATAGCGCGGATGGACCGGAAAAGCGAGCATGCGCCGTCCGAGCGCTGTGATGGCGCGCGTCGTGTCGTCGATGGCGCCCAAATCGGTTAGCAGCGTCTCGGCGCGTTCCAGGGCGCGCGCGTCGGGCTTCTCCAGCCAGCGAAACTCCTTCACATCGGTCACGCCGCTTGCCTTGAGCGTGAGGACAACCTCCGAGAGATCCAGCCGTTTCACTTCGGCGAGTTCCCGGGCAGGACGCGCGCTGTGCTCATGCTCGGTCCACAGACGCAGGCAGTGTCCGGGCGCGGTGCGTCCGGCACGGCCGGTCCGCTGATCGGCGGTGGCACGGCTGATTTTTTCCACGAGCAACGTGTTGATGCCGCGATAGGGGTCATACCGCGGAATACGCGCCAAACCGCTGTCGATCACCAGGCGCACGCCGTCGATGGTGAGCGAGGTTTCGGCGACGTTGGTGGCGACGACGATTTTGCGCCTGTCATAGCGGGCCACCGCCGCATCCTGATCGTTCGGCGGCAATTGGCCGTGCAGTGGAAAGACGACGAACGGTTGGCCGAGCGCGACGCGCGCGGCCTGGACGGTGCGAGCGATCTCATAGGCCCCGGGCATGAAAACAAGCCCGTCGCCCTGGGGATGCTCGCGCACCAGGCGTTGAAGCTCTTTGACCGCAAGATCCCAGACGGGGGCGTTGCCGGTGGGTTTGGCCAGATATTCGACGGCCACAGGGTAAGTGCGGCCCTCTGACGACAACAGCGCGCAAGGCTGGAGATACTTCTGCACCGTGGTGACATCCAGCGTCGCCGACATGACGACGATGATCAGATCGGGCCGCGTCGATTCCTGGATTTCGAGAGCGCGGGCCAGCGTGATGTCGCCGTAGAGATGGCGTTCGTGAAATTCGTCGAACAGGATCGCGCTGACGCCCTTCAAGTCGGGATCGGCGAGCATCCGGCGCAGCAGCACGCCTTCGGTCGCGTAACAGATGCGCGTGGCGGGAGAGGTGACGTTATCGAGCCGCATCTGATAGCCCACCTCGCCGCCAAGTTTTACGCCGCGCGCTTGCGCGACCCAGGCCGCGAGCATCCGCGTCGGCAACCGGCGCGGCTGCAACACCGTCACTTGACCACCCTGCAGCAAACCGCCGTCGAGCAGCATCTGCGGCACCTGGGTCGATTTGCCCGAACCGGTGGGCGCAGTGAGAACCAGCCGCTTTTGCCTGGTCAGGGTTTCGAGCAATGACTGCTCGATTTCGATGATAGGTAAATCCGGCTGTCGCATCGCTCGATGTAATTGAGCACAATCAACGGAGAGTTGCCGCTACGCATCTCTCCCGCCCTAACCCAATTATTGTCACGTTGTTTCTATCAGAACTGAAACAGCGGCAAGAAGAAAAGTCGGGTGATTGAAACAGTCCTATGGTCTCCAATGCGGCGGGTAGGTGCGCTGGTAATTCGGCAGCGATTCGATGCGCCCCACCCATCTGGCGACGTTCGGAAATGTTTGCGCCAGCGGGAGCAAGCCTAAATTCAACGGCTGGGCGGCTTCTTTGGACGCGGCACGCAAGAGCAATTGGACCAACGGAAATACGCCGATGTCCGCGGCGGAAATCTTGTCGCCAACCAGCCAAGGTGCGCCGGCCAAGCGCTCGTCGATCAACTTGAGTTCGTGGCGAAGCGTTTGAGCGGCTTGTTGGATCGCTTCGACTTTGTCCAATCCTTTGCCGAAGAAAATCGGGCGAACGACTTTATCGCCGGCACTCACGATATAGGACTCACATTCAGCGAGTGCGCGCCAGATCAAACCCGTTTCTTCGGGCGTTTTGCCGAAGAGCGGCGGATCGGGGTATTTGCGATCAAGGTAACTCATGATTGCGAGCGACTCGTAGAGAACGAAATCTCCGTCTTTAAGCGTCGGGACTTTGCCGCGCGGGTTGAGACGAAGATAGGCCGGCGCTTTGTGTTCGCCTTTGGAAAACTCCAAGAGTTTCGATTCATATGCCAGCCCTTTCACTTCCAATGTCAGCATAACCCGCCAAGCGAAGGGACTGCCGCTGCCCCAATAAAGTTCGATTGCCATGATTTTTTCCTTTCTATGGAATTTGACCGTTGATTAGTTAGGGGCCAACCGTTTCCCAGATTTTACAAACAATCGACCGCTGCATCGTCTCACCAAGCTTCCTCACTTGTCGCAAGGATGGACGTCATAAGGCCTTGCGCCGCGGCAGCAACCTGCGCGTTTCCCGCGCGCTACCGATCGGGGGATAGGCCGAGGTACAAGACACCGAATCCCGGTAAATTATATTGAAGTCTCTGAATCCCGTGGTCCAAGGGTTGGCAGGACAAATCTCGGCCCATGCGGAGAGCTGCCTCGATACCTTGGTAGTAGCCCGGAAGGTGAGCGAGCGGGCGATAGCCCATATGCTGATAGAAAAACTGTGCTCCTTCGTTCTTCTCGCGCACTTCCAGGGAGATGCTGAATATGCCCGCCACGACGGCGCATTTTTCGAGCCACTCAATAAGTCGGCACCCGACGCCTGCTCGTCTATGGGGCGGTGCCACGGCGAGAAGGTCCAGGTGTGCGTCCTCGTCTCCGTATCGCATGATCGCAAACCCGGCAATGTTCTCGCGAACGCATGCCACGAGTACGTTGACATTGGGGGCGCGAATGCTCGCTGCTACCCGCATCGGCGTCCAGCGCCAGCGGAGACCGTATTCGATTAAATCTCGCGACAAATGGGCAATTGGCACAGCGTCGGCCAGGCGCGCCAATCGTAAGGACAACTCATAGTTGGTCATAAAATGTATGGCCTAACGATTAGCGTAGTATCGCTAAACCCCGGGAGCAATCAAGCTCTATGATAATGGCGCACGCGACCGTGGCAAACCGTTCAAAGTTCCGCGATCAACATTCAAGGCGGAAAGTGGAAACCTCGGAACTTGGACAAAACCGGATTGACTAAACCGACGAGCCGCACCAGAGTTGTGGCTCATCGGACTATGTGGCCGACCAATTGATCGAAATATTGTTTACATATCCAAGCATGGCGTCAAACACAAACATCTGCATCGTGGTCCGGCCCGTAGCCTTGGAGAAGGAGCGGTGGGGTGGCGGCGACTCGTTTTCCGGGAGCCCGATTGAGTCCAACCCAGTCGGGCTCTTTTTGTTAGAGAACCGGAAGTGAATAGCAAAACATCAAGAACCGACACGGGAATCTCTCCTCGCGCGGGCCGTTTTGAGTTAGACTCAAGGATGATTGACAGTGCGCGCAGGCTTGTGCGATCAATCATGTTGACGACTCGGCGTGTGAAACTTGGAGTTCATCAGAAGAGGCTGGTTTTATGAAATGTTCCAATCTTGTCCGCGGCGTTCTTTGTTGGCTGTTTCTTTTTGCGGTCACAACTCTCCACGCGCAATCGTCGCCGTCCCTTGTGGAAGCTGCGAAGAAGGAGGGCCAACTCGTCTATTACACCGTCTTGACGCTTCCCGAGAGCCGGGCCCTGGTGACGGCCTTCGAAAAAAAATATCCCTTCATCAAAACTGATTTATTTCGCCTCGAAGGGGACAAGATGCGCGCGAAGATTGCAACGGAAGCGCGAGCCGGTCGCCACACGGTCGACGTCACTTCAAATAGCATTACCAACATCGGGCTGCTCATGCGCGACAGCATGCTCGCACGCTACCAGTCCTCGGCGCGCGAACGGATCTGGCCGGGACTTAAAGACCGCGACGGCTACTGGACGGGTCTCTATGTCCGTCTGTACGTGATCGCGTATAACACCAAAATGGTTGCGCCGCGCGATGCGCCGCGCGACTGGTGGGATCTGCTCGACCCCAAATGGAACGGGGAAAAAATTGGGCTGGATGAAGAGATCGAACTGTACGGCTCTCTCGTAGTTCGCTGGGGAAAAGAAAAGGCGGAAAAGCTATTTAAGGGACTCGCAGCTCAAAAACCCATGCCACGGCGCGGTCATACTCTTATTTCTCAGATGATGGCCGCGGGGGAATTTCCCGTTTCCATTGCTTACGGAAATCGCATTGAAGAAATGAAAGGCAAAGGGGCGCCCGTGGACTGGGCAAGCACGGCCGACCCCGTCGTCGCCTCGCCCAGCGTGATCGGGATGTTTGCGCAACCGCCTCATCCAAACGCAGCGCATCTGTTTATTGACTTTGCCCTTTCGGCGGACGGCCAGTCCCTGTTGAGAACTTTCGACCGAGTCGCCGCCCATATGGACATTCCCGCCCCTGTACCAAAACTCGATCTTAAGAACCTGAAGGTCTTCTTTGTCGACACCACAGTTCCCGGACGATTCGAGGAGTTTCAAAAAGATTACCAGGCGATTTTTCGCTGACAGAGGTCAAAAAGCGTGGTACTTTTCCTTTCATTCTTAGGACGCCCGCGCGCCCGGGGCATTGTTGTTGGCCTTGTTTTGGAGCCTCTAAGCTCAAAGCCTGTTCACGGTTCAGCCCGGATTCCGCAGTTGAAGTTAAAATCTCTACCGAAAGAGGTGTGAGACTGGAGTAGCGAAGGCACCGATCTCAACAGTATCAAAGTCGTTTTTCGTGCTTGGCAATCTGTTGTCAGCGGGTTAGGGATGCCACTCAGGGCACCGCTGATTTCAACGCTCTTAGAGGCAGAGGTCCATTGCCTTCGCTACGGAAGGCTCGCACCTCGCTCCGTGTCTTAACTTTAAAACACGGAACCCGGGTTCAGCCATTGTCGAGCAGCTTAATAATCTTATCCGCCGCGACGTCGGCGCCGTTGAGGAAAACTGCGGGCCAGTTTGGCGGTTTCTCCAACAACGTTTTTAGGTAGGGCGCGATGTTCCCTGATAACAGTTCGCTTTGAGGAATAAACTCGGCAGTGGCGCCGTCGCGCAGGGCCTCTACGAGTCTGGGGTATTCTGGGAAGTCACCCCGGTCGGTGTAAAGCATCGGCAATCGATGCGCGATCGCGTCGGCTACAATGCCGTAGCCCGGCTTGGTGACGATCACGTCCACGGCTCGGACCAAATCCTCATAGTGCGGCTGTTCATCCGGGAGAACGAGGAGATTGCCGTCGCTGATATCTGCTTTTCCGGTCGCGACGAAAAAATATTGGCGAAGCCGGCGCAATTCTTCCCATGGCAGCCGCTCGAGGCCGAGGCCGCCGAAGCTCAAGAGAATAATCGTTGCGTGCTCGGGTAATTTAAACCTCGCCCTGGCCCGGGCTTTGGTAAGAGCGGAAACCCGAGCAACCCATTGGATTGGTTCGCGGCGCGAGAAGACATTCAAATCGCAAGGATAAGGTAGCGTCAGCGCGAGCCCGGCCTTGTTGTAGAAACTTTCAATCTCTTCAACCAAGGGCAAGAAGTCGGGGTACTCTTGCAGATACGCCCGATAGATGATGTCCCAGCTAAAGTTTGTGATCGCCACCGAGGGGACCGAGGCGCGGGCCGCAATCTCAAAGCAAAGCGGCGGAATGTCGCCGATGACCAGTCTTATCTGCTCGCTTTTGATAAACTCGACTTCCTGATCGATCAGGCGTGGAAAACTTCGATGCAAGGCCTGGCATGCTTCCAGCGTCTCTGCGATCCCCATGCTCAAACTGTCCAGTTGTCGAATCCCGACGTCAACGGACTGCGGGTGATATATTACCGAATCGTGGAAGAGCCACGACGGAGCTGAGGTGCGGACTTGTATCCGCAAATCGGGCCGCGCCTTTCTTAGACTGCGGATGACCTGATTCGAGCGCACTGCATGGCCGAAGCCGTGGCCAGTGATATAGTAGACAATTGAACTCATGCGGGGTTGGATGTATGTAGTCGGGAAGACCAAGCTAAGTGGGCAGTTGGGAATTGTCAACGATCGCTCGGATTACTGGCCGGCTCGGCCGCCACAAAAGGAGGAATTGAAGCATGACAGGAACCATCAAGAAAATCATCCGGCAAAAGGGCTACGGATTTATCACCCCTGACGACGGCACGGACGAGGTATTCTTTCACCGGGGCAGTCTGGCGCCGCGCACCCAGATCGAGGACTTCAACGAAGGAGACACCGTGCAGTTCCAAACCCGCAAGGGTGATAAGGGCCCGGTAGCTCTCGACATGAAAGTTCGCTGACGACGCCGCCATGGCGACAAAGGTGAAGCTCGCAGATGTGAAGGCAGACTTTATCACCGCCCTGAGAATCATTTCACATGAAGGGCTGAGCGACGCCTTTGCCCACCTGAGCGCACGGGTGGAGGACGGCAAGAAGATGCTTTTCATGCCGCGCAAGAGTCCGGCTTTGGTAAAGTCCAAAGATTTCTTTGTCGTCGATTTCGACAAGCTCGTGCCGCAATCGGCGGTTCATCAGGCCGTTTACAAAGCCCGGGAAGACGCCGCTGCCGTCATTCACTTTCATTCGCCCGCGGTCATTCTGTTGAGCGTCGTCGGCCAGACCGTTCAGCCGATGCACAACTACAGCGCGATCTTTTATGAGGGCGTTCCGGTCTTCGAAGGAACCGGCCAGGTGGAGTCTCCGGAGCGCGCAGGGGAGATCGCCCAAATCCTAGGCGCCGCCAAAGCGGTTATCCTGCGCGGCCATGGAGCGGTGGTGGTGGGCCAATCGATCCGTGAGGCCTGCATCTTGGCTCTTTACCTCGAAGAGTCGGCGCGCTTACAGGTGGAGGCGCAGAAGCTCGGCACGCCGAAGTTTGTTTCTCGCCAGGAAGCCGAACGAATCGCCAAGCGAACGTTTAAGCCTGCTTCCACGGAACGGGCGTGGGAGCATTATAAGGCCGTCGCTGCAGTGTAGTTTTTTATCGAAAAACCCTTGGCTGAAGACAGGGAAGTGGTAGCATGGTTAAGCGACCGAATGAATGCTTATAAATGTAGAGGGGAATTCCCTGACTAAGTAAGGAGGATGCATATGCGACGGCTACAGCGGTTATTGGGGTTATTAATGGTTTTTTCTTTTATTCTTATCCAATCTGCCGGGGCGCAAAATTTGCCCACCGTTTACGTCGGGCTTGTTTCCGTGACTCCGACTAACGCGCCGGTCCTAGCCGGGGTGGACGGGGGTTTTTTTAAAAAATACGGACTCGATGTGAAGCCGCTCGTCATGTCCGGCTCTTCCACGGCGCTTTCAGCGATGTTATCGGGCGAGGTCGGCTTCATCACCATTGCCGGCTCCGGGGTGATCAATGCGCATCTCGGTGGGCGCGACGCGGTAATGATCGCCGGCACGGTCAACCACGCCCCCTACGAATTAGTCGTGGCGAAAGATATTAAGAAAATGGAAGACCTTAAAGGGAAAAAATTAGGGATCGCACGCTTCGGCGGCTCGGCGGATTTCCTGGCCCGCTGGGGACTGGAAAAAAATGGCCTGAAGCCTGGGAAAGATGTCGTGATCTTGCAAACGGGCGGCAACCCAGAACGTTTGGCCGCCGTTTCTCAAGGCGCCATTCAGGCCACGCTTTTGGAACAATCCTTTGCCTACCGAGCAAAAAAAGTAGGGTTACAGACCTTGTTGGACTATTCAACCTCCGGACTCGATTACCAGCATAGCGGCATCGGCACGACGAAATCGTTCGTTGAAAAAAACCGCGACCTCACTACACGCTTTTTAAAAGGGCTGATCGAAGGGATCCACCAACTCAAAGTGGATCGTACCTTCGCGCTCAAAGTGATCGAACGCCATCTACGCGTCAACGATCCTGAAACGCTGAAGGTGGCCTACGAATTCAACGTGCCGCACCTTCCGGATATGCCCTACGTGAGCCTCAAGGGGTTAAAATTCCTGTTGGATACGATTGGCGAGTCCAATCCCAAGGCAGCCAAGGTCAAGGCAGAGGACATTGGCGACAACGGACTGCTTCGGGAGATCGAAGCCAGTGGTTTTCTAAAGCAGATCAGCGGGGCGCGATAAACTCCCATCTTTGAGTTAAGTGCAGCCCCACGGGCAAGCCCGTGGCACCTTTCGGTACGCCCTTGGGGCGAAATGCTCAGCAAGAGCCTCCGGCCAAGCTCGGGGCTCGCGTCGAAGGGTAGAAGCCGAACATGCCAGTTCGGTAGACCTATATCATGGTCCATAATCATACCAACCGGTTAATTTCTGAGACTAGTCCCTACCTGCTCCAACACGCGCACAACCCGGTCGAGTGGTACCCCTGGGGCGAGGAGGCATTCGAGAAAGCGAAAAAGGAGAATAAACCGATCCTTTTGAGCATCGGCTACTCCGCCTGCCACTGGTGCCATGTGATGGAGCATGAGTCCTTCGAGAACG
>Ga0326597_10005712_pt1 | contig 17190 bp, 14 predicted proteins | sample RVTome_12_FD_203789 | JGI IMG/M metagenome (GOLD analysis project Ga0326597, IMG submission 203789) | Soil microbial communities from uranium-contaminated site in the Upper Colorado River Basin, Wyoming, United States - RVT100D185 | ecosystem: Environmental > Terrestrial > Soil > Contaminated >...
GGAGGCGCGCATAGGGACGGATGCGACGCGCTCACGGCCGGTTCCACGGTCGCATCCCCGCAAGCGGGGCCCCTGCTCAACGTTCCACCGGCCCCCCGGAGCGGGATGCGGCGCCGCAATGGTCCGCGTGCTTACGTGCGCCTCCACGGTCGCATCCCCAAAATCGGGGCCCCTGCTCCACGTTCCGGCGCACCTCTCCCCCTGAATTGGGGGAGAGGGGATTTTTGAGATAGGTTCTAGTCGCTCCAGGAAACGGGTTCAACCTCGAAGCCGTCCGCCCGCAGCAGGTCGATGATCCTCGGGCAGTGAAGAATTCCGATGAAGGCGACGGCGTTGCCGCGCTCGAGGTGCGGGCGCATCCGCTCATGGAGGACCGGGTCGCGGCGATCCAGAACCGACTCGCAGTAGCTGGGGAAAACCCGGGCTGTCGTCGCGAGCGCGTCCAGTGAGCCGGCAAGATAGTGACGCGCGTACTCGCGGCGGTACTCCGTCCAGTCCACTTCCCTCAGGAACTCCAGGATCCGCGCGAGGGGCACCCCCTCCAGGGCGGCGATCTGCTCTTCGATGGTTTCGAGGAAGTGCACGGGCCGGCCGAGATCGGAGGCTGCCTGCAGCGCGTCCAGGTCCATCCGGTAGGTCCACCCGTGCTCGTGCAGATAGTGCGTCCAGATCCGGAAGAAGCCCATCCACGGCCTGAGCCCCTGGATCTGCACGCATAACTGCGATCCCGGCTCGCGGCCAAAGATCTCGTGGTACAAGGGGTGCACGCTGAACGCCGGGGCGGGGGCCCCGAATTCGTCGTTGATCTTGAGCACGGTCGCCGTGTCGAGGGCTTCGGCGAGGGAGCGGCCGGCGCCCGTTGCCGAGCCGCTCTCGATGACCCGCCTCATGGCCTTGTCATCGAGCGGTGCTTCGAGCAGGACCGTCTCGGCGCGGTTCAGGTGCCAGCGCAGGGACCGTCTGAAGTGGTAGGGAAAGAAATGCGCCGCGCCGGCGAGGTACGACTTTCTCCCCGTCTTGCGGACCTCCCACACGGTCCGGAGCTCCCGCGCCCGCGTGAAGAGCGCGAGTAACCCGCTCATCACGCGCGGCGCAGCCGGCGCGCGCTCTGCTGTGTCCTCCGGCAGCCGATCGCTGCTCACACGGCGCCGAGGTTCCCGCTCCTTTCGCGCATACGCGCCATTCCGCCCTTACTTGATGTCCGGTTGCGGGAAGATGACTCCACCGAACAGCAGGTACGCGAGCAACAGCGTCCAGAAGATGTTGATCGCCTGGGCCCCGAGGAAAGCGAGCGCGGGACGTCCCTGTCCCATGCCGGCGAGGTCCACGAAGCGCGTTTCCAGCCCGATGCAGACGAACGCCATGGCGAACCACCACACCCGCAGTTCGCCGAGTGCGCTCTTCGTGCCGTTGACCATGTCGGCGGGGAGGAGGAAGGAGAAGACGAGCGAGGCCACGATGAAACCCAGCACGAACTTGGGAAAGCGCTCCCAGATGATGCCCGCGCTCGGTTTCTGGCCGCTGGCCGCGCCCGCCTTGACGGTCCACCAGATCGCGAGGATGAACGCCGCTACTCCAATCAGCGCGTTCTGCGAGAACTTGACGATGACCCCGGTCTTCATCGCCGCCTCGCTGATGAGGGCGCCGGCAGCGACCACGGAAGCGCTGGTGTCGAGCGTGCCGCCCAGCCATGCCCCCGCGACGAGATCGTTCATGCCTGTCGCCTTGGCGATCCACGGCATGATCACCATCATCGGGACGGCGATGATCAGGACCAGCGACGTCACGTAGGAAAGCTTCTTCTTGTCGCCCTGGATCGCCCCGCACGCGGCAATCGCCGCCGACACGCCGCAGATCGAAACGGCGGTCGAGAGCATGGCGCCGAAGTCGTCGTCCACCTTGAGCTTCCGGCACAGCCAGAAGCACGCGTACCAGATGACGAACACCACTAGCAGCGCCTGCAGGATGCCGAGGATGCCGGCCTGAACGACCTCGAGGAACAGCAGGCCGGCGCCGAGGATCACCAGACCGGTCTTGATGAAGTACTCGGTCTGGACCGCGGGCTTGAGCCACGCGGGGGTGCCCATCGTGTTGCTGATCAGGAGCCCGATGAACAACGCGAAGATGACGTACTCGATACCCCAATCGACGAAGGCCCCGTTCCCCGCGAGGAAGCGGGAGAACCATGCAAGGGCGAAGACCACCGGGAAACCGATGATGAAAGGTCCCGCGCGTCCGCCCAGCAGGGCAATGCCCACCGTGGCGAGGACCAGGTAGATGATGCCGACGTAAACGACTTTGGAAAGGTTGGGCCAAGTCAGCACGCGGGCTTCAGCGACCGCGGCTGCGTGTCCGCGGACCTCGACTCCGAGCGCGCCGGCCATCGTCCGGCTGCCGAGCTTCGCCAGCTTCCCGGCGGCGGACTCGATCGCCTTGCGGTCCCTTTTCTCGAGCGCTTCCTTGAGCGCCGCGCTCAGCGCCACCACGTCCTTCTGGCCCTTGGCCTCCGCCTCCTTGGCGATGCCGTTGAGCGTCGCGATCCAGCCCGGCGCGCGCGAGGCGACCTGCTCGTGGGTGGTCCACCGGAAAGTGGAGCGCGCCATGCCAAGTTCGACGGCTTTCGTATTGAAGAACGCAAGAACCACCACGATGATGAGAAACCCCAGGAATACGGCCATCCAGTCTTCTGTCCGCCAGCCCCGCGTAGCCATGATCGCCCCTCCTTATGGATGATGATTGTTCGAATGCGTCCAGGTTTTAAAACCGACTCACCCCGGCACCTGGATGGCCAGCCTTCCAGCAAACAGTGTTAGTCGCCCCCGATGCGAAGTCAAGTATTCCAACGGTATGCGCCTGCAATGGAAGCACGCGGACGCCCCGGGGCGCATAAATATTTTCGATGGACGGATTCTTCTTACTGATGGCCCTTTCCGGTTCGTACCAACGACTTACGCGCTGGAGTGCGTGGGCCGTTCTCAGTTCCGTTTGTCCGGGTCGCGGAAGCGCTCGCGCGTCTTCTCCTCGTCGAGGTCACCGAATGCGTAATTCGCCTCCAGCCACATCACGTTGATGATGCCGAAGGCGAGCGCGAGCCCGAGGCCGAGTATCCATGAGAAGTACCACATGAGAGGTTCCTTTCAATACAGGCTGCGCGGTTTCGCCCGCACCTGCTCGACGGTGATCTTGCCGCGCAGCACGCGGTAGACCCAGGCGGTGTAGGCGAGCACGATGGGGAGGAAGATCACCACGACCCAGAACATGATCTGGAGCGTGCGGCGGCTGGAAACGGCATCCCACGCAGTGAGACTGCTCGCGGGGTTGGTGCTCGATGGCATCACGAACGGGAACATCGAGAAGCCGGCGGTCAGGATGATGCCCGCCACCGAGGCTGAGGTCGCGAGGAAGGCAGCAACCGTCCGCCCGGCGCGGCTCCACAGCATCGCCAGCAGCGCCCCTCCGAAGCCCAGCACGGGCGCGATCAGCATCCAGGGATGCGCGCTGTAATTGGCGAGCCAGGCGCCGGACACCCGTTCCACCATCTTGGCGAGCGGCGTGAAGACGCTGCCGGCGGGCGGCATGGAGACGATGCGGTAGCCGTCGATCCCGGTGGCGATCCAGATGCCCGCGAGCGCGAACGCGACGATCACGACCAGCGCCGCAATCCGTAGCGCCCGCCCGGCTCGGGCGCAGATCTCCCCTTCGGTGCGCAGCTGCAAATAAGCGGCGCCGTGCATCGTGAGCATGGCGAGGCTCACGACCCCGGCGAGCAGCCCGAACGGATTGAGCAGCGCGATGAACGAGCCGGTGTAATACACCTGCAGGTCGCGATCGAAATGGAACGGCAATCCGAGCAGCAGGTTGCCGAAGGCGACGCCGAACACCAGTGCCGGTACCGCCCCGCCGATGAACAGTCCCCAGTCCCAGGCGTTGCGCCAGCGCGGGTCGTCCACCTTGCTGCGGAAGTCGAAGCCGACCGGCCGGAAGAACAGCGCGAACAGCACCAGCAGCAGCGCCCAGTAGAGGCCGGAGAACGCCGCGGCATAGACCAGCGGCCACGCCGCGAAGGTCGCACCCCCCGCGGTGATGAACCAGACCTGGTTGCCCTCCCAGGTCGCGCCGACCGAGTTGATGATGACGCGGCGCTCCTCGTCGTTCTTGCCGAGAAAAGGCAGCAGCGTGCCGACGCCCATGTCGAAGCCGTCGGTCACGGCGAAGCCGATCAGCAGCACGCCGACGAACAGCCACCAGATGATCTTGAGCGTCTCGTAATCGAGGATCATGATGCCACCCCCTTCGCCGGCGCGAGCTCGATCGAATAGCGGCCGGTGCCGAGGCTGCCCGGTCCCCAGCGGATGTACTTCGTCATCAGGTAGAGCTCCACGACCAGGAGCGCCGTGTAGAAGGCGACGAATCCCGCCAGGCTCCAGTAGACGTTCGAGGCCGGGATGTTCGACACGCTGAGGAAGGTCGGCAGCACTTCCGCAATGGTCCACGGCTGGCGCCCGTACTCGGCAACGAACCAGCCCACCTCGCACGCGATCCAGGGCAGCGGCATGCTCCAGAAGGCGAGCTTCATCAACCAGCGCTGCGGAGCGAGGTTGCGCACCGCGAGGAAATAGAAGGCCGCGCAGAACAGGAACAGCAGCAGGAAGCCGATCCCGACCATGATGCGGAAGGCCCAGAACAACGGCGCCACGCGCGGGATGGTATCGGCCGCCGCCCGCGCGATCTGCTCGTCGGTTGCGTCCATCACGTTGGGCGTGTACTTTCTGAGCAGCAGGCTGTAGCCCAGGTCCTTCTTCCGCAGCTCGAAGGTCCGGCGCGTATCGGGGCTCTTGTCGCCGGTACGCAACTTCTGCAGCGCCTCGTAGGCGACCATGCCGTTGCGTATCCTCGCCGCGGCTTCCTTCTTGAGGTCGATGATGCCGGAGATCTTCTCGTCCACCGAGCGCGTGGCGATCAACCCCAGCATCCAGGGGATTTTCACGGCGTAATCGGTGCGCTGCGCCTCCTCGTTCGGGATGCCGAACACGGTGATCGAGGCAGGCGGCTTCTGGGTATGCCACTCGGCCTCGATGACCGCGAGCTTCACCCGCTGCACCTCGCCGACGGTATAACCCGATTCGTCCCCCAGCACGATCACCGAGAGTGCCGAGGCGAGCCCGAAGCCCGCCGCCACCGCGAACGAGCGGATGGCGAAAGCGACGTCACGCCCCCGCAGCAGGTACCACGAGCTCACGCCGAGCACGAACGTCGCTGCGGTGACGTAGCCCGCCGCGACGGTGTGGACGAATTTGCTCTGCGCCACGGGGTTGAGAACGATCTGGGACAGGCTCGTCAGCTCCATCCGCATGGTTTCGTAATTAAAATCGGCGCCGACCGGGAACTGCATCCAGCCGTTGGCGATCAGGATCCACAGCGCCGAGAGGTTGGAGCCGAGCGCGACGAGAAAGGTGACGGCGAGGTGCCCGACCTTCGACAGCCGGTCCCAGCCGAAAAAGAACAGCCCGACGAAGGTGGACTCGAGAAAGAACGCCATCAGGCCCTCGATCGCGAGCGGCACGCCGAAGACGTCGCCGACGTAGTGCGAGTAGTAGGCCCAGTTGGTGCCGAACTGGAACTCGAGCGTGATGCCGGTGGTGACGCCCATCGCGAAATTGATGCCGAAGAGCTTGCCCCAGAACTGCGTCATGTCCTTGTAGATCTCGCGCCCGGTCATCACGTAAACCGATTCCATGATCGCCAGGATCCACGACAGCCCGAGCGTGAGCGGCACGAACAGGAAGTGGTACATCGCGGTGACCGCGAACTGCAACCGCGAAACGTCAACGAGTTCCAGGTCGGGAAGCATGGTTGTTCTCCTGGGGGAGTGGAACCGCCTGCCGGGCGGAGTCCGCCGGGGCGATGGAATCGGCGACGCCGGCGCCGTCGAGCCGCTTGTCCTGGGGATGCGCGAACCACGCCCACCAGATCGCGCCCAGCGTGATGGCCTTGATCGCCAGCACCAGGGTAATTTCCTGCCACAGCTTGAGCCGGGAAGCGCGGGGCGTTCGCCCGGAGTCTCTCAACATGGCATCAGTCGCCGCTCAGCGCGCAGCAGGAACATTCCCTTGCGCGTGGCGACAAGCAGGCAGAGCTTCGACTTGCCGCGCCGGGCGCGCGTGGGCTGGGAGGCGGGCATGGCTATTCCCTCCTTCTTGCAACGATACTACTTCATCGCGCGCGTCGGCCCATGTGGGTCGCCGCGCATACGCTACACTGTTTGAACCGAGGAAAATCGTCTCGTCGACCACTTGAAAATGACGCAACCCTCCCAATATCCTTTAAAACCGGACGCTTACGCCCCGGTTTAAATTCGCGTGTTGGAGCGGACGGGGGGCCGCCGTTCAACACGCGTGGGGCGATCACCTGGAGCAAGGATATGCGTTTCGACAAGTTTACAACGCGCTTCCAGCAGGCCTTCTCCGACGCCCAGAGCCTGGCTGTCGGCAACGACAATCCTTACATCGAGCCCCAGCACCTGCTCTCCGCTCTGATCGGCCAGCAGGACGGCGGCACGTCGTCGCTCCTGGCGCGGGCCGGTGTCAACGTCGGCGGGCTGCGCTCGGCCCTCAACACCGCCGTCGAGCGCCTGCCCAAGGTCGAGGGCGCGGGCGGCGAGGTCAACGTCTCGCGCGAGCTCGGCAATCTTCTCAACCTCACCGACAAGGAAGCCCAGAAGCGCGGCGACCAGTTCATCGCCTCCGAGCTGTTCCTGCTCGCGCTCACGCACGACAAGGGCGAAACCGGCAAGCTCCTCAAGCAGCATGGCGCGAGCCGCCAGGCGCTCGAGCAGGCGATCAACGCGGTGCGCGGCGGCGAGGCCGTGCACAACCCCGAGGCCGAAGGCAGCCGCGAGGCGCTGGCGAAGTACACGATGGACATCACCGAGCGCGCGCGCAGCGGCAAGCTCGATCCGGTGATCGGGCGCGATGACGAGATCCGGCGCGTGATCCAGATCCTGCAGCGCCGCACCAAGAACAACCCGGTGCTGATCGGTGAGCCGGGCGTGGGAAAGACCGCCATCGTGGAGGGGCTGGCGCAGCGCATCGTCAACGGCGAGGTGCCCGAATCGCTCAAGGGCAAGCGCGTGCTCTCGCTCGACATGGCCCAGCTCCTCGCCGGCGCCAAGTACCGCGGTGAATTCGAAGAGCGGCTGAAGACGGTGCTGAAGGAGATCGCGCAGGAAGCGGGGCAGATCATCGTCTTCATCGATGAGCTGCACACCATGGTGGGCGCGGGCAAGGCTGAAGGCGCAATTGACGCGGGAAACATGCTCAAGCCCGCGCTCGCGCGCGGCGAGCTGCACTGCGTGGGCGCGACCACGCTCGACGAATACCGCAAGCACGTTGAGAAGGACGCCGCGCTCGAGCGCCGCTTCCAGAAGGTGCTGGTGGACGAGCCCTCGGTGGAGGCGACCATCGCCATCCTGCGCGGGCTGCAGGAGAAATACGAATTGCACCACGGCGTGGACATCACCGACCCCGCGATCGTCGCGGCGGCGGAGCTTTCGCACCGCTACATTTCCGACCGCTTCCTGCCGGACAAGGCGATCGACCTCATCGACGAGGCGGCCTCGCGCATCAAGATGGAGATCGACTCCAAGCCCGAAGAGATGGACCGGCTCGACCGGAGACTGATCCAGCTGAAGATCGAGCGCGAGGCGGTGAAGAAGGAGAAGGACGAGGCCTCGCAAAGGCGCCTCGCGCTTTTGTCACAGGAGATCGGCAGGCTGGAACGGGAATACGCCGATCTGGAAGAAATATGGAAGGTGGAAAAAGCTCAAGTGCAGGGCAGCGCGCACGTCAAGGAGGAAATCGACCGGGTGCGCGCCGAGATCGCTCAGCTGCAGCGGCAGGGCAAGTTCGAAAAGGTCGCGGAGCTGCAGTACGGCAGGCTGCCCCAGCTCGAAGCACAGTTGAAGCAGGCGGATAAGCCCAAGGCCGGCGCGAAACCGCGCCTGCTGCGCACGCAGGTTGGCACGGAAGAGATTGCGGAAGTGGTATCGCGCGCGACCGGCATTCCCGTATCCAGGATGATGCAAGGCGAGCGCGAGAAGTTGCTCAAGATGGAAGAGAGGCTGCACCAGCGCGTGGTGGGCCAGGACGAGGCGGTGCGGCTGGTGGCCGACGCCATCCGCCGCTCGCGCGCGGGGCTCTCCGATCCGAGGCGGCCGTACGGCTCGTTCCTGTTCCTCGGCCCGACGGGCGTCGGCAAGACCGAGCTGTGCCGGGCGCTCGCCGAGTTCCTCTTCGACACCGAGGATCACATGATCCGCATCGACATGTCGGAGTTCATGGAGAAGCATTCGGTCGCGCGCTTGATCGGCGCCCCGCCCGGGTACGTGGGCTACGAGGAGGGCGGCCACCTCACGGAAGCCGTGCGGCGCAAGCCGTACTCCGTGATCCTGCTCGACGAGATCGAGAAGGCGCACCACGACGTCTTCAACGTGCTGCTGCAGGTGCTCGATGACGGGCGCATGACGGACGGGCAGGGGCGCACCGTGGATTTCAAGAACACGGTGGTGGTGATGACCTCAAACCTGGGCAGCCAGATGATCCAGCAGATGGCGGGCGAGGAGTACCCGCTCGTCAAGACCGCGGTGCTGGGCGAGGTCAAGGCGCAGTTGCGGCCGGAATTCGTCAATCGCATCGACGAAATGATCGTGTTCCACGCGCTCGACGAGAAGCACATCGGGTCCATCGCGAAGATCCAGCTGGGCTTTCTCGAGAAGCGGCTCGCCGGGATGGAGATTCGGCTGGAAGTGAGTGACGCCGCGCTGAAGGAACTCGCCGCCGCCGGTTACGACCCGGTCTACGGGGCGCGCCCCCTCAAGCGGGCGATCCAGCAACGGCTCGAAAACCCGCTCGCCAAGGCGATCCTCGAGGGCCAGTTCGGGCCCAAGGACACGGTCCGCGTGGATGTGAAGAAGGGCGGCATCACCTTCAGCAGGCGCGATTCAAAACAAAACCAGGATGTTGCGGCCTGAACTTCGCGCGATGCCGGGATTTGAGGGGCGAGCCCGGGATGCGGGAGGGGCGCCGCGGGATTGACTCGCGTACTTCACCGGCGTAAAAGGTAATCAGGATCGCGCGACACCTCGCGCCCGGTACCAGGCGCGGGATCATCGAGCGTTCGGGCGAACGTCCGGATATCGATCGTCACAGGTCACGGCCGTATGCCAAGACCTGCGCGCTCCCGAAGCGGTGGAATGCCGCGTTGCAAAAGTATGCCGCTCTATGGCGGCATCGCCCGGTTGATCCGGGACCTACAAAGCCCCGCTCCCATGCGGGGCTTTGACTTAGAGCCCCTAACATAGTGAAACACACGCTGCGCTATCACGATTTTGGCTGGGGAGATGCGGCAAGTGCTGGAGCAGCAGAACCGGTAGCGAGCTCGCGGATGCACCGCTGGCCAAAATCGCGCTAGCCCACAAGGGGTTGCGGCCCAAATCGCCGCTAGCTTTGTCGCTCGGCTTGCCAATATGGCGAATATTGGCTGCACCTCGCTTCGCGCTATCGACGATTTTGGCTCGCACCGCACGCGCGTTTCACTATGTTAGGGGCTCTTCGGCCGCGGCTGCGGCGGCGATAGAATAGGCGGCGCCCGCATTGGCGCCGATAGCATGCAGATCCACCAAATCCAGATCCGCCACGACGAGACCGAAGACCGGCTCCTGCTGCGGCTGTCCACCAGCGACCATCATGAGTTCCGGTTCTGGCTGACGCGCCGGTTCGTGAAGCGGCTGTGGGCGATGCTGGTGCAGATGCTGGAATGGGACCAGGCGGTGCAGCAGCAGATGGATCCCGATACGCGCCGCACGGTACTCGACATCCAGCACGAGGGCTACGCGCAGCAGGCCCATTACGCGCAGAAATTCGAGGACGTCCCGCGCCAACTGCCCTTGGGCGACGCGCCCGCGCTGCTCGCTAAGGCCAAGGGCAAGAAGGGGGACAAGGGCGTGCAGTTGCTGAGCCTTCACCCGCAGCAGGGACAGGGCATCGACATGACACTGGACACCAAGCTCCTGCACATCTTCTCCCGGCTGCTGCGCCAGGCTGTGGCGAAGACCGACTGGGAAATGAATCTCGGGCTGCATGGGGGAAAGGAGGCCGCCGAGCCGGAGCAGAAGGCGGTTCCCCGCAAGCTCAACTGACCGGGCTTACACTGATGAAGAAAAGACCGGTCGCTGGGCCGGCGAGGAGCGGGAGCCATGACTAAGCGAGACCGAAGAAGGGCCCACCGGCCCGCGCGGCCGATCAAGACGAAGCGCGACTACGAGCGCGCGTCAACTCTCGTCAAGCGACTCTCCGGCCAGACCAGCCTGGATTCCACCGCCGAGTTGCGCCTGCAAACGCTGCTCCGGGAGCTGGACAAATTCGATGGACCTGAAGAGGATGCGAGCGAGAACGAACCAGGGGACTACGACTATACAGGGCCGCGCCGGCGCTGGTCGGACGACGCCTCCAGCAGCGACTGACGGCCGCTACAACTCAATCCGCCGCCAATAGCCGGTGAGCTCGAGGTAGCCGAGGCCGACGGGTTTTCCGTCCCGCAGCGCGCGCACGGCGCCTTCCCAGTAGATCGTCCCGCTCGAGGCGCGAGCGTCGTGCTCCTGGTCGTCGAAGAGCGGCTCGATCGCGAGTTCGAGTTCTCCCGCTGTCACCACCCACGATACCGGGTAGTTCGTTCCGGTTCGCGCCGAGCGCCACTCGCGGTGTGGAGTGAAGCGGATATCCGCCGGAGAAAAGACCCGTAGCGAACCGTCCGCGCGGCGCAGCGCGCCGCCCGCCCAGAACTGGCCGCCTTGCCGGTCGCGCATGCGGAACGCCATCAGCGCTGCGCCGTCGGCGAGATTGATGCCGATCCAGTCCCAACCCGTGGCGTCCTTCTCGAGGTATTGCGATGACCATTCGTGATCCAGCCACGCGGTGCCGGCCACCCGCAGCGGGTCCCCCCCCCGGGTCAATTTTCCTTCCACCTTGAGATGCGGCAGGCTGTAGTAATAGCTGGCGGATTCGGCGGCGGGTCCTTTACGGCTGAACCCGTTGACCCCCTGCAATAATGGCGGCTGGACCGCGCCGAGCGCCAAGTCGATTGAAAATTCCTGCGCCGGAATCCATGCCCGGTAGATGCGGCCTTCCTGATGAAGCCGCCATTCGTCGATCCAGACCCGCGTGCGGCCGACGTCTGCGCCGGCGAGCGCAAAGCCGTCGCGTGCCGCGCGCTGCGCGTGCAGAAGCCGGCCGTGCGACGGATCGGAGAGCGCGGCGTGCGCAACCATGATCTGCCGCGGATTGAACGCGCTCGGGTTGTCGTGCTTGAGGTTGGGCCGGGCGCGGAAGAAAGTGATCTGGAATCCGAGCGGGCGGGTCGCCTCGTTGAGCCAGCCGGTGATGTACCACCATTCGATCCGGAAATCCGGGTGGCTTCCTTCGTCCCGGGGGAATTGCATTCGGTATCCCGGGACCACGGCAGCGAACGGCGTGATTCGTGATTCTTCTCCCACCACCCCGGCGCGACGCGCCACCCCTCCTCCGGCAGGAGGGGATGTCGTGGTCTGAGCCAGGGACTCCGGCGCGGTAAGCAAGCCTGCTAGCCATGCGAGCGTCCGCCGTTTTTTCAGGGACTTGAAATTATCGGTGTTCATCGTTTATCGGCGGCTCATTGTTCCTCTACCAGTCCTCGCGCACGGCGCGCACGACATCCACGCCCATCGCCGCGCGCCCGCTCCATACCGCGGTCACCACGGCCGCGGCGACAATGAGCAGCGCGAGACTGGCCACCGGCAGCCACGGCAGGTTGAGTTCCATGCTCCAATGGAAGGACTGGCGATTGACGACGTGGGTGAGGATGATGCCCACCAGCCAGCCGGTCGCAAGTCCCATGACGCAGCCCAGGGCCGCCACCAGCGCGCCTTCGCAACCCAGCATCGTGCCGATTTCGCGCCGCGTCATGCCGATATGCCGCAGCACGCCGAACTCGCGGCGCCGGGCGAGAGCTTGGGCGCTGAAGGAGACGCTCACGCCGAACAGCCCGATCAGCACCGCCGCGATTTCCAGGGCATAGGTGATCGCGAACGTGCGGTCGAACGCCCGCAGCGAGATCCCGCGCAGCTCGCGCGTAGTGGCGATCTCGAAACCCGCGGCATCGGGCAGCCGTCCACGCAGCGCTCGCTGAACGTCGGCAATGGCGGCGTCCTTGATGAGCCATAACGCCACGTCGTTGACGAGCCGGTCGCCGGTCAGCTTGAGGTAGAGCTCGCGGTTCATCGCGATGGCGCCGCTCTGCCGCGCGTAGTCGCGCCAGATCCCGGCGACGGTGTAGAGCCGGGGCACGCCGCCGATCGGCAATTGCACGCGTTCTCCCACTCGCAGGCCGTAGAAATCCGCAGCCACTTCGGACACCCATACCGGCGGGGGGTCGTCCGCGCGCGGCGTGTAGGGCGGGCTGGTCAGCGGCAGCACTTTCCCCGGATCGCCGGCTTCGACCGGTCCCGCGAGCAGCGTGACCGGCGGGCGGTCCGCCGCGAGCAGCAGGTTCTGGGTGCGTACGAACGCGGCGCGCTCGACTCCCGGGGTGGCGGCGATGCGCGACTGCTCCTCTGGTGTGAAAAACGCGGTTTCCCCGAAGCGCGCCGGGCGCAGGTAGAGGTCCGCGGGCAGCATCCGCTCGAGCCACGACTCGAGGGAGGAGCGGAACGAGCTCACCATGATCAGCATCGACACCATCAAGCTGAAGCTGATGACGATAGCGGCGACGCTGATCGCCGCCTGGCGCGGCGTGGCCTTGAGTTGCGCGATCGCGATTGCCAATGGCGCGCGCACTGGCACGGGCAGTCGCCCGAGACAGCCCTCGGCGAGGCGGGGCATGACCAGCACCGAGCCGAGCAGGATCAGCCCGATGGCGACGTAGCCGGCGAGGGGGAGGCCGTTGACGGCAGGGGCGAGCGTGAGCAGCAGTCCCGCGGCGATCGAAGCGATGCCCCACCACAGAGTGTGCAATGTCCTGAGACCCTCTTCCTCGTCGCCCGCGCGCAACGCCCGCGCAGGTGGCCGGCGCGCAGCCTCCCACGCTGGCGCGGCGGCCCCCAGCACCGCGAACAGGACGCCGAGGGCGGCGAAGAACGCGAGCGTGCCGGGCTCGGCGACGAGACTCGCGGCGATGCTGCGAAAATAGCCGGCCCCGAGATCGGCGCCCACCAGCGCGAGCGCGTAGCGCGCGAGCGCATAGCCGAGCAGAATACCCAGGATGGCGCCGATCATACCGATCACCGCGCCCTCAGCAAGCAGCCGGGCGGCAAGGGTGGCGCGCGTGACACCGATCGTGCGCAGCAGGGCGAACTGGCGGCGCCGGCGCAACAGCGCCAGCACCTGTGAAGAGAATACGAGGAACGCTCCCGTGAACAGCGCGACCAGCGCCAGCATGTCGAGGTTGAGCCGGTAGGCGCGGGTGAGGCTCGCCCCGCGCTCGCCTTCGGTGTCCGGCGTCGTCACCTGCACGCCGGCGGGGAGCAGGGCCTGCAGCTCACGGCGAAAGGCCTGCCTATCCGTGCCGGGCTTCAGGCGCACGTCTATGCGGTTCAACCGCCCCAACTGTGCCAGCCGCCATTGGGCGGCCGCGACGTCCATGACGCCCAACCTTTGCCGGTATGCGCCTTGCGGCAGGAGGCCCACGACCTTCAGGGTGATGGCACGCGTCCCAACCTGTATGGCGAGCGGATCGCCCGGTCTCAGCCCGAGCCATTCCGCCGCGGACGGACTGAGCAGTATCGCGTCCGCATCGAAAAGATCCAGCACCATGCTGGAGCGCTCCGGCAGCAGCGATGGCTGCACTTGCGCCGCTCGCAGCGGGTCGAAGCCGACGATACGCAGGCTGTCCGGGCGGCCGGCAAGCGGCACCTCGAGGTCCACCGCGGGATTGGCGGCTTCGACCTGCGGCAGGCGCGCCAGCCGTGGGTACCACGCTTCGTCGAAGCCGGCGCGCGGGCCGCGCACCACCAGATCGGCCTCGCCGGCGAGGTGCCGCGCGGCAAGCTCGAACTCGTTGAGCGCGCTGGAATTGACGAGGTGCACCGCGACGCCGAGTGCAACGCCAAGGGCAATGGCGACAATCGCGAGGGCAGCGCGGCCGGGATTCTCGCGCAGCGGGCCCAGGACGAGCGCGTAGAGCAGCAGAAACCGGCTTCCCGGGAGCGTGATTCGTGAGTCGTGGGTCGTGGATTGCGAACTCGTCACTTGTCACCCATCACTCATCACCCGCGCACCGCCGGATGTAATCCGTCTGCGGTGAGCGTCAGCACGTGGTCGGCGGTCGCTGCGGCGAGCGCCGAGTGAGTGACCAGGATGCCCGCGCCGGATTCGCGCTTCACCTGCTCGCGCAGTAGCGCCAGCACCTGCTTCGCGGTCTCCGCGTCCAGGTTGCCGGTGGGCTCATCGGCGAGCAGCAGCAGCGGCCGGTGCACCAGGGCGCGCGCAATGGCGACACGCTGCATCTCGCCCCCGGACAGCTCGCGCGGGTAGGCGCCGGCAGCTGCGGCGAGACCCACTGCGGCGAGGATGTCCGCGAGGCGTGCCTGAGCCTGCGCAGGATTCATGCCGATGAGAGAAAGGGGCAGCGCCACGTTCTGCGCCACGGTCAGATGCGGTAGCAGGTGAAACGCCTGGAACACGAAGCCAATGCGGCCGCGACGCAGGAGCGTGCGCCCCGCGTCATCGAGCAGCGCCAGGTCCGTGCCCTCGAGCGCGATGCTGCCGCGGTCAGGCGAGTCGAGCCCGGCGATGAGATTGAGGAGCGTGGACTTGCCGACACCGGACTCGCCGACGATCGCCACGTACTCGCCGCGCCGAATCTCGAGCGAGATATCGCGCAGCACGTCGCGCGGGCGCGCCCCGCCGAAGGACTTGGAAAGGTCTCGAACCTTCAGCATGGCGCCATTGTAGGCATCCGCTGCGGCACGGGCGCCCCGCTATCCCGCAAGCCGAGTGGGGATCCAGACCTCCGAGTGCAGCGTGCGGTGCACCGGGCATTTGTTCGCGATCTCGAGCAATCGCGCGCGCTGCGCCTCGTCGAGCCCGCCCGCGAGCTCGATCTCGCGCTCGATGCGGTCGATTTTCCCCTCCCGGGTCTCGCACTCCGCGCAGTCCTGCGCGTGCACCTTCTCGTGCCGCAGGCGTACCGTCACCTTGTCAAGTGGCAGTTGCTTCAGGTCCGCGTACATGCGCACCGTCATCGCAGTGCACGCGCCGAGCCCGGCGAGCAGCAGGTCGTAGGGGGAAGGGCCGGTGTCGGTGCCGCCTGCGCTGACCGGTTCGTCAGCGAAGAGGCGGTGTTTTCCGGCTGTGATCGCCTGCGTAAACTTGCCTGCGCGCGTCTCGGCTACCGTAACGATGCCCGGCTCGTCGGCTCGGATAGGCTGCGCCTCCATGACCGGCGCGCCAATATAGCGGCTGGCCCAGGCCGCGAGCACCGCGGCGACGTACGAAGCATCTTCCCTGCGCGTCAGTAGATGATCGGCATCGTCCAGCGAAACGAAGCTCTTGGGATGCTTCGCAGCCATGAAAATCTGCGCCGCGTTGTCAATGCTCACCGTCGTATCGCGCGGCGAGTGGAAGATGAGCAGCGCCTTGCGCAGGTTGCCGATCGCCTCGCGGCTGTTCCGCCCGGCGATGTCGTCGAGGAACTGCTTCCTGATGCGAAACGTGCGGCCGGCAAGCTCGACGGTGGCTTCGCCTGCGGTTTCGATCTCGGACAGCGTCGGCGCGAGCAGGTGCTTCACGTGGGCCGGCTCGAAAGGCGCACCGATGGTCGCGAGCGCCGTCGCTTCAGGAATCTCGGGTGCCGCTGCCAGAACCGCCGCGCCGCCCAGGCTGTGGCCGATCAAGAGCTTGGGCGCCTCGTGGTGTTCCCGCAGCCATGAGGCGGCCGCGACCAGGTCGGTCAGGTTCGAGGAGAAATTGGTATTGGCGAAATCGCCTTCGCTGCCACCGAGCCCGGTGAAATCGAAGCGTAGCACCGCGATGCCACGCGCAGTGAGCGCCGCGCCGATGCGGGACGCCGCCAGCGTGTCCTTCGAGCACGTGAAGCAGTGCGCGAACAGCGCGAAGGCGGCGGGTTTGACTGGCGGCAGATCGAGGCGGGCGGCGAGGGTGGCACCGAGCGAGCCGGGAAAGCGAACCATGCTCCGGTTGTCTTTCATGGAAACCTCCGTGGACCGGTGACGATGGTAGCATGCGATCGGGAGCGCAACGGCCGGCGAACAAGCTTGCGTTTCGGGGCTGTTACGTGCGATGGTATGGTTTCGACGCGGTAATCCCAAAAAGAACTTAAGACGGAAATAGTTTACGCGGAGGAGGACACGATGATGAAGGCGATATTTTCAATTCTTGCATGTGCCGGCGCGCTGGGCTCGGCGGCCATCTCTTGCGGGTGGGCGGCAGAACCGTATCCGAATAAACCGGTCCGCGTGATCATCCCGTTCGGCGCAGGCGGCGCCACGGACGTGGTGATACGAATCGTGGCGAACAGGCTTCCCGACACGCTGGGCCAGCAGGTGGTGATCGACAACCGCACGGGCGCGGGAAGCATGATCGGGACGGACATTGCAGCGAAATCAAATCCCGACGGCTATACGGTGCTGGGCGCGGGGACGCCGTTTTCCATCGTTCCGAACCTGTATAAGAAAGTGCCGTACAACGCGCTGAAGGACTTCGAGCCGGTGATGCAGATCGGCAGCCAGCCCTACGGCCTGACGGTGCATCCCTCGCTCGGCATAAAGTCGGTGAGCGAGCTGATCGCGCTGGCCAAGAAGGAGCCCGGCAAGCACAACTACGCTTCCTCGGGCCAGGGGGGCGCGATGCACCTGTTCCAGGCGATGTTCGCCAGTATGGCCAACATCGACATCGTGCATATCCCGTACAAGGGGAGCGGTGCGGTGCGCGCCGATCTGCTGGGCGGGCAGGTCAAGATCGGCTGCCTCGGCGTTTCCAGCATTCTCCCTCAGCACAAGGCGGGGCTGATCCGCATCATCGCGGTGACGACCGCGAAGCGCTCGCCGGAGCTGCCGGACGTTCCCAGCATCGCGGAAACCATACCGGGCTACGACGCGGCGCTGTGGACCGGGCTCCTCGTGCCTCGCGGCACCCCGGCGGT
>Ga0326597_10005713_pt1 | contig 17188 bp, 10 predicted proteins | sample RVTome_12_FD_203789 | JGI IMG/M metagenome (GOLD analysis project Ga0326597, IMG submission 203789) | Soil microbial communities from uranium-contaminated site in the Upper Colorado River Basin, Wyoming, United States - RVT100D185 | ecosystem: Environmental > Terrestrial > Soil > Contaminated >...
ATCCGAATGAGCCCCGCAAGACATTTGAGGTCGCGGCCGCTGCGCGGATCCTGTGCCGTGCGTTCGACCTCGCCTCCGGCCAACCCGTGGCGGGCGCCGTGGTCCAGGCGACGGGCCTCGCAGTCACCGAGAGCGGCGCCGACGGCCTCTTCGAGATCGGCGGCCTCAGGGTCGACGTGATACAAGCTCCAGAGTTGATCACCGTGGCCGCGCCCGGCTACGCCACGACCGGGAGAAAGCTCGAGGCCGGCCGGGTCGTCCCCGGGAACATCGAGCCCTTTCCGATGCTCCCCGGTTGCCACGTCGAGGGTCGAGTCACGGATCATCACGGCCGACCCGCCGGCAGCGCGAGTGTCCGCGCTGGAATCGCCCGGGCGCCTTCCGTGGAGTCCGTCGCGAGGAAGATCGGCTACCCGCTGCCCTCAGACACGACCCTGGTCCAGTTCGATGCGACCGCGCCGGTCATGACGGACGCGGACGGACGCTACCGGCTGGGTCCATTGCTGCCGTTCTCTCGAGTCGAGTACGTCGAGGCGATCGATACGGTTACCGGACAGCGGATCCGGAACGGCCCTTATCGGTTCCAGCGCCCCGGAGAGCGACTCCTGGTCGACCTCGCGTTCTCCAGGTTGCCCGGCGCCCTCGAAGGCCGGCTCACCTTGAACGGCGTACCGTGCCGGGCGCGCATCGGCTGGCGGCACGGGGACGAATTCGGTTCGTCCATCAGCGCTGAAGACGGCAGCTTTCGTGTCAACGGAATCCCGCCGGGCGAGACCGTGGTCGAGGTCAGTCTGTTTCGGCCACGGTTGACGCGCCGCTTCGCCCTCGCGATCGGCGAAGACGCGACGCTGCGGCGCGACTTCGATCTCCTGGCGGACACGTCCTTCGTGTCGGGCAAGGTCATGGACGATGAAGGCCGCGCGCTGAGCGGCGTGCCGGTTCAGGCCTTCTTCAAAAACCCAGAGCACGTCTCTCGCTGCCAGACCGGATCGGACGGCCTGTTCCGCCTCGGTGTCCCGCCCGGCGCAGAACTCCTCAAAGTGGTGGCGGGTGCTCCGCATCAGGCCGTCTCCAAGATCAACGTGGCGCCAGGTTCGGAAGAGCTCGAGTTCGTGCTGAGCAAATCATGAACGGCAGGGGATGAAACCTCGCATCGCGCGCTCGATTGGTGATGGCGTGTCGACCGCACTCCACATGAGGGTGGGGGCTGATCCCCATCTCCAGCAGGGACAAGCGGACCGGCGCATCCGCTGAGGACGGCCGGCCTCCGATCCGTCCAGAAATGTTATGATCTTCGGCCCTTCCTGGCAGACTCCACTTCGGAGCTGCAGGAGCACCTACGGGATCTGGAGTTCAGTCGTGAAAAGCAACCAAGGAATCATCTCCACCATTCTGTGCACCGCACTGGTCGCGGTCGTTCCTGCCGTCGCGAGTGCGCAGGTCGCAACCTCCCTCATCAACGAAGGGGACCCACTTCCGGCCGCGGGAGTCGGACATGCCGTCTCGTTCATCAACAACACCGCGGTGAACGGCGTGGGCGGGTTCTCGGCGACGCTGAGCTCCTCCGACGGCGCCACCACGTTGTCGCACGCCTGGGGCAACGCGACCGGCGGAGCCGGCGCGATCATCCGCACGGAAGCCGTGGTCGGCGTCTACGATCAGCAGTCGTGGGAGAGCTTCTTCGGCATGGATGATGTCGGGCAAATCGCCTACAGCCCGCTCTGCACGAATACATCGACGGGAGCGACGGGTCTGGACTGTGTGTTCGTGGACGCCACTCCGCTGGCGGTCGAGGACGAGCCCATCCCCAGCCTGCCGGGCAAGGTCTTCCGCTTCGCCAGCCGGGCCGGCATCACGAACAACGGCATGGCCTACTGGGTCTCCGGCATCAACGACGGCACCACCGGAGCCAGTGAGGGCAACGGCCTGTTCGTCCCTGCCGGCGTGCTGCTCAAGACCGGCGACGTGATTGCCGGCCTTCCGGCGCCGCTCGACACGAACGCGGCCGACTTCGACGTCCGCTTCTCCGCGCAGGGCAGCCACTACATCATCGGCGTGGACACGACCGCATCGACCACCGCGGACGTCTTCATGCTGCTGGACGGCGCGCCGATCCCCTCCGGCGGCGGGCTCATGGGCGAAGGTCAACCGGTGCCGGGCGGATTGCCGGGCGAGAACTGGGACAACTTCGACTTCCTCGGCGTCAACGAGAACGGCGACTACATGGTCACCGGCGACACCGACGCGACGACGACGAGTGACGAGTTCATCTCGTTCAACGGCAACATCCTCTACCGGGAGGGCGACGTGGTCGACGGCGAGACGCTGTCGGGCTCCATCGAGGGTGCCTACATGAACGAGGCCGGTGACATCGCCTACATCTGGGATATCGTCGATGTGGTCAACGGTGGAACGATGGAGGCGTTGTATCTCAACGACCGCCTGCTCTTGAAGGAGGGCGACGCGGTCGACCTGCTCGGCCAGGATGGTCTCACCGAGTCGAACTCGCTCGTGGCCAACTTCACCGGGATCACGGCTCTCACGATGGGCCCGAACCAGAACCTCTACTTCACGGCCGACATCGATGTGAACGGCACGTCCTCGACGACTGACGACATCGAGGGCTTCTTCTGCATCGGCATCGGCCAGTGGACCGACCTTGGCAACAGCCTGGCGGGAACCGGCGGCATCGCTCCGGTGCTGGTCGGCAGCGGCACGCTCGTGCCCGGAACCGCGGCGACCTTGACCCTCACCGACGCGCTGCCGAACTCGCAGGCCTGGCTGTTCATCGGACTCTCGCAGATCAATCTTCCGTTCAAGGGCGGCACGCTGGTGCCGGCGAACGACTTCTTGGTCCCGGGACTGTCCGTCGACATCTCCGGCGGACTGGTGCTCGCGGAGAGCTGGCCGGCGCTACCGTCAGGCATGGTGGTCTACTTCCAGTACTGGGTGATGGATGCGGGCGGACCGGCCGGGGCGTCGGCGTCGAACGCACTGTCGGGAACCACGCCCTGATTTGAGTGTGGCGTGTCAGATAGGACGGGGGTCGATCTGTCACGCCGCTCGCGCCGGGGCGCCTTCACCCATCCTCGCCCGGCGGCTCGACCTGCTCGAACGCCAGCGTGACGGCGTTTTCCACCCCTGGGAGAACCTCGACGCGGCTGCTTGCGGTGAGGTGCAAGGGGAACAACCTCGCGCGCAGGTCGTAGGTCGCGGGCTGGAGGTTCGTCAGCTCCAGTGTCGGTTCGGCCAGCGGGCCCAGGATCTGACGGCTGGAGACGCGTTGGCCGTCGACCAGGAGGTCGAGCTGGAGGAACGTGCACGTTTCGATGCCCGCAGCTTCGAGCGTCACCCGCAGGGTCGCGGGTTCCGGGAGGCGCACCGTGAGAGTCCCCGTTCCGGCCGGCGGGAGCGTCACCCGTCGGCCGACCGCGCCCCGATCCGAATCGATGACCACGAAGAACTCGCCGGCGGTCAGGCCATAGAGCAGCGCCAGGCCCTCGGAGTCCGTCCGGGCCAGGACCCGCGGCGAGAGCCAGATGTCCTTGTCCGGGCCGGAAACGGGGAAGGCCGAGACCTGCGCGGACTCGATCGGCTCCCCGCTCTCCTGCGCCAGCACGGTGACCCTCAGCTTGCCGAGTTGGATGTCGAAGTCATGCCGCAGCGCGTGGCCCCGCGCGAGCGACAGGTCCGCCTCGCCCAGAACGGTTCTTCCCCGGGAGGAACGGACGGCGGCGCGGTACCGTCCGGGCGGCAGCGCGGGAAAGCCGTATTCACCTGATGATCCGGTCCAGGCCTCGTACGTCATCAGCGCGTTTTTCGGATCGGCGCCCGCCGGGGTCAGTGTCACGCTGTGGCTGGTGCGCGGCAGCTTGTTGACCGTGACGGTTCCCTCGAGTGCCGCGGCGAGCTGCCGCAGATCGATGTCCGCGGTGGCGAAGTGCCCCTCGGGAATCACGACGCTGATGGTCGCGTTGTGCTCACCGGATGTCTCGCTATCGGAGTGGCCGAAGCTCCGTTTCTCCTTCGCGTACGGATTGCCCACCGAGATGCTCCAGCGGCCGGGCAAGAGCGGCGCGATCCGATACTCGCCGTTTCCGCCGGTCGTGGTCCCGCGAGGCGCGGCGTCCGAGCGGTGGGCCACGACCGGGAGGCCCGCGCCGGCGCCTCCGTTCACCTGCAGGACGCGCCCCTCCACGGCGCCCTGTTCGTAGGCCAGGATCTCCAGGTTCATCAGGGAGCTTCCGCGGGGCAGATCGAGCCGGGGCGCAGAGTAGCGGGCGTCCTTGAGTTCCAGGGAGAGCGGGGCCCGCCCGCTGTCGAAGGAGAACCGTCCCTGCTCGTCGGTTCGCGCGAAGGGAGGGTCCGGAAACGCCGCCAGGCCCTCCACCAGGACTCCATGCATCGTTCCCCGGGCGAAGCCCTCTCCGAGGAATCTCTTCGGGCGCGAGACCATGACGTTTGCGAGCGGTTCCCGGGTGTCCGCGCGAAGCACGACCCCGCTGATGGTCGGCGGGGCGGGCGGCTGCGTGCGGAGCACGGCCGTGATCGGCCCGAGAGACGATCGGCCGTCGAGCGGTTCCGGTCCGAAGTGGAAGTCGAGATACCCGCGGCGGGACACGATCATTTCATGAGCGCCGGCCTTTTCGTACGGCAGCCTCAGGAGCGGCGGCGGAGAGTCCTCCCGGCGGTGGCCCCAGGCGGTCGGGCTGTAGTTGCAAGCGAGAACGCCCTCGCGGCGGACCAGGATCCGATCCGGCAGCAGCGGCGTCCCGTCCTCTCCGGACCGGACCGCCACCTGGATCACCGGCAGCACCGGAAATTGGAAGGTCAGATCGCGAACGCCGCAGGGGACGTTTTGCCGGGTCGAGCGCCGTCCGGACAGGCCCGTGGCGATCAGGTCGTAACTCAGGTCGGGATCGAGCCCGTCGAGAACGAACTCGCCGCCGTCTGCGACCGTCTCTCCCGCGGCGCTGGTGAAGGCGCCGGAGACTTTGCCCTCGCCGACCCGGGCCGTGATCCGAAAGAGCTCTTCGGCCTGCCGGCTGCCGTCCGGGGCGACGATCCGGCCGCGGATGGTCCCCTCCCGCTCGAGGACGATCACCAGGTCGTCGCGCACTTCTCCGGGCCGCAACTCCAGGGACACCAGGCCGGTGTTCGGACGGACCAGATTGGCCAGGCTCGACACGAAGCCCGGCGCGCCGGCGCCGATGAAGACCTTTCCGGGAGGCACGCCTTCCAGGGAGAAGCGCCCGAGGGCGTCCGTGATCGAGCGCTTTGCGTCTCGCGCCGCGTAGCGCCCCACGGTGGCTCCGGCGATCGGGTTTTCCTGTGCATCGACGACCCGGCCCGAGACCCCGCAGGTGGTCATCAGCACGAGTTCGCCCAGGTCGAGCGTCTGTCCGGGCTCCGGTTCGGCGGGGTCGCTGGTCGCCGGCTGGCAGTCTTCGTCCTCGGCGCGCACGAGGTAGGCGAGTCCCGGTTCGAAGCCGGTCAACCGGAACGATCCGTCGGCGTGCGTGTGACCGCCGGCGAGCACGTGCCCTTCGGTGGCATGGCGGTGCGCCAGCAGGAACGCCGAGACGGCCGCGCCCGCGCGCGGCTGCCCCTCCTCATCGACGACCCGCCCGGTGAGCGCCGCGGGGCTCGTGCGAGGGATGTACTTCCGCCCCGGAGGTCCGCTCTCCGCGTCCGGGAGGACCGCGGTGCCCGCCTCGACCGCCTCCCGCTGAATGGATGCCGGTTCCGGCTCGAAGACGTCGTGAGCCTGTTCCGCGGGACGTTCGGCGTCCGTTCCGCTGAACGGATCGGTCGAGTTCGCTTCCGGCCAGAGCAGGTATCCAACCAGCAGCGCGGCCACGGTCGCCGCTGCAATGGATGCGGTCAGGATCCGTCTGCGTCCGATGATGACACCCCTTTCTGCAATCCAAGACTGCTGAGAGTCCCAGTAGAGCGTTCTCGACGAGTTCGTCCAAGTGGCCGGACCCGAATTCCGATCCGCGGGCTCAGCGCTCGTCCGGGAGGTGTCGAGCGATCCACTCCGACGGCTTCAACCATTCGGAGACGGTCTGCTGGTCGCCGTAGCCTTCGCACCAGTGCATGATGTCGGCGGGCTTCTCGCCGGGGGCCGTGCTCCCGACCTCGAGCGACATGTAGGAGACCTCTCCGCTCTCGAACCGGAAGGCCGCCGTGTCGTCACCGATCCGTTTCACCTCGACGATCTTCCCCTGGACGAACTTCATCTTGCCGGTGGCGCGATCGTCGACCGGGAGTCCGGAGGTGGCGGCATCGCGGATCAGGTTCCGTTTCCAGGCGGGTGAGAGCTGGCGGTAGGGTCCCTGGTGAATCCCGAAGTGGAGGTGCTCCGGATAGCGACCGTTCTCCTCGCTCCGGTCGGCGCCGATGAAGCCGATGGGTTGACCGCGCCGGACCTGATCTCCGACCTCGACCAGGCGCTCTTTCGAGAGGTGCACATAGAAGGAGCAAACCTGTTCGAGCTTGCCTTCCGCGGGTTCGGGGTCATGCTCGATGACGATCACGTTGCCGAGATTCCAGTGCGTGTGGCCGTTCGCGTCGGTCCAGGTCGGGCTGAAGTCCGAATACACCACGCGCCCGCCGGCGACGCTTCGGACCTCCGTCCCCGCGGCGAGCCAGACGTCCTCCGCCAGATGATGGGTCCCCGCGAACGGGGAATTCCGGTCCCCGCGTACGAGCACGCCGAAGTTCCCCCGGCCACGCAGCCCCCGCAGATACCCGTCGCATGGCCAGGTGAACGGTGTCCGTTTCGGCGCCTCGACCTCGCCGTCCTGCGCCGCGGCGCGGCCAGGATCGAACAAACCGGCCAGCGCAGCCCATAACAAAAGGACGAGCGCCTCGTTCTTCATGTCCAACCCCCACGACACGCAACGTCGCGCTACGGTTTTGCCCTGCCCTGCATGCCCGCAGGATGAATCACGGTGAGCAGCCCGAAGTAGGCCCCTTGCGCTGCGATGGACATCAGCATGTTCCAGCCCAGAAGGAATGCGGTGGCAATCCACAGCAACACGCTCACACCGCCCACCACCAGCCCTCGATCGTACTTCTCATCGCCGGCACGGTAGAAGAGGGTGCCGAAGATGATCATCGCGCCGATGTCAAGGTAAGGCATGAACGGAGTCTACACTTCACGATGGGCCCGGCCATCCTGAATCGGGACCCTTCGGCGACGTTGCAAGAGCGGAGGAAATGGTGCGACGAAAAGTGCAGGAGTTATTTGGTCAGGCGCTCGCTGGAGCGTGTGATCAGTCCAACCTGAGTTCCAGGATGCCCGCCGAGAAGTCCGGCTGCAGCTCGATCGAAAGGCGCACCGAGTGGGCCGTGATCGGATCGAAGGTGACCCGATTGAAGCGATCCCGTTCCACGCCGCGCGGTGTCGGGTGCTGTACCGCTTGCCAGCCGGTGCCGGTCTCCACCTGGATCTCGAAGCTCGCCGGCACGCGGCACAGGCCCCGGCCGGTGTCGTCGAACCAGTAGACCTGCAGGGCCGAGAGCGCCGTCGGTTCGGGCAGGTCGAGCTGCACCCACTCCCTTCCACCCCGATGATCCCAGAAGGTCAGCCGGGGAATCTCGTGATCGCCCGAGTTTTTCGGCTCGCGCAGGTCGTTGATCGCCTCGATGCTGTCCCGCTCGAAGCAATGCGACGCGCCGGCCCGGCTTCGCGAAGCGAGCGTCGGCTCGGGCGGCAGCTCGACCTGATCGGCGGACCTCGGCATCCAGACCGCCATCTCGCCCAGTTCCCGATGGGCCCAGGCGTAGTAGGGCACGGCCAGCAGGCGCTTCGGTTCGGTCGCGCGCGAGCCGTCCTTTGCGCGGACCACGCGTTCGGCCGAAACCCCAAGGGCGGTCACGCCCGCGAGCCCGCCGGAGAGGCCAGGGTCAGGGTCCGCGGTGATCGCGGCGTCGTCTTGAAGCACCAGCGGGCCCAGCGATTCGCCCTGATCCACCTGCTCGAAACAGTAGACGAGCGGCCCCCGCTCCAGCGCCACCTTGCCCCGATCCGCCTCGACCAATTCGTTGGCAACCACCCGGCGCGGCTCCACCGGCAGGATCAACTCGATCCGATCGCCCGGCTCCCAGGTCCTCCGCAGGCAGGCGAAGCCCTGCGCCATCCGTGCGCTTTCCGCCTCGCCGTTGACGCTGAGTTCAAACTCCAGGGATCGGTCCTCGAGGTAGCGATACAGATCGCCGGGAACGGGACGGCCTTGCGCCCAGCCCGGAATCCGCAAGCGGATCTCGAACGAGCGCGATGCGCCGGGGTCGACCGTCATTTCGGTGCGGCCCTGCCAGGGCAGCTCCGTCCGCACCGTGAGCCGGACCGGCCCACCCGACAGCTCGAGCGAGGCCTGGCCGCCGACGTACAGGTTGACGAAGGCCACGTCCTCCCGGGCGGCGTACACGAAGCCCGGCATCGAGGGCAGGAAGCGAACCACGTTCACCGGGCAGCAGGCGCAGTCGAACCAGGGGCTGCGGCCGCGGCTGCCCTGATTGAAGGCCTGGCGGCCGTCGGTGGCCAGCGGATTGGGATAGAAGAAGGTGTCGCCGCCGAGCGAGACGCCGGCCAGGAATCCGTTGTAGAGCACCCGTTCCAGCACATCCAGGTAACGCGCGTCGCCGCTCTCGAGGAACAGGCGATGATTGAACAGCGCGAGGGCGATGGCGGCGCAGGTCTCGTTGTAGGCGGTCGCATTGGGGAGGTCATAGGGCTCGCCGAAGGCCTCTCCGCCGCGGCTCGAACCGATGCCTCCGGTGACGTACATCTTGCGGGAGACGATGTCGGTCCAGAGGCGCAACGTCGCGGCGCGGTACTGCGCGTCTCCAGTCAGGGCGGACAAGTCGGCCATGGCGCTGTAGAGGTAGCCGGCGCGTACCGCGTGGCCGACCGCTTCGCTCTGTTCGGTCACCGGCTGATGATCCTGGCAGTATTGCCCGTACAGCTCGCGCCGCTCCCCCCGCCCGCGCAGGTCGAGGAAGAAGCGTCCCAGCTCCAGGTAGGCTTCCCGGCCCGTCACCCGGTACAGCTTGAACAGGCCGAGTTCGATCTCCTCGTGGCCCGGAACGTCCAGGCGGCCGTCCTCGCCGAACGTCTCGACCAGCAGGTCGGCGTTCTTCTTCGCCACGTTCAGCAGGGTCTCCTTGCCGGTGGCGAGATAGTGCGCCACGGCGGCCTCGTACAGATGGCCGGCGTTGTACAGCTCATGGCTCGAGCGCAGGTTCGACCAGCGGGTCTTGCCCGAACCCTCGGGCGGGTCGTCCGGGCGCAGGCTGCGGGCGGTATAGAGGTAGCCGTCCGCCTCCTGCGCCGCGGCGATCTTCTCGATCAGGTCGTCGAGGTAGCGATCGAGCCTCTCATCGGGCTCGAGCGCCAGGGCGTAGGCGGCGCCCTCGATCACCTTGAAGACGTCCGAATCGTTGAAGAAGATCCCCTGGAACGGACCCTCCTCCAGTCCGCCCGCCCGGGCGAAGTTGGCGATCCGGCCGGTTTCCTCGCACCGCGCGAAGTCGTACCAGATCGTCACGTCGCGGTTGGTCTTCAGACGAGGCGACCAGAACGCGTCCTCCACCCGGACGTCGGTGAACGGGACCGGCTGAATCGACGGGTCCGGCGCGCCGTCGCCTTGACTCAGCAGCAGGAGTGGCAGCAGGAGATTTCGAATCGGAGCCTCAGTGCAGCGGCGTGACCTCGAGCGTGCCCTGCTCCCCGAAGTAGGAAGGCAGCAGGCGCTCCAGCGGCCCCTGCCCGACCGACTGGGAATCGGCGCCGTGATACCGGTAGCCCTGGCCCAGGTAGGTGATGAAGCCGATGCGCTCGAACCGGTTGTTCTCGACGAACATCGTGCCCGCGCGATAGTTCCGTTCGATGCTCGATCCGGCCGGCAGGGCGTCGTAGCGCACGACATAGCCGACCGTGACGCCGTCTCTGGTCACCTTGAGGTAGGTCGTGAACGGCTCGCGGAGCGGAGGGGAGTCGGGAATTGCCAAGCCCTCGATCGCCTCCGGCTCAGGCGTCGTGACCGGGGACGACTCTTCATAGTGGAAGGAGCTGCAGGCGCAGAGCGCCGCGAGGGCGAAGGGAACGATCAGCCGGCTCGCCATGATCCGAACCTCCGGGGGCCAGGGAAGAGCGCCAGTCTACACCGGAGCTTGCTGAAAACCAGACCGAAACGGTTCACGGCCGGCGCAGGTCCAGCAGCGCCTCGGCGGCGACCCGGTTGCCGCGCGCGTCGGCGTGCACCCGGTCGTGAAACAGCGCCGAGCCGCAAAATGACGGATCTACAGGCTGCGCTTCTTCGCGCGCCCGGGCGGCCGGGGATAGCGCTCCGGCGTTGGACGTTCCTTCTCCACGATCACGATCACGCCGCCGGCCACTCCGGCCGGAATCACTCCTGTCGCGCCCCCGCCCAGTTCCCGGATGGCCCGCTCGGCCTGGACCCGTTCCTCCTCGGCCTGCGCGCCCTTGTGCGCGAGCAAGCGCCCGCCGATCGCGAGGAAAGGCAGGCAGTACTCGACGATCTCGCGCAGCGCGCCGACCGCGCGGCAGAGAGCGGCGGCGTAGCCGGCCCGGTGCTCGGGGTCGTGCCCGCACGACTCGGCGCGCTGGTTGACGATCCGAAGGTCGGGGCGGCCGAGTTCCGCCGCGCACCGCTCGAGCCAGCGCGCCTTCTTGGCCGTCGCCTCCAGCAGGGTCAGGCGCAGATCGGGACGGCAGAGCGCGACCGGCAGTCCCGGCAGGCCTCCGCCCGAGCCCACGTCGATCACGCGGGCGCCCGGCGGATCCCGTTCGAGCAAGGGCAAGAGCGACAGGCTGTCGAGCACGTGCCGCCGCCAGGCCTCTTCCCGGTCACGGACGGCGGTCAGGTTGACCCGCTCCGTCTCCTCGAGGAGGAGCTTCAGGTAGCGGTCGAGCTGTTCCAGTGTCCGGTCTTCCTGGCGCACTCCGAGCCGCGTGAGCTCCGCGGGCACGAAGTCCGGAATGTCGTTCGAGATCATCCCGCGAACCTATCACGGCGGCGGTTACCGAGCGCTCTCGAAAAAGACCCGCCGAGCCCGGCCCTCGGTTCGAGCACGAACAGGACGGCCGCGCCTCAGAGCCCCTCCCCGCAATAGCGCAGCGTGGCTTCCAGGGTCAGTGCCAGGATGGCCGTGGCGTAGACCCGGCCGCCTCGATGTCCGAACGGATCGAGCTGCGGATCCCACGAACCCTCGGCGCAGTCGCTTCGCCACTGAGTCTGGACGACTGCCCCTCGCAGCCTGGGAGACCACTCCTTCCAGGGATCGCCGCCGATCAGCGACAGGCTCTGCGTTCCAAAGAACCAGTAGCGATAGTCGATGGTTCCCTGTTGCTCGTCGAAGACCGGCGGGCGCCGGAGCAGCAAGGCCGCTCCGCGCTGGAGCGCCTGGGAGTGCTCGGCGGACTCGCCGAGCAGCAATCGGCAGAGCATCGCCAGCGCGGTCGACTCCTCCGACATGGCGGCCGGCCAGCGTTCCTCCAGGGTTTCCTCCCGGAACGTGCGGCCGCCCCGGATCCAGTAGCCGGTGCGTCCGGTGAGCGGATCGGTCAGCTCTTCCAGATAGCTGGCGACTCCGTGGCGCATCAGCGGATCGAGTTCGATGCCGGCCTTGTCCGCCGTGATCTGGGCCATGGTCATCCAGCCGGTGACGAACAGCTCGTTGGTTCCGTCGGGGGGCGCTCTGGATCCCCAGGCCTGGTCCGCGTTGCGAGCGCTCTGGCCGTAAGCGATCGCCTTCCGCGTGGCGCGGTCGAGAGCGCCTCCCGGATGGCCATACAGCAGGAAGGCCTCGCAAAGCGCCAGACTGGCCAGCGCCGTGTCGTTCAAGGTGTGGCCCGAGATCGCCAGATACTCCTCCCCGCGCTGCTCGTCCCGAAGGGTGTAGGGCACCGCCCACGCGCCGGTGTCGGGATTCTGCGTCGAGATCAGCCACTCCACCGCGCGAATGATGGAATCGGCATTCCGCACCCGCCGGCCCGGGTCGGGATCGCCCAGCAGCGCGAGCAACGCGAGGGCGGTCACCTCGACGTCGCGGTCCGGATGGCCCGGGCCGTCACACTTCGAGCCGGAGCACCGACGGCTGAACGAATGCGCTGAGAAGCGTCCGGTCGGATCCTGATGCCGCAACAGCCAGCCGAGCGCCCGGCTCACCGCGGCTTCGTTCTCGGCAATGCTCCGTGAAGTGGGCACGGGGCCGAAGCGCCAGGCGTAGAGCGCGGGTGTCTCCGCCCGCAGTTCCGGAGGGAGCGTCTGCAGCAGCGGATTCGATTCCAGCGGAGCCGCGTTCTTCGACGGTCGAGCGAGCGGCAGCACCAGGGAGTGAAAGGCGGAGTTTTCGCGGGTCCAGTCCCAGAGCGTGTGCCAGCGCAGGATGGCGCCGCGGTTTTCCGCCTGGTCCGGCGCGTCGTTCTCCGCCCGCCACGGGAATCCGAAGCCAGAATGGAGTGGCACGAGCAGGTCCTGCACCAGGCGCGCGCCGATCCGCACGTGCTCCGGATGGGCGAGCTCCAGGCCGGCGAGGCGCCGCAGGACGACGGGAATCACGGCACGCCCGCGAAAAATGAGCGGCGCCGTGGACGCGGGCTCGCCGCCGCCCCTCGGAAACACCCACTGCTCGAGCTCGGCGGCGAGGTCTTGAAGCTCGTCTTCGTCGACATCCGGAGGCGGCAACGCGTGCAGGCAGTCCTTCAGGTCCGCGATGAGCGGGCGGCCGGATGCGAGTTCCTCATCCGGCAGCGGGCCGACGCGAATCCCGAGCCGGTAGACCCCGGAACCAAGCTCCGGCTCGAGCGAACCGTCCGGGTGGAAGACCTTCCAGATCCCGTCCGGGGTGTCATTCAGATAATGCCCCTCGAGCGCCAGGCTGCCGCCCGTCCCGAAGAATTGCCAGCGCCCCTGACGTTGGCCATGGAGGCGGGAACCGCGCGCGTGGGGCGTCGCGTCGATCAGGTACACCCCCGAGAGCCCGGCGTCCGGTCGGCCCGCTTCGGTCCAGTAGGTCCAGCGCCCGATCTGCATCCCGCTCTGAAAGCGCCCGCTGGCGCGCTTCGTGCCGTTTTCATGATGGAACGTCCAGGCGCCCTGCCGCTCGCCCTGGCGGTAGCCGCCCAAGGCCGCCGTCTGCCCGTTGGCATGCCAGCGCGTGGCGCCCCCATGTCGCACGGAACGGCCCTCCGCATCGACCACGACCGTGAAGCGCTCCCGCGGGGAACCGTCCGGAAACTCCAGCGTGACCTGCCGCTCCTCCTGCGCCAGGGTCAGGTGCAACGCGACGATCGCCGCGAGCAGGACGTTCATCGAGGGTCTCCACTCCGCGGCTCGGATCAGGCGGTGGAGAACGCGCCGCGTCCGTTCTCCAGCCACAGGATAACCGCTGGGAGAACGGGTTGCCCGCACGGGCTGTCGGATCGTCGTGGGCGGCCCCTGCCGCGCTGCGTGGGGGCGTCCGCCCGCGCACGAACCTGGCCGGGATCCATCGACGACGACCTCGGCGCGGTCCGCCGGCAGGGCGCCCAAGGGCTCACTTCCGGTCGTGGACGAAGACGTCGTCGATGTTGTTCCTGTCGGTCTCCACCAGGTTCGTGGACTCGGAGTGAAACGCCACGAATCGTCCGTTTCCCGAGATCGACGCGGCACCGCCGCCGGCGACACTCTCGATCCCCAGGGAATCGACGGAGACTCGCTTCGTCCGGCGCTTCTTGCGGTCGTGGACGAAGGCGTCCCACGTGTCGTTGCCGTCGCCTTGCACCAGGTTCGAGGCGAGGGAGTCGAAGGCCACGAACCGGCCGTTGGCCGAGATCTTTGACCACATGCTGCGTTCGTTCGCCTGGAGTCCGGCCGAGTCGATCGAGATCCTTTTGGTCCGGCGTTTCTTGCGGTCGTGGACGAAGACGTCCCACGTGTCGTTGCTGTCGCCTTGGACCAGGTTCGACGCAAGGGACTCGAAGGACACGAAGCGCCCGGTCCTGGAGATTGACGGAGACAGGCTCCAATCCGCGGCCTCGAGACCGTCGGAATCGACCGAGACCCGCCTGGTCTTGCGCTTCTTGCGGTCGCGGACGAAGACGTCCCATGCGGCGTTGCCGTCGTCTCGTACCAGGTTCGAGGCGAGCGAGGAAAACGCCACGAACCGGCCGTTGGCCGAGATCGAAGGCGGCCCGCACTCGTCGTTGGATTCGAGCCCGGCGGTGGAAACGGATACCCGTTTGGTTCGGTGCCTCTTCAAGTCGTGGACGAACACGTCGCGTTGCTGGTTGGTGTCATTCTTCACCAGGTTCGAGGCCTCGGACCAGAAGGCCACGAAGCGTCCGCTGGCCGAGATCGAGGGATTGCTGCTCCAACCGTTCGCCTGCACGCCGCCTCGGCCCACGGAGACCCGCGTCGTGCGGCTCTTCTTCCGATCGTGCACGAACACGTCCCTGACCGTGTTGGTATCGCCCGCGACCAGGTTGGCGGAGAGCGACGAGAAGGCCACGAAGCGCCCGTTCGCGGAGATGGAGACAAAGAGTGAACTGTCGCCATCGCCCTCGATGCCGGAGCAGGCGACGGAGACTCGCGTCGTCGTCTCCTTCTTGCGGTCGCGCACGAAGATGTCCCATTTGCCGTTGCCGTCATCGTCCACGAGGTTCGAAGCCGCGGACCAGAAAGCCACGAAGCGCCCGGTCCGCGAGATCGCGGGAGAAGCGCTGGCTTCGTTTCCTTCCAGGCCGGTGCTCGAAATCGACACGCGGTCGGTCTCGCCGCCGGCCGCGGGGGGGGCCAACCACGCCAGCAGCGCGGTCACGAAGAGACCGGCCACTGGTCCGGGCCGACCCGCGGCCGGCACGGGAGGGAGATCGATCGACGTCTTTGGCCTGGGTTTGAACGGTTGGTTCATGACCTGCTCCTCTGGTTCGGTTCCGGGTTTCGGATCCGGGCGCCGCGCGCGGCGACGGTGAGGTCGAAGGAACTCGTGCGCCTGGCGCGACCGGGATTCCGGGCAAGTCGGAGATGCCGTTGTGCTGGACATGAAGAGGGTCTTCGACGCGAGCCGGCTTCTGTGGACCCCGTCGAGGATCCGGGACTTCCGTCGGCTGCGCCGCATCCGGCCGACGAAGAGTCCCGCCGCCAACACCGCTCTCTCCGGCCAGCAGGCGATGGAGTCCCTCGGGGTCAGTCGCAAGGCCTGCTCGCCCCGGTGCACTCTGGCGTGATCCGGAATCGCCAGATGATCGAATTCGCTACGTGGAAGATCGAGAAGGAACAACTCGATTCGGAGGAGGTGCGCGCGCTCGTCGCCTTCCTCAAGATGAACGGACACTTCCCGAAAGGGGGATCACCCAATGGGCAGGGTCGACTCTTCGAATAGCTCAGAGGACTTGCGACAAGAATGGAAAGGGGGGGCATTGTGCGTCAGGGATCTAGAACCGCGGCGGGCCGGCAGCCGTCGGCGAAGGTCCGGTAGACTGGCGTGCTCCCACTGCGGTTCGCCGAACGCGCGAACGTGGCCCGGTTGCTGAAGCCGCCGCCGCGGAACAAGCGGAGGGAAGAGCCTTGCACGGAGCGCTCTCCATCGCCCTTGGCAGTGGGACGGTCATACACCCCGTAAGCGTCCCGGCACCACTCCCACACGTTGCCGTGCACGTCGTGCAAACCGAATCCGTTCGCCCGGTAGGATCCTACCGGCGCATGACAGGTCCGGCCGTCGTCCATGTCTTCCTCCCAGGCTCCAAAGTTCCCGCCGCCGTGCTCCTTCGCGTAACCGTCCGCCACGTTCGCCGCCGTCTCCAACTCCTGCATCTCCCGGCCCGGCCACCACGGCGTCTCCGTCCCCGCCCGGCAACCATATTCCCACTGCGCCTCCGTCGGCAGCACCAGACCCAGACGACCCAACTCCTGGTTGCAGTCTTCCCAGCTCACCTGCTCCACCGGGTGCGTCCGGTCCGCGGGGCGCCTCTCCCGGCTCCAGCTCAAGCCGCAGTTCCCGGGGTGATACAAACTCGGGTTCCTCCCCGTGAACCGCTCCCACTGTCCCTGCGTCATCTCGTACTTCGACAGGAAGTACGCCGCCAGCGTCACCTCCACCGGGTTCCCGTCTGTGTCCGATTCGTGTTCTTCGGCCTGCGGGTCGTAGTTTTGCCCCTCCGGATCCGTCTTCTGCGCTCCCATCCAGAACGTCCCCCCCGGAACCAGCACGAACACCAGCCCGGTCTCCTCCTTCATCACCAGCTTGCCGTTCTCATCCCGCTCCGGTCTCGCCCCCGTCTGCACGTGCCAGAACTCCCACAGCCCCGAATCCGGATCCCGCCCGATCGGCACCAGGCCGAGCTGCTCGTGGATCGAGAGACCGTCGTAGGCTGGGCAGTCCTCCCTATTCGCGATCGACGCAATCGCCTCGTCCCACTCCGCCTGATGGTCCTCGATCGACCGCTGCCGGATCGTCCGCGCGAACTCGAGCCGCGCCGCCACGCTCTCGACCGTCGCACCGTACCGGTCCTCCGCCTGGAACGCCGCAAGACCCGTCACCAGCGACACCAGCGTATCGTGCCACCAGGCGTCCTCTTCGTCCGCGAACTGGTACGGACGCTCGCGCGCCATTTCTGCCTCGAGCGTTTCGATCCGTGCCTCCACGGCCGCCAGCGCCGGTCCCTCCGACTGGGCCCGCAGCTCCTCGGCCTGCTCCGCCAGCTCGGCCCGCTCCGCCTCGCGTGGATGAGGCAGGGGCGTTCCGCGGGCCCACAGCTCCTCGAGCGTCTCCTCGTGACTGGCCAGGTTTGCGACCAGCGCGCGGGCTTCCTCCAGCCAGGCTTCCATCGGCTGGACGTGCTCCGGGTCGGCCGGCCACAGCGCATCCATCCGTTCCTTCAGGTCCGAGAGCCGCTTCCCGTCCGCGAGGCGGAGCACGCGCTGCTTCTCCGCCTCGGCTTCCTCCGCCCGCCGCTCGGCCAGGGTCGCGTTCTCGTCGGCGCGGTCTCGCTCGCCCTTCGCCTCCGCCTCGTTCGCCTGTGCGATGCGGGCGTTCTCGTCCGCGCGGTCCTTTTGCGCCAGCGCCTCCGTCTCGTTCGACCGCGCGGTCTGCCGCTCCACCAGCGCCCACCCCGACAACACCAGCACCGCCAGCAGGGCCGCCGCCGCCGTGCCGGCGATCGCCTTGTTCCGCACCA
>Ga0326597_10005714_pt1 | contig 17187 bp, 15 predicted proteins | sample RVTome_12_FD_203789 | JGI IMG/M metagenome (GOLD analysis project Ga0326597, IMG submission 203789) | Soil microbial communities from uranium-contaminated site in the Upper Colorado River Basin, Wyoming, United States - RVT100D185 | ecosystem: Environmental > Terrestrial > Soil > Contaminated >...
GCGCCCCTACGGGGCTTCCTGCGGATGAGCTACAGCAATGAGAGAACCGCTCTAGAGCGTTTTCACAAATGGTGTAACCCGCCGCGTGAATGGAAGACGCACCCCAGGGGCTAAAGCCCCCAGGCCTTGCTGCGTTTTCGGCATGGCTGAAGCCATGCCCTGACGGGGTACACAAGAAGTGAAAACGCCATAAGCTGAGATGACAGCCTTGCGGGCAAGGAAATCGGAAGATTGCGAATTTCGGATTCCGGATTCCGAACAAGCAAGAACGAGCCCACGGCACGAAGGGCGTGCCGTGGCTACCCGAGAGCGAGGGTAGATGCGTGGTCGCTCCTGGACAGGCGCGGCTCGGACGCGCGGCGCGGATTCAGAAACCCGGCCTTAGGGCAAGTTCACAAATGGTGTAGACCGCAAGTGCAGGTCCCTCGTCGCTGCGCTCCTCGGGATGACACTGCTTGGAGATATGGGGAAACGAAAAGGCGAGGCGTGGTCTACACCACAAGTGGAAATGCTCTAGCGGATGAGCAGCAGGGGGCTGCGCGTGAGCGCGAGGAGGGAGCGAATGCCCGCCTCCTGGGCCGGCGCGCTGCTGCCTGGAAGGACCAGCAGCCGGGCGTTTTCCGTTCGCAGCGCGTGAGCCAAATCCCGGGGGGCGGCGGCTGGCACCCGGCGGATGCGAAACTCCTTCAAACGGTTTCCGATGATCTGTCTGGCGCTCTGCCGCAGCGGGTCGCAGGCGTCGGGAGTGGCGCCGGGAACAAGGACGAGCAGCCCTTCCCGGTAGGCAATTGCCAGCCGGATGGCGGCTTCGAGAGCACGGCGGGGATCGCCCTGGGGATCGCCCTGGGGATCGTTGGATCCATGGGAGCCATCGAAGAGCGCGGCGATGGGGCCGGTCCGGGGAGCCTCCTGCGGCACGAGCAGGAAAGCGCCCGGAGAGGCCGCAATGAGAGACAGAGCGGTCGAGCCAACGGGGCGCGCGGGAGACCAGCCCGATTTGCCAAGCAGTACGAGGTCCGTCTGCGAGGCGGCGGCGAGGATTTCGCCGGTGACCTGGCCGCGCACGGTGCGGAATGACCAGCGGGCGTGTCTGCGTCCGGCGGCCGCCGCAAGGGCTTTTCTGGCGACCTCGGCCTGGGCTCTCAACTCGCGGTCGATGCGCTCGCTGCTCATGTGCTCTTCCGCTCCGGAAGGGTAAGAGAGCTGGCGGGCAAAGGGCAGCCCGGCGATGCGGACGAGATTGATGTCTTCAACAAACAGGCCGAGCAGCTCGGCTTGCATGGCGGCGGCAAGGGCGGCGGCCTCCTCGAGCGCAGCCAGACTGGAGGTCGAAGCATCCAGGGCGACGAGGATGCGGCGGATTGCAAATTCCGCAATGTCGTTCATGAGTTCGGCATTCTATTCCCGGGAATCCCGGGATTCTCCGGACTGGCCGGACTGGCCGGATTGTCCGGTTTGTCCGAATAGACGGCGTTTCTCGGCGAGATCGCTTAAGCGGGCTTCGACGCGCTGGTTCAGGGTGCCGTCGGGAAAGCGTCCCGAGGAATCCGGCTCGCCGGCGGGCATTCCGGTCAAGACCTGGATGCCCTGATCGATGGTTTCAACCGCGTAGATATGGAATTTGCCGTCCCGGACCGCCTCGACGACGTCGCACCGCAGCATAAGATGCTTGACGTTGGAAGCGGGGATGAGCACGCCGTGCTTGCCGGTCAATCCGCGGGCCTTGCAGAGGTCGAAGAAGCCTTCGATCTTCTCGTTGGCGCCGCCGATGGCCTGCACCTGCCCCTGCTGATCGACCGATCCGGTTACGGCAAACCATTGGCGGATCGGCACGCCGGCGAGCGCGGAGAGCAGAGCATAGAGCTCGGCCGAAGAGGCGCTGTCGCCCTCGATGCCGCCGTAGGACTGCTCGAAGACGAGACTGGCGGAAAGCGAGAGCGGACGGTCGGAAGCGTAGCGGGCGCCCAGGAAGCTCGAAAGGATCAGCACGCCCTTGGAGTGGATGGGGCCGCCGAGCTCGACCTCGCGCTCGATATCGACGACTTCGCCCCGGCCGAGGCGAACCCGCGCGGTGATGCGGCTGGGATGGCCGAAGGCAAATTGTCCCAACTGGAGCACGGAGAGGCCGTTTACCTGCCCGACCTTCTCCTGCTCGGTTTCGATGCGGATGGTTTCGCGGACAACCTCTTCCTGCAGCCGCTCGCGCACGCGGTCGGAGCGGCGGATCTGGGCTTCGACGGCCCGCGTGACATCGGGGGCGGAGACCGCCGGACGCTGGCTCGATCGCGCCCAATAGTCGGCCTCGCGCAACAAGTCGAGAAGGGCGCGGCTGTGCGTGGAAAGCTTCTGCGAGTCGCCGGCCTGCCGCGCGCTTTGTTCCATGACGCGAGCGACGGCGGAGCGGTCGAGCGGCAGCAGGTCTTCCTTCCTGGCCAAGGTGCCGATCAGGCGGGCGTAGAGCAGGCTCGACTCCGGCGTGCGGTCCATGCGCTCTTCGAAGTCCGCGGCGACTTTGAACAACTCGCTGAACTCGGGATCGTACTGCGAGAGCAGGTAATAGAGCATGCGCTCGCCCAGCAGCACGACCTTGACGCGCAGGGGAATGCGCTGCGGCTGGAGCGTCGCGGTGGCAGCGATGCCCAGCATCTCGGCGAGCGATTCGATGCGGATTTCGGCGGACTGCAGGGCGCGCTTCAAGCCTTCCCAGGAGTAGGGCTGCTGCAGGAGCTTGCGGGCTTCGAGAATGAGATAGCCGCCGTTGGCGCGGTGGAGGGCCCCGGCGCGGATCAGGTTGAAGTCCGTTACCAAAGCGCCGAATTGGGCCGTGTATTCCACCTGTCCGGTGAGATTCTGAAAGGTGGGGTTGTCCTCGAAAACGACCGGAGCGCCGTGGTTGTTGCTGTGATCCATCAGAAGGTTTACCTCGTAACGGCGGAAGAAAGGCGAGCCTTTGGGGACGTGGCGCTGCGGGGCTCCGATCAAAGCCGCCAGGGGATTTTCGGGCGGCTTCAGGAATTCATCCACGTTCTCGATCACGTCCTGCTCGACGGCGTCGAAATGCTTCCGAATCTCGGGCTGGCCGGAGTACTTCTGGCGCAGAGCATCGATCAGGTGGCCGACGGCGAATCGGGTGACTTCGTGGCTGAGCTCCTTGACCTTTTCGCGGCCCTCTTTCTCCCACTGCGGGGCCTCGCGCATGGCCGCCTGCAACTCCTTCTGCAACGCCTCGACGTCGGATTCGAGGCGGCGGCGCTCGGGCTCCGGCAACCGCTCGAACTCCTCCGGGCCGAGCACCTCGCCGCTCTTGACGGGGGCGAAAACAAAGCCGGTCGGCGTGCGCAGGAGAGCGATTTCCTGCGTTTCCGCTTTGCGGCGCATCTCCTCGAACGCCTTCTCGTGGCGCTCCTTGAGCTCGGTCTCAATGACCTGCTTGCGCGTGCGGTAGTCTTCGCTCTCGAAGGCGGCGGGAATCGCGGAGCGCAGCTCCTCGACCAACTGCTCGCAGTCGCGCCGGAGGAGGGTCCCCTGGCCGGTCTGAAGGCGCAGAGCCAGCGGCTTCTGGGGCTGCTCGAAGTTGTTGACGTAGCACCAGTCGGAGGGAGCGGGCTGGGCGGCGGCGCGGCGCTCGAGAAACTGGCGCGCGATGAAATGCTTTCCCACGCCGGCCGGTCCGAGACAGAACAGGTTGTAGCCGTCGCGGGCGATGCCGATGCCGAACTCGACGGCTTCGATGGCTCGGGCCTGGCCGATGACCTCGGTGAGGTCGTCGAGCTCGGCGGTGGTCTCGAAGGGGAATTGGGCGGGGTCGCACCCGCGGCAGAGTTGCTCCGGCGTCAGCGGCTTGGCGGTTTCCATGCTCGATCCTCTTCTGATGCGGTTGGCAATTCGATGCTGCGCAAGAGTATCGAGTTTATCACGGCTTCGATCCCGGCTTCTATCACGGCTTCGATCCCGGCATGGATTTCAACACGTAGGAGCTGAGCACGGCCATGTAGTTGACCCGCTCCAGGGCGGAGGGGTCGGGGACGGAGCGGCGGGCCATGCTGCCCTGCATCTGGCGGATGGAATCGTATTCGTGCTGCTCCATCCAGGAGCGGAGGCCGGCGAGGAGGTTGGTAATCTGTCCGATGCCGTCTTGGAGGAGCGCGGAGGTGGTCATGGCGACGCGGGCGCCCGCCATCATGGATTTGAGGACGTCCGAGGCGGAATGGACGCCGCCGGTGACGGCCAGGTCGGCCTGAATGTGGCCGTAGAGAATGGCAACCCAGCTCAGGCGCGGCAGCAGCTCCTCGAAGTGGCTGAGAGTCAGGTGGGGCACGATGTCGAGGGCCTCCAGGTCGAAATCGGGCTGATAGAAACGGTTGAACAGAACCAGGGCGTCCGCTCCGGCGCGGTCGAGCTGCCGGGCCATGTGGGCCATGGAGCTGAAGGAGGGACTCAGCTTGACGGCCAGAGGAACGTGAACCGAGGACTTGACCTGCCGGACGACGTCGCAGTACATCTGCTCGATCTCCGAGCCGGGAACCTCGGGGTCGGTGGCGAGGTAGTAGATATTCAACTCGATGGCGTCGGCGCCGGCCTCCTGCATCATGCGGGCATAGTCCGTCCAACCACCGGTCGAGACGCCGTTCAGGCTGCCGAGGATGGGGATGGCGACGGCGCGCTTGGCTTTGGCGAGGTGCTCGAGATAGCCCTCGGGGCCCAGGTTGTAGGAGTGCATGTCCGGGAAGAAGCTCAAGGACTCGGCGAAGCTCTCGGTTCCCTGTTCCAGGCGGCGGTCGAGCTCGTGGCTTTCGAGACGAAGCTGTTCTTCGAAGAGGGAGTGCAGGACGACCGCCGCGGCCCCGGCGTCCTCCATGCGGCGGATGTTGTCGAGGTCCTTCTGGAGCGGCGAAGAGGAGACCACCACGGGGTTCCTCAGATTCATTCCGAGATAGGTTGTGGACAAATCCGGCATGGCTTATTTTCCCCCCTTAGCCGCTGGGGCCGCGGGAGCCGCGGCGGCGCCCGCTTCCTCGCCGTTGGCGGGAAGAGCGGCGAGCTTCTCATAGAGCCGCCAGCGGCTGTCGGCGTCGTGCTGGGCCAGGTCGAGCAGCTTCCTGGCGGCGGCCGAATCACTGTGGTTCAAAATCGTGAAGCGCATCTCATTGTGCATGTATTTCCGCAGCGGGATGGTGGGCGGGTGCGAATCGATCTGGAGCGGATGATTTCCGGCTTCGGGGCCGGCTTCGGGGCCGCCTTCAGGGCCGCCTTCGGGGCCGCCTTCGGGGCCACAATCAGCCCGAGCGGGGTTGTAGCGGAACAGAGGCCAGTAGCCGGACTGCACGGCAGCCTTCTGCTGCTCCATGCCGTACATCAGATCGTAGCCGTGGGCGATGCAGGGGCTGAAGGCGATGATGAGCGAAGTGCCGGGATAGGCTTCGGCTTCGCGGAATGCCTGCAAGGTCTGAGTGTCCGAGCCTCCCATGGCCACGCGCGCCACATAGACGCTGCCGTAGCTCATGGCCATGAGGGCGAGGTCCTTCTTCCGACGCTGCTTGCCGCTGAAGGCGAACTTGGCGACCGCGCCGCGCGGCGTGGCCTTGGAGCATTGCCCGCCGGTGTTCGAGTAGACCTCGGTGTCGAGAACGAGGATATTGACGTTGCTCCCGGAAGAGAGGACGTGGTCGAGGCCGCCGAAGCCGATGTCATAGGCCCAGCCGTCGCCGCCGACGATCCAGACGCTTTTCGAGACCAGATTGCCGGCGAGCGAGAGCAGGTTCCGGGCCTCCGGGGTTTGGATGCCGGCGAGCTTGTTCGTGAGCATGGCAACCCGCTCGCGCTGCCCGGCGATGGCGGCTTCGGTGGATTGCGCGGCTTCGAGGATGGAGCGGGCCAGCTCGTCGCCCACCTGCGCAGCGAGTTGCCCGAGCAGGAATCTGGCGTAATCCCTCTGCTGGTCGAGCGCCAGGCGGATGCCGAGGCCAAACTCGGCGTTGTCCTCGAAGAGCGAGTTCGACCAGGCGGGGCCGCGGCCGTGCTCATTCGAGCAATAGGGCGTGGTGGGCAGGTTGCCGCCGTAGATCGACGAGCAGCCGGTGGCGTTGGCGATGACGGCGCGGTCGCCGAACAGTTGGGTGACCAGCTTGATGTACGGAGTCTCGCCGCACCCCGCGCAGGCGCCCGAGAATTCAAACAGAGGCCGCAGCAACTGCACGTCCTTGACGTGGGCGGCGTTCAACTGCTCCCTGCCGGCCTCAGGAAGCTGGAGGAAGTATTCCCAGTTGAGGCTCTCCGATTTTCGGAGCGGCGCTTGCGGGGCCATGTTGATGGCCTTGTGCTTGACCTCGCTCTTACTCTTGACCGGGCAGACCTGCACGCAGAGGCTGCAGCCGGTGCAGTCTTCGGGGGCAACCTGGAGGCTGTAGCGCAGCGTCGGGAACTCCTTCCAGCGGGCCGGGGCGGACTGGAAGGTGGGCGGAGGATCGGCCAGGCTCGCGGGGTCATATAGCTTTCCCCGAATCACGGAGTGCGGGCAGACCAGGACGCACTTGCCGCACTGGATGCACAGCTCGGGATCCCAGACGGGGATTTCGAGCGCGATGTTGCGCCGCTCCCACTGCGAGGTTCCCGTGGGGAAAGTTCCGTCGGGCGGAAACGCGCTGACGGGCAGCAGATCGCCTTCGCCCGCAAGAATGCGGGCCGTCACTTTCCGGACGAAATCCGGGGCGGCGGCGGGAACCGCAGGGCGCAGGTCGAAGGCGCTCGTGACCTGATCCGGAGCCGGGACTTCGTAGAGGTCCGCCAAGGTCTCGTCCACGGCGCGGAAATTCTGCTGGACGACCGCCTCGCCCCGCTTGCCGTAGGTCTTCTGGATGAACCGCTTGATGGCGGCGACGGCCTCGTCGCGGGGCAGAACGCCGCTGATGGCGAAGAAGCAGGTCTGCATGATGGTGTTGATGCGCTTGGCCATGCCCGTGGCTTGCGCGACCTGATCGGCGTTGATGACGCAGAGTTTCAATTTCTTCTCGACGATTTCCCGCTGCACGGTCAGGGGCAGATGATCCCAGACCTCCTCGGGGCCGTAGGGGCTGTTCAGCAGAAACGTCGCGCCCGGCTGCGCCAGTTTCAGGACGTCCATGCGCTCGAGAAACGAGAACTGGTGGCAGGCAACAAAACTAGCCTGGGCGATGAGGTAGGTGGAGCGAATCGGACGCGGCCCGAAGCGCAGGTGCGAGACCGTGACGGCGCCGGCTTTCTTGGAGTCGTAGACGAAATAACCCTGCGCGTAAAAGCCGGTGTCCTCGCCAATGATCTTGATGGAATTCTTGTTGGCGCCGACGGTTCCGTCCGAGCCGAGGCCGTAGAAAGCCGCGCGGACCGTTTCGGGGTCTTCGGTCGAGAAGTCCGGGTCGTAGTCGAGGCTGGAGCGGGTGACGTCGTCGATGATGCCGATGGTGAAATGATTCCTGGGGGGAGCTTTCCGCAGCTCCGCGAAGACGGCATTCGCCATCGCGGGCGTGAACTCCTTGGAAGAAAGACCGTAGCGGCCGCCGATGATGCGCGGGGGCGAAGCGAAGGGAGCTGCGCCCGGAGTCGCGGCCGCAGTGATCGCTTCGCTGACCGCCGTCACCACGTCGAGATACAGCGGCTCTCCCGCAGCCCCCGGCTCCTTGGTTCGATCCAGCACGGCGATGGACTTCACGGTTGCGGGCAGGCTTTTTGCGAAGTGCTCGACGGAGAACGGCCGGTAAAGCCGCACCTTCAGCAGGCCGACTTTCTCGCCTGCCGCGCGCAAATGCTCCACTGTTTCCTCGGCCGCCTCGGCCCCGGAGCCCATCATCACGAGGACGCGGTCCGCGTCGGGGGCGCCGACGTAGTCAAAGAGGCGATATTGGCGTCCGACGAGCGCGGCGAACCGGTCCATGAGACGCTGGACGATTCCGGGGCAGTTCTCGTAATAGGCGTTCACGGCTTCGCGGGCCTGGAAGAACACGTCCGGGTTCTGGGCCGTTCCGCGGACGACGGGATGGTCGGGGGAAAGCGCCCGCAGACGGTTCTCCCGAACCAGCCGGTCATCGAGCATGGAGCGGATGTCGTCGAGGGTGAGCTGGTCGATCTTGGCGATCTCGTGCGAAGTGCGAAAACCATCCATGAATTCCAGGAAAGGGATGCGCGATTCCAGGGTGGCGGCGTGGGCAATCAGGGCGAGGTCCATCGACTCCTGGACGGAGTTGGCGGCCAGCATGGCGAAGCCGGTGGCGCGGCAGGCCATGACGTCGCTGTGGTCGGCGAAGATCGAGAGGGCGTGGGTGGCGACCGTGCGGGCGGCTACATGAATCACGGTGGGCGACAGCTCCCCGGCGATCTTGTACATCTCCGGGATCATCAGCAGGAGGCCCTGCGAGGCCGTGAAGGTGGTGGCGAGAGAGCCTCCCTGCAATCCACCGTGGAGCGCGCCGGCGGCGCCCGCCTCGCTTTGCATTTCGACCACGGTGGGCACGGCGCCCCAGATGTTCGGGCGGCCCTTCGCGGCCCATTCATCCGCGAGCTCTCCCATGGGCGAGGCGGGAGTAATGGGATAGATGGAGATGAATTCGCTGGCGTGATAGGCGATGTAGGCTGTCGCTTCGTTTCCGTCAATCATAACCTTGGGGGTGGCCTTGGGCCTCATCTGCACCATTATTTCCTCTCCTTCCGGGCCTCCCCTCTGGTCTTCCTGCGAGGCGTCGGGAAGCGCCGCTGCCTCTCGGCCCCGGGTTGGTAAGCCATTCCACCAAAAAAGACGCCCGTGGAGTAGATAAGCACTTGATGTTCCACTACAGGGCGCACCCGTGAGGGAGCAACTCTTTTCCATTCAGGAGATAGCTTCCCCGCGCCATTGGCTCCATAGAGGGATTTTTCTCAGACTGTGGGTGATTTGCCGGAGCGGCTCTGGGCGTCCGCGAGGATGCTGGGGGAAAATGGCGCCGCCGGAGTCATGGCCGCGAGCGATCCTCTTGCGAGATCAATCAGCCGGGGCGGCCGGGGCGGCAGGGGAGGCGGGGGAGACAGCAGCCAGTTCTGTGTAGATTCCCTGGAGCTTGGCTGAGACCTCCGGCTTGAGCATGGCCAAGTCGGTGATGATTTCGTCGCGCCGCCGCAGAACCTGGGACAACTGCCCGCGCATGGCAGCATCGGGCGCCGACCGGGACAATTCATTCAGATCGTCGAAAAACTTGGTGGCGAGCTCCATCGCGTTGCCGAAGTTGTTCCGGTCCACCTCGATGAGGATGATGCCGAGCTGGTTCGTGACGCTGGCGACCTGGAACTTCGCCCGGGTGTGGGCCAATTCGGTCTGCAGCACTTGCCTGTCCGTATCGGCAGAGCGTTCGACCTGCCGCTTCTCGAGGAAGACGATGCCATAGCCCAGCAGAAAGCTCAGAACCACCGAACCCGCCATGATGAAAAAGCGCCGCATGATTCCTCCCCCCTTCTTTTTTCTATTTTAGCATCCGCCGCCTGGTTTCCATGGCGCATCGCAGTCGAACTGCGCTACGGAACATGGGGAACTGCTTCCCGCGTCAAACTGCTGAAACATGAATCCGATTCTGTGTCCCACGGCAAACCTCCTTCCACTGAGTCTGATCCCTCTTTCTGGTCTGCGTTTTTGGCGCCAGCCTGGGACTTGGGGAATTCTTGTGAAATCAATGGATTGGTATGGGCGGATGAGCGGGGACAGAAGAATGGCACGCATCCTCCTTGCGTCAATTCGCTCACTGTACGGGCTCTGCCGGTCCAATGCCAGGCTCCGGGCCGGCCGGGGGTTGGAAACAAATTGGGAGGGAAATTCCATATCTGGAAACGATTTCCCTCGAATTCTCCTAATTCTTTGATACAATCAACGGGTGTTTATGCGTCTCCCGAGCTATTGCCTGTCCAATGGGGAGAAGAATTCCCAAGTAATCCGGGGAGGTCCGGCTGGTGCGGGTTCACTTCGTCAATCCCAGTGATGTGTCATTTGGAATCGGCGTGATTACGCCGCGGTGGCTCTACGTCCTGGCGGCCGCCACGCCGGAGCAGTACGGCGATCCGGTCATCACGGACGAGACGGTGGAGCAGTTGAGCCTGGACGGCATTCAGGCTGGAGACGTGGTGGGAATCGGGATTCACACGCTGAACGCCTGCCGGGGGCTGGAGATCGGGCGCGCGGCCCGGGAGCGGGGGGCCTGGGTGGTCTTCGGCGGAGTTCACGCCTCGCTCTACCCGGAGGAGGCGCGCGAGCTGGGCGGGGCGCACGCCGTGGTCAAGGGAGACGGCGACGTGGTGTGGAGCCGGGTCCTGGAGGATTGCGTCGCAGGAAATCCGAAACCGACCTACGAGGGCGGACGGGTGGCGGCCGACGAATTTCTTCCGGCGCGGTGGGACCTGCTGCCCCCGAACCGGTACATGTGGGCTTCGGTGCAGACGGTGCGGGGCTGCCCCAAGCACTGCTCGTTCTGCTCGGTGTGGAGAACCGATGGGCAGAAGCCGCGGCAGCGCGCCTCCGATCCGGTGATCCGGGAAATCGTGCAGCTCCGGCGGCAGGGGTTCCGGTTCATGACGCTGGCGGACGACAACTTCTATCCGGTGACGCTGACGGACATCGAGCTGGCCCGGAAGCAGCACAACCAGGCGCGCGTGGAGGAGCTCACGTCGCTGCGCGCCGAGCGGTTCGAGCTGATGGAGCGGCTGGCCGAACTCCCGTCCGACACGGTCTTCTTCACGCAGATCACCATGGAAGCCGCCGAAGACCCGCAGTTCCTGGAGGCGATGAGCAAGGCGCACATCAAAGGAGCGCTGGTGGGAGTCGAGACGGTTACGGAGGAGGGCCTGAAGTCGATCTACAAGAATTTCAACTCCGCCGGCGACAACCTGGCAGACAGGCTGCGCACGTTCAAGCAGCACGGCGTGCACGTGCTGGGATCGTTCATTTTCGGCCTGTCAACGGACCGCGAGGATACCTTTGAAGCCACGGCAAGCCTGGCCAAGCAAGCCGACATCTCCTTCGCCCAATTCGTGATGATGACGCCGTTCCCCGGCACGGTGGACTTCGAGCACTGGGAGAAGAGCCTGGGCGAAAACCCCCAGAAGGTCGAAGGCATCCCAATCACCCGCTACTGGCTGATTCCGGGGCACCGGCGGCCGAAACTCTACACGCCGCATCCGACCATGTCTCCGGACGAAGTGCGGCAGGGCACGCAGAGAGTCTGGGACAGCTTCTACGCCGTATCGGAAGTCTGGAAGCGGGCGCATTGCGTCAAGTCGCTGAAGTCGCGGCTGGCGTTCGTGTTCATCTCGAAGCTGTACCGGCAAATGTACGCCAATACGGGCATCGCCACCGACAGCGCCCGCCGCAGGACCGCCAACCGCTGGGCCCGGTGGCTTGCGAAACCCTGCCTGCGCCTGTTTCGGGGTGCGCCAATGCCTAATCTGGCGGTTCCCGGATCGGACAGATAAGACCGGCCAGTAAACCTTCCTGCACGGCACGGCATGAAACCAGAACAGAATCAGCCGGACGCTGAGCAGGAGGAAAGCTCCCGGCCCGGCGTCATGCGGGTTCTCCAGTCCAAAGAAGAAATCCGGTCCTATTACTCTCGCATGATCTCATCGGGAGTTGCCGGCTGGCATTTCCCCTCACGAAACTCTTTTTCGGCCTCCCGGATGTCCTGGAGCAATTCTCCTCGACGCCGCTCGCGGAGCCTGTTCCTCAGAATGGCGATCAATGCTTCCTGGTCTTCAACAGGCAGGTCATCCGCCGCTTCCAGAATTTCCCCAAAAGGAAGCGGATTTTGCATCTTTATCTCCCGGAGGCTAAACTAGTTAACGAGCTCGGGTCATTATACCACGAGGGTGACCTTGGCTCGCTGGGCTATCACTCTTCTTGAACAATACACAAGAATATGGGATACTTACACATCAGGAGGAGGGCCATGCGGACCAATATTGACATTGATGAGCGCCTGATGCGCGAGGCGATCCGGCTTAGCGGGGCTTTGACCAAGAGAGCCGCCGTGGAGGAGGGGTTGAAGCTATTGATTCAAACTCGTTCTCAGGCACGTATCCGCCGGTGGCGCGGAAAGATCCGCTGGGAGGGTGACTTGAACAAGTCCCGCTTGGGTCGGGTTTCATCGGTACGGCATCGAGATCGAGTTTGAGAATAGGCTCGCATGGTCATCGTGGATACGACCGTCTGGATTGACTATCTGGCAGGGATCGCAAACCCACAGACTTCCTGGTTGGAAACGGAAATGGATCGGCAACGAGTAGGTCTCACGGATCTAATCCTCTGCGAGGTATTACAAGGGGTCCGGAATGAGGCGGTCTTTTCGCAGTTTCAACAGGACCTTTGCGTCTTCCACGTATTCGACACCGGCGGGATGGATCTGGCCGTCGCGGCGGCGCAAAACTATCGCTTCCTGCGGGGACAAGGCCATACCGTACGCAAGACCATTGATTGTCTGATCGCGACTTTCTGCCTGCGTGAGGGGCACGGCCTGCTGCACCGCGACCATGACTTCGATCCGTTCGAGAAGCACCTCGGGCTCCGTGTGGTTCACCTGTAACCCGGATGCCGAACAATTCGGTTAAGATTCTGCGATGCGCGAATACGCCGACACCGTTCTGAACCATCTTGACCGGCGCGAGGTTGAGTACGCCGACGTGCGCGTGATCGACTGGCGCGAGCGGAACGTGGCGACCAAGAACGGCAAGGTGGGGACGATCTCCTCCGATGAGTCGCTTGGGCTCGGGGTTCGCGTGCTGTCCAAAGGCTGCTGGGGATTCGCCGCGACGGACGATCTGACAAAGGACTCGCTCGCGGCCGTGGCGGCCAAGGCGCTGGCGATTGCGCGGGCGAGCGCTCTGGCAAAGAAAGCGGACATCGTTCTCGTGCCCGAACAGGTGGTCGTCGCCACGTGGGTATCTCCGTTTCAGACCGATCCATTCAGCGTCTCCCTGGAAGACAACCTCAACCTGTTGCTGCGGGCCGACACCGAGATGCGCGCCGTGCCGGGAATTACGCTGGCGGAAGGGAGCCTGCATTTCCGCCGGGTGCAGCAACTCTTCGTCAGCACGGAAGGCTCGGCAATTGACCAGACCCGCGTGATTACGGGGGGCGGCATCGAAGCCTACAGCTTTTCCGATGAGGAAATTCAGAAGCGGTCCTATCCGAATTCGTTCCGCGGCCAGTACGCCCTCAGAGGATACGAATTGGTCGAGGAGATGCGGCTGGTCGAGAACGCGCGCCGGATCGCCGAGGAAGCCGTGGCGCTGCACAAGGCCCCGCTGTGTCCGCGCGGCACACGGACGATTATCCTCGACGGCTCGCAGGTGGGCCTGCAAATCCACGAGTCCATCGGGCATCCGGTCGAGCTCGACCGCGTGCTCGGCACCGAGGCCAACTACGCCGGGATGAGCTTTCTGACCCTCGACCAGTTGCGGAGCCTCCGCTATGGCTCCGAGATCGTCAACGTGGTCGCCGACGCGCGGCTGGAGCACGGCCCGGGGCTCGGGACGTTCGCGTACGACGACGAGGGCGTCGCCGCGCAGCGCGCCGATATCATCAAGGACGGCCTATTCACGGGCTACCTCACGTCGCGGGAGACCGCGGCGGCCATCGGCGAGGGGCGCTCGAACGGCACCATGCGCGCCGACGGCTGGAGCAGGATCCCGCTGATCCGCATGACGAACGTCAGCCTGCTGCCGGGCAGTTGGAAGCTCGACGACCTGATCGCCGACACCGACGACGGCATCTACATGGAGACCAACCGGAGCTGGTCGATTGACGACCGGCGGTATCACTTCCAGTTCGGCTGCGAGATGGGCTGGGAGATCAAGGGCGGCAAGTTTACGCGCATGTTCAAGAACCCGAGCTACAGCGGCATCACGACGGAGTTCTGGAACTCGTGCGACGCCATCTGCAACCAGGATCACTGGAGGCTCTGGGGAACGCCCAACTGCGGCAAAGGCCAGCCGTCGCAGACCATGGGCACCGGCCACGGGGCCGCTCCGTCGCGCTTCCGCAACGTCAGCGTGGGAGTCGCCTATGCTCAGCCGTGAGCGCTGCCAGGAAGTCTTCGCCGAAATTCTCCGCTACAGCGACGCCGACGAGACTGAGCTGATGCTGGCCGGCGGCTCGCACGAGCTGACCCGCTTCGCCAACAACACCATCCACCAGAACGTCGCCGAGGAGGGTTATTCCCTCTCCGTGCGGACGGTTTACGGTCGCCGTACGGCGCGCGCTTCGACCAACAAGTTCGACTCCGACAGCCTCCGGCGCGTCGTGGCCGAAGCCGCCAGCCTCACCCGCCAGCAGCAGCCCGACCCCGAGCTGCTGCCCATGCCCGGGCCGCAGCAGTACCGCGCCCTCGAGGGATCATTGGAGCGCTACATCGAGGCGACGGCGGCGGTCACGCCCGCCGAGCGCGCGCAGGCCGTGCGCAAGGCCATCGAGATCGCGGAGAAAAGCGGGCAGACGGCGGCCGGAACGTTCTCGACCGCGTCGGGCATGCAGGCGATTTTCAATTCGCGGGGGGTGGCCGGATACTATCGCGACACGCTGGCGGAGTTCTCGATCACGACGCTCGCCGCCGACAGCTCCGGCTGGGCCAAGAAGACCGCTCCGGATGTCCGCGAGATCGACACGTCGGCGCTGGCCACGCGCTCGGCCAGAATTGCAGAAAAGAGCCGCGACCCGAAGGAGCTGCCCGCGGGCAAGTACACGACGATCCTCGAGCCGGCGGCGGTGCTCGACCTATTGGGCTTCCTGTTCTGGGATTTTTCCGGCCAGTCGGTGCGCGACCAGCGCAGCTTCCTGACCGGGCGCATCGGCAAGAAGCTGTTCGGCGACAACATCCACGTCACCGACGACGCGTACCACCCGCTGCAGTTCGGCGCGCCGTTCGACGGCGAGGGCGTCGCGCGAAAGAGCTTGTCCCTCGTTGACGGCGGCGTTCCCAAGGACCTCGCCTACGCGCGGCAGACCGCCAAGGCCATGAGCGTCGAGCCGACCGGCCACGGCTTCCCGCTGCCGAACGAGCACGGCGAAGCCCCGCTCAACATCGTCGTTGCGGGGGGAAAATACTGCCTCCCGGAAATGATCGCCTCGACCGACCGCGGCGTCCTGGTGACGCGCCTGTGGTACATCCGCGAAGTCGACCCCTACAAAAAGATTCTGACCGGGATGACGCGCGACGGCACGTTCTACGTCGAGGACGGCCGGGTCCAGCACGGCATCCGCAACTTCCGCTTCAACCAAAGTTTGATCGAACTGCTCAACTGCGCCGAGATGCTCGGGCCGTCGGAGCGGGCGTCGGGCGAAGAGTCGGCGCCGATGGTGGTGCCGGCGATGAAGGTTTCCGAGTTTAACTTCACGGAAGTGACGAAGTTTTAAAAGTCTAAATCTTGGTGGCGGAATGATGGCGCTGGTTCCAGCTCAGAGAATTGGCAAGCCGAAACCCTCAGGAATCTCAATTGTGTATACCGGAGGAGTGGCTCGAACGCTGACGCCTTTTACCTTTAGGACCAATTCAATGTAATTACTCAATAGAATATTGCGGACGAATGCTTCCGAAACTGCCGCACCAGCCGCTACTTCCTGGGAATGTGTCCTGGCGCGTTTTTCCCTTCCCTTTACGCGGTCTTTCAGGTTTGCCATTACTCTTCCAATTTTGTTGTCCATTTCGGCTGTCCGAAGACCACCGATAGTTTCCAACCCTTCGAGCCACCCGCGACCTGTCAACTGACAGAAGGGGTATAGCTTGATCAAGCCGGAGTCTTTGAGATCGTTCCATGTAGTGGAATAAATGTCTTGGTATCTTGGTTCGCGAATGCGGAATGCAATTCTGTCGAACTCGCTGTCCCCAAGCTCCTCGATCATCAACCTCAATGCAAGCTTGGCATTCGCGATTCTTTCGTTTTTAGTGTGACTCATTCTGAATTCGTCATCTTGGAGGACGATTGTATATGTCTGAACGCTCTGAAATCTTACCAAGCCTTACTAGCCGGGCCGCGATACCTCCCTGCGTCCGTTGATGCTTCTCGGCAATTTCCCCGATTGGCAGGCGACGATCAAATGCTGTAATCAACACCCGATCCTCTTCTTCAGTCCAGGGTTTTCCCGCATTGCCCGGTAGTGTCTTTTCTCGCCTTTCTCTGTCCTTGACGCGTTCCAACGCCTTCAGCGCTTGGAATACGGCGCGAATAATTCTTGGATCGTTATAAGGACTGTCCGAAGGGAAGATTTCGCCCGTAGTAGGGTCAATCCCTTCGGCAAGCGCTTGGAGAATCTTTATTGCATCCGAAGTTTCCACGGTTGCTTCATCCTCACGCAAACTCGTAAAGCGGGACGGCCTTCGCAGGTGTGGGAGCGTGTTCCAGCAATGTCTCGATTCGGCGAACCGTGTCCGGCGTCAGGAGGACATCCCCACAGACGGAGCAGACCTCGGCGGGCACGTGGTCAATGACGACGACGGCTCCCCGGTGTTTGACAGTATGGACAATTGTTCGGTCCTCGTATTCACCCGGGCAGCCTTGGATGGTACATTTCATGCTCGAACCCTAATTCGATCCACTCCAACCAAGATCAACTTGCCCTTGTAATGGTCCGCGGATCGGTGCTCGTCCAAATAATCGGTCAGCCTTTGCATCAGCACGTCCGTGAGTTGAGGACGATTTCGGATTTGAAGCGCTACGATGCCTTTGAATTTCGATGGGGGGAAAGCCACAATATCAGCAAAATCACCGTTCAGAGTCATCAAAACGGCATCCAGTTCCTGCGCCTCGGCCATGACTGCTGTATCCTCTGACTCTACCGGGAGGTGCTCTTTCAACCGGAGCACCTCATGGCCAGCGTTGCGAAGGGCTTGGATCATGGCGTTTGAAATGCAATGATCCGCAAAGAACCTCAAACCTCAACCTCAAATTCGCTGAGTTCTCGCGCAAAATCCAGACATGCGGCGATCTGCTCGGGCGTGAGGTCCGGGAATTCGGCGATGACTTGTTCCGGGGTCTGCCCGGCGGCCAAATGGCCGAGGACGAGGCTCACCGGTATCCGGGTCCCTTTGATTCGCGGCTTTCCTCGCAAAATCCCAGGGTCGCTGACGATCTCGTCTTTCCAATCTCGGTGCATCGTTCCCCCTCTCCGGGTGGCTTGTCCCCTTAGTATAAAGCAAAAGCTGAATCCGAGGG
>Ga0326597_10005715_pt1 | contig 17184 bp, 14 predicted proteins | sample RVTome_12_FD_203789 | JGI IMG/M metagenome (GOLD analysis project Ga0326597, IMG submission 203789) | Soil microbial communities from uranium-contaminated site in the Upper Colorado River Basin, Wyoming, United States - RVT100D185 | ecosystem: Environmental > Terrestrial > Soil > Contaminated >...
GAAAAGCGATGCACTCCGCCGCGTTCCAACGAGACGTAGTGTCCTGGACTCGTGACGCACTGCGATTAGCCCGTTGCGGGTCATCGGCGTTCACGGCCGGCGGTTCATCTTGGAACATGGCTCCCAGACGAAAAGGGAAAAATGCGTGTGAAGGACGGTCGTTCAGATTTCGGTGTTGTCTAACGATTCGCGGCTCAGCGGCGCGGTGAAGCCGCGTCCGCTGCAGCCGCCGGTTAGACCTCCGCTCGCCGCCGCCGACGCCTTTCAAGGGCGACCCGCTCCGCGAGGTAGACCTTCATGAGGCTCTGGTATGGCACGTCCTGCTCATGAGCCAGACGCTTCAGATCCGCAAGGAGAGTCTCGGGCAGACGCATGGATATGGGCGTCGTTGTCGGCTTCAGGTCAGGGAATACCACGCGGCGAGCCTTCGACCAGTCGAAGTATGCCGACGTGTCGTGCGTTGCCCAGAACTCCTGCTCCTCGGCCTCTGACGCGAAGTCAGGGATCCGCTTGATCGTCGGTTTCTGCTTCTGCATAACGCTCCCGTTCCTTGCGGCTCATGTCGCGGGCTGAGATCGGGCGTATCCGATCACCCCGAAGCGTGAATACGATGGCGATTTGCCGTCCCTCGAACGTGCTGCCCCACGCGGCCCAGCGCTTCTCCGAACCGGAATGTCTCACATCAGGCACGATCCATAGCGGCTCACCGAAAAAGACCTGCTCGCACTCTCCCTGGGTAAGGCCATGCCGTGCCCAGATCTTCGGAGCGTTGCCCTCGTCCCATTCGAAACCCGTGCAGCGAGCAAGGCGCTCGAAGATATCGTCCGTCACTTCCTATGTATATACTACATCCATACAGCGCGCAAGAGGGGCATAGGGCAGCATTGCGGGAGGTCTAACACTGAGTAGCCGGATCCGTGTAAAGCTCTTCTCGGCACGCCAACACCCTGTAACGTGCCTCGCCTGGGTTGCGGGGACGCGTCGAACTTCCAACGCCGCAATATCTTGCATTGCGTCGTCACATTGTGGCAAGCGTCATACGCGGGTCCCTGGTAGCGGCTCACAGGCTGAAGCGGTCGATGGGGCTCTGAACCGCCGGCGGTCCGCGATTGAGGACGTGTGTGTAGATCAAGGTAGTCTTCACGTCCTTGTGCCCAGCAACTCCTGAACGGTCCGGATGTCGTATCCGTCTTCGAGGAGGTGCGTGGCGAACGAATGCCGGAACGTGTGGCACGACGCGCGCTTGGCCAGGCCAGTCTTCATAACGCTTGGCGGACGGCTCTTTGGAGGATGGACGCAGGCCAGATGGATGTGAAACGCCGGGGCGGCTCCCTCAACGGCCAGCCAACCGCCACGGCCACGACCGACGTCGATGGGTTCGCCGAATCCCCCAGGTGGAGGCTCGGCACCGTACCCGGCACGGAGCGGGTGACCGCGTCGGTGACCGGTCTGCCTGCCGTCAGCTTCACGGCGACATCCCGGGCCGGAAGACCGTCGATCGTGGCGGCGGCGAGCACGCCCGCCGGCGGCCCGGGTCAGCTCGCGGATCCAGCGCCGGCCGTGCTCGTCACGGACCAGTACGGCAATCCGGTCAGAAATCGCGGGGTCTTCTTCACCGTCATTGCGGGCAACGGCAGCACAACCGGCAACCTCCTGTTTCCCGACGCCAATGGCATCGTCGTCGGGGACTGGCGCCTGGGCGATCCGGGCGTGAACACGTTGACCGGTACGCTGGGGGCCCAGGGCATCGCCGATCCCAACGTGACGGGAAACCCGGTCACGTTCACGGTCAACGTCGCGGCCACGGGTACGCTCCGCGTCAATGTGACCGTCTACGGCAGCGCGAGATCCGGCGTGGCTGTGGCGATCAGCGGGCAGGCGTCCGCGAACGGTGTCACGGATGCGAACGGCGTCGCCCTGTTCCCGCGTCTCGCCCCCGGTACTTACACGGTCACGATTACACCGCCGTCAGGCACGTTCTTCAACCCGACCACACAACAGACTGTCGTGGCCGTGGGTGCGACGACCGACGTCGTTTTCGACGGGTTCGGCGCCGCGCCGCGTCAGAGCTCGTTCGACTTCATCATCCGGTCGATGTTCTCCGACGTGCGCCACGCGAGCGCGAGAATCGTCCACGTCGGGTTCTTGTCCGACTGCGTGACGAACGGGCCACCATCGGCGACGAACAGGTTCTTCACGTCGTGCGCCTGGCACCAGCCGTTCAGCACCGACCTCGCCGGGTTGCTGCCCATGCGCGTCGTGCCCAGCTCGTGGATGATCTCGCCGCCCTGACTGATGCCGTAACCGCGCTCCGGGCCCGGCATGTCGCTCCACGCCGTGCCACCCAGCTCGTCGATGATGGCGCGGAACGTCTGCTGCATGTGCCGGACCTGCCTGTACTCGTAGTCGCTCCACTCCCAGTGGAAGCGCAGCACCGGAATGCCCCACTGATCCACGGTGTCCGGATCGATCTCGCAGTAGCAGTTCTCGTTCGAGATCATCTCGCCGCGGCCGGAGAAACCGAGGCCGCAACCGTAATAGTGGCGATAGTCGTCCTTCAGCTGCTTGCCCCAGCCGCCGCCGGACGGATAGTTCTGTATGCCGCCGAGCGCGCCCGCGCCCGGCAGGTAGCGGCCGCCGCCGAACTCGACGTGGTAGCCGCGCGGAAAATCGAGCTTCGAGTTGTCCAGCCACCACGGCATGTAGAGGTGCATGCCGCCGACGCCGTCCTCGTTGTGCGGCACACTGTCGAACATCTTCGGGAAGTAGCCGCTCACGGACGTGCCGGTCGTGTCGTTGAGGTACCGGCCGACGACGCCGCTCGAGTTGGCGAGCCCGTTCGGGAAGGCGTTCGACTTCGAGTTCAGCAGCAGCCTCGCCGTCTCGCACGCACTCGCCGCGAGCACGACCACGCGCGCGTCCACGTGGTGCTCTTCACCGGACAGCCTGTCGATGTACGTGACGCCCGTACACAGGCCCTGCGCGTTCGTCGTCACCTCGCGCGCCATCGCGTTCGTGCGCAGCTCCATCCGGCCCGTCTCCATGGCCGGCGGCAACAGCACGTTCGTCGACGTGAAGTTCGCGTTCGTTGCGCAGCCGCGGTTGCACTGGCCGCAGTAGTGACACGCGGGCCGGCCGTTCAGCGGCTGCGTCAGGATCGACAGCCTCGCCGGAATGCACGTGATGTTCAGCCTGTCGCAGGCCTGCTTGACCCACAGCTCGTGGCAACGCGGCCGGGGTGGCGGCAGAAAAACGCCGTCCGGCTCGTTGGGCAGGTTTTCGGCGCTGCCGAAGATGCCGATCAGGCGGTCCACCCGGTCGTAGTACGGCTTGAGGTCGTCGTAACGGATCGGCCAGTTCGGGCTCAGCCCGTCGAGATCGCCGCGCATGAAGTCGGCCGGTCCGAAACGCAGCGAGATGCGGCCCCAGTGATTGGTCCGTCCGCCGACCATGCGGGTGCGGAACCAGCGGAACCGTTCGCCGGGCGCCGTCGTGTAGGGCTCACCGGCCAGAGACCAGCCGCCGAGCCCCGCGTCGAACTCGCCGAAGTTGCGCTCCGGCGTCGATGCGCCTCGCCGCTCGGTCTCGTACGGCCACTTCAGCATCGCCGAGTCCTTCGCGTTGTCCCATGGCACGCCGGCCTCCAGGACGCAGACGCGGGCGCCGGCCTGCGTCAGAACCCAGGCAGCCATGCCGCCGCCGGCTCCCGAGCCGACGATGCACACATCGAAGGATCCCTGCTTTCGTGCGATCAGCATGGTCAGCGGTCCTGAGAGATCGTGCGGGGGCCCCGGGTCGATGCACACGCGGCCGCGCGGGCGCCGGAGCATCGCCGCAAGGTAAGCGGACGCCTTCACGGGATGCAAACGAACGGTTTCCCGTGGCGGAATTTACGTCAGCGCATGCCTCGAGATGCCATCCCCATCGACCGCGACGAGCAGGATACCGGAGCCGCGCGCGAGGGTCTCGTCCGTGAGCAGTGCCTTCAGGTCCAGGCACTGGAACTCGTTGCACACCCACGAGCGCATGTCGCGGTCCAGCACGCAGCCCGCCGGGCCCTGGAACACGCACCCATCGAGATACGCGACATCCGGCAGCGCACGCGCGTATGCCCGGCGGACCTCGCGTTCCGTCATGCCCGGATGTCGATCCGCGACCGCGCGAATCGAGGCGAAATCGAGGAACGCATGGTCCTGCCCCAGCCTGCAGCAGAAACCGCGACACGTCGCGCACGCGTTCTTCTCGAGATCCGCGACGCCGGACTCGCCGGGACTCTCGCCGTTGTGCGCGGCGTGAGCGGTGCGCTCGATCTCCGTGACACCCGGCGCTTCGGCGGTTGACGATGCCTGCCGCCACGATGCCGGTGCTTCCGATGAGTGCTCGCCGGTCCGTTCCCGCCCGACGGTTTCGGCCGGCGCGCCCACGCCATCCGCGAGTCCGGCCTCGCGAGCGCCGGCCGCAGCGGCGAGATCGTTGCCGGCTGCGAAAACGTTGCGCGTGAGCTTGATCAGATGCCGCAGGAACCGCTTACGCCTTGACACCGGCAGGGGCGCGACCGGCGCGCGGAAGGTCGGCACGATAGCGACCGGCAGCGATGTGCGGGACACGCCGCGTTCCGCGGCAATGCGGTCGCGCAGGCGCCCGGCCAGTTCCCGTCGGGAAACCTCGATCGACCCGAGCCGGCGCGCGATCTCCCGCTGGACGACCGCCCTGCGGCAATCGATGCCGTCGCAGACGCCGTCTCTGACCTCCTGGTGCACGGTGAGCGGGCCGCCGCACACCGCGCAGGACGCGCGCGAAAGCATCACGATCGGGCCGGCGAGCGCGCTGGGACTTCGAGCCGCCGCACGGCCTCGAAACTGATTCTCGCCGACTCGAACGGCGACACGGGCTCGTCGTGCTCGACGAAGTAATGCCGGATCCCGGCCTGCTCCGCCCGGGCGAAGATGCGACGGAAGTCGATCGAGCCGCGACCCACATCGACCATGCGCTTCGCCGTGGAGGCATCCATGTCCTTGACGTGGACGAGCGGGAAGCGGCGGGGGTGGCGCTCGAAGTACGCGAGCGGATCACCGCCTGCGCGGATCAGCCAGAACAGGTCCATCTCGAAGGCGACGAGGTCCGGGTCCGTGCTCTCGAGCAGCAGATCGTACGGAACGTGGCCGCTGACAGGCGTGAACTCGTAGTCGTGATTGTGGTAGGCGAAACGGATGCCCGCCGCTTTCGCCTGCTCGGCGGCCCGGCCGAGACGCTCGGCCCAGCGCTTCCAGTCGTCGAGCGTGGTGCGCCGATCGCCATCGATCCACGCGGCGACGATGAACTCGTGACCGACCCCGACGGCCTCGTCGAGGACACGAGCCCAGTCGGCTTCGACCGTCTTCGCCTCCACGTGCGCGGCCGGCGCATCGAGGCCCGCATCGCGCAACGCCTCGCGCAGCTGCGCGGGCGAGCGGCCGAAGTAGCCCGCGAACTCGACCTCTCGGTATCCGATCTCGCCGACCCTCGCCAGCGTCCCCTCGACATCCCGCTCCATCTCGCCGCGCAGCGTGTACAGCTGGATGCCGACTCGATCGAGCCGCAGCACGCGGGCCGCATCGTCCCGACCCACGGCGATGCCGGCCGGCGAGCCGATCGCGGGCACGCCGGGACCCCGCGGCCACAGAAGCGTACCGTTGCGCGCGGCCTTCGCGTCGAATGGATGCAGAGTCGCGCTGCTCGCGCCGATCAGGCCGACGAACGTGCGCCGGTTCATCGTTTCCCTCCTCGCAGGCGGATCGGCTCGAGCTTCGGCGGCCGCGCGCCTCGGCGCGGGCGGTCATCGATCGGCACGTATTCCAGCTCGCGGCCCTCATCCGCGTGACGCAGCATCAGGCCGCCACGGCTCATGTCGCCTCGACCGATGAACTCCACCGGGTAGCGAAGCCGTCCACCGAAGATGTCGTGCAGGATCTCGACGTACTTGCCGGTCGCAATGCTGCCGAGCAGCACGACATCGGAGCAGGCGCCAATGCGCCCGGCGAGCCGCAGGCTCGTCGCCTCGAGCGCTTTGCGGTACTCGCCGCTGTCGATGCCGATCGGTACGCGGCCGAACTCGCGCAGATCATCGAGCCGGATGCGCGACTCCGCATCGACCAGGCCGCGACTCGACGTGATCACCCAGGCGGGCGCGACTTCCACCGGTGGGCGGGCGAACGTCCGCGCATAGACGATCTTGCCACGGAAATAGAGGGCGCTCACGAAGGCGAACACTTCGGCCAGCGCAGCGCCCTCCTCGCGCAAGGCCCGCGCGAGCGGAGTGGCCCCGCCGCGCAGCAGCAGCTGCGCGCGCCGACCCGAGCAGCTCGCGGGTGATAGCAGGAAGATCCGGCTGACCCGAACCATTCCCCGAACGATACCACCGCGACCCGCCCCGCGCGACGGCTCGGGCCGACTCGATTCCGGTGCTACGTCGCATGACCTCGACGAGCTTGCGGATCCCACCCGCACGGATCGGCGAGCGAGCCGCGATCGGGGATCGGGTATTGCGACATCGAAGCCCGATGCGCGCTAACCACCGGCAACGGCCGGGACGATGATGACCTCGTCGCCATCCGCGATCGGAGCGGCGAAGCCGCCGTTCAGGCGGATGTCCTCGTCGTTCAGGTAGTACACCACGAACTCGTACGGCCGGCCCTCGCCGTCCCGCAGCCGCGGGCCCAGCGCGGGGAATCGCGCGGCCACTTCGGCGACGGCCTCGCCCAGTGTCGCGCCGCCGGCCTCGATCTCACGGACACCGCCCGCCAGCTCGGCGAGCACCTTCGGAAGCTGAAACGTTATCGCCACGGGTGTTCCTCTCCTTCGCTCGATGGTTGTCACGGGTCCGATGGGGTCAACTTCGCTCGCGGGCTCAACCGGCCTCGACCAGCGCGGCGACCTCCCGCAGCCGCGGCGCGATGATCGGCGACTCGTCGAGCGATGCAGCCGCCGCATCGATCGTCTTCAGACCGTTGCCCGTGATGCACAGCACGACCTCGTCCTCCGCGCGGAACCGGCCCGCCGCCGCCAGCTCGAGCGCGGCCGCCACGGTCACGCCGCCGGCGGTCTCCGCGAACACGCCCGTCGTCTCCGCGAGGACGCGGATGCCGCGCACAATCGCATCGTCGGACACCGCGCGCGCCCAGCCGCCGGTCTCGCGAATGGCGCGGATGGCGGTTGCGCCGTCGGCGGGATTTCCAATGGCCAGGGAGCGCGCGATGGTTGATGGCACGACGGGCTCGATGCGGGCGCTGCCCGACTCGAACGCGTTGACGATCGGCGAACAGCCGGCCGCCTGCGCACCGTACAGTCGAGGCAGCGCATCTCCGCCCAGTCCGGCATCCCGGAATTCACCGAACCCCTTCGCGAGCTTCGTGACCAGTGAACCACCCGCCATCGGCGCGATCACCGCCGTGGGGAAGCGCCAGCCGAGCTGCTCCGTGATCTCGAACGCCATCGTCTTCGAACCTTCACCGTAGTAGCTGCGCAGGTTCACGTTGACGATGCCCCAGCCGAACCGGTCGGCGACCTGGGCGCACAGACGATTCACGTCGTCGTACGTGCCGCGGACACGCACGAGATGCGGTCCGTATATGCCCGTGCCGATGACCTTGCCCGGCTCGAGGTCCGACGGAATGAAGATCCACGCCGCCATTCCCGCCCGCGCGGAGTGCGCGGCGACCGCGTTCGCGAGATTGCCTGTCGATGCGCAGCCGATCGTGTCGATCCCGAAGCCGGCCGCCGCGTTGATCGCGCTCGATACGACGCGGTCCTTGAACGACAACGACGGGTGTGAAACCGTGTCGTTCTTCACCCACGCGCGGGCAACGCCCAGACGCCGCGCCAGCTCGGGCGCCTCGACGAGTGGCGTGAAGCCGCTGTCCGGCGAATGGACGGGCGGCCCCTCGAACGGCAGCCACTCCGCATAGCGCCAGAGCGACGGCGGACGCGTCGCGATCTCAGCGGGTCCCGGCAACCGGCGCGCCGGGTCGTACACCGGCTCGAGCGGGCCCAGACAGTTGGCGCAGATCGCCGCCGGCGAAGCCTCCCGCGCTGTTCCGCACGCTCGGCACGACAGAGGCAGCGGCGAGGGCAGCGCAGCGGGCCGCGGCCGGCCGTCGTAGAGCGGACTGCCCGGGTCGCGGCGAATCCGGCCGGCTTCCTTCCCGACGAACTCATCCGGCGCAGGTACATGAGCTTCCGTTCGTGGTTCGGTCGTCGCTTCACGGAGCGACGACACGGCCGGCCCGGCGCCGGTCCCGGAGTTCAGGGAATCCGTCATGAGCGTGCTCCATTCGTCCGCGCGAGCCGGATCTCGGCCTCGCAGTCGGCATCGATCGGGTAACAGTGTTCGGGCCCGGGGAACCGGCCGCTGCGGACATCGCCGGCATACTCGCGGAACGCGCTCTCGACCGTCGTTCCCACATCCGCGTAGCGCTTGACGAAGCGAGGCGCGATCTCACCCACGAACGAGCCCAGCAGGTCGTGCGAAATCACCAGCTGCCCATCCACGTGCGGACCCGCACCGATGCCGTACAGGGGGAGGCTCAGTCGGTCCCGGACCAGCGCGGCGGTCTCCGCGGGAACGGCCTCGATGAGAACGGCGAAGGCGCCGGCATCCTCGAGTGCGGCCGCATCGTCGGCCAGCCTCTGCGCCGTGCCGAGCGAACGGCCCTGGATCCTGTAACCGCCCAGCTGGCCCAGGCTCTGCGGCGTCAGTCCGATGTGGCCCATGACGGGAATGCCCGCACCGACCATCGCCCGGACCCGGCGCGCGACCGCCCGGCCGCCTTCGCACTTCACCGCATCGCAACCCGCCTCGCCGAGGAACGCACCCGCGCTCCGGACCGCCGTGGCGTCCGACGGCTGATAGGAGAGAAACGGCAGATCGCCGATCACGAAGGCGCGCTGCGCCGCCCGCGAAACCGACTTCGCGAACACCAGCATCTCGCCGAGGCCGATGCCGAGCGTGTTCGGCCGTCCCATCATCGTCATGGCCGCGGAATCGCCGACCAGCAGCAGGTCCACGCCCGCACGATCCGCGAACACCGCCGTCGGATAGTCGTACGCGGTCACGAATACGGCCTTCTCGCCGCGGCTCTTGAGCCCGCGCAGTGTCGTTACCGTCACCTTGCCTGACGCCATGATCCCGATGCTCCTGACAATGAACGCAAAAAAAGCGGCCGCTCAGTCTGAGCGGCCGGTTCGCGAGTGCCTGTGCGCTGTCGAATTCAGGGACGATGCGCGTGCCTCACCGGTCGCTCCGCGACAGGCCACATGCCCATGGCCATGGCCATCGCGCCGCGCACTGCGATCCGGTCGAGGTTCATCGCTGCTTCGAGGTCGAGGTCACGTTCAAACGGTCTCCGAGCCGACATGATGCACGACATCGCACCGACTGTCAATGCTCACGAGCCCTCGGAGCCCGTCGCCGCCGCGCCACGCGTGCGCGTGTAGCCCCACGGCGAAGGCGGGCGATGAGCGATGTGCGCCAGATCGAATTCGACGAGGAATACACCGGCCCGCGAATCGAGGCGGTAGGTGATCCGATCGCGGGGAACGACCTCGATCGTCCACACCGAGCCCGCCGCCGACGGAATACGGTCGAGCGTGCCATCGTCGGGCAGGAACCGCTGCACGGTCGCCGTTCCGGATTCGTGCGTCTTCCCGCCGTACGCCGTGTAAGGCAACACCGCGCCATCCGCGGAGTGAAGCTGGTGGGTCAGGCTCAGGCCGGTGGCCGTCGGAGTGAGCAGCCAGACTCGTGAATGGTCATTGCCGACGTGGAACGCGATGCGCAGCTCACGGGCGTAGCACTGCCACATGTCCAGAACCAGCGGCTGGCCGGCCAGCGCACTGTCGCCGGCGGTCGCCTCGACGAGCCTGCCTTCGAACGACTGGCCGCACAGGTCGCGCAGTGAGTTCCAGAACTCGCGCTGCACCGGATCGGCAATGATGGGTGGCCGCCCGCACGATACGGCCAGCGACAACGCGGCCAGAACGGTGCCGGAGCGACGCGTGCGGCGCTTCATGAATCCGATCGATTTCATCGGTCCTTCGTTCGTCAATCGGCGCGCAGCGCGTTCACCGGATCGATGCTCGCCGCCCGCCTGGCCGGCAACCAGCACGCCAGCGCCGCGACCGACAGCATGCGATACCGTGCAGGCCAGCACGCCATGGACGCCCACCAGCGCGAGAAGCAGCGCGACCGCCGCGAACGTGACAAGCAGCATCATGGTCGAACGCTCTCGGGAAATCGACCGCAACACCGTCTGGTCGAGCGTGGCGACATCGAACACGGCCAGCTCCGGGTCGACGCCGCGCACGGCGGATCGCACAGCCGAGGCGACACCCATCGGGTCGCCCGCCGTCCGGACCAGCACGGAGCCCGTCGCCATGGGCGACTGCGGGAGCGACAGGTAGACCGCGGGCGGAGTCTCCGCCGTCAGTCCCTGGAACCGCTCGTTGCCGACGACGCCCACGATCTCGCGGGTCACGCCCCAGAACCGGATCTGCCGGCCGATCGCATCACCGCTCGGGAAGAATCGCCGGGCCGCCGCCTCGTTGATCAGGGCGACCGCCGGCTGGTCGGCGCCATCGGACGGCTCGAGATCACGGCCATCCAGCAACCGCACACCCAGCGTCCGGACGGATCCGGATGTCACCGCCCGAACGTGGATCTCCGGTTGCGTCGCCGCCTCCGCCTCCCGACCCACGATCACGAAGCTGTTCGTGAAGCCCGCCGCCATCGGATGCGCGGCCGCCAGCGCCGACGATTCCACGCCCGGAATCCGCACCAGGCCCGCCTGGAGTCCGGCGTACAGCCGCTGATGCCGCGGCCAGCGCGGGTAAACCGAATAATCGGCCGGATAGCGCGATGGCGGAAGCTGAAACTCCATCCGCAACACGTTCCGCGATTCGAAGCCCGGATCGACCGCGCGCAGCGCCAGCACCGTTCGCACGAGCAGCCCCGCCCCGATCACGAGCACGAACGAAATCGCGACCTCCGCCACGACCAGCGCACTGCGCGTCAATTGCCGCGAACGGCTCGCCGACGCCGAACGATCACCCTCCGACTTCAGTACGCCCTGCACGTTCAGACGGCGCGCCTGCAGCGCCGGGGCCACACCGAACACCACCCCGACAAGCGTGGCCACCGCTGCCGCAAGCGACAGCACGACCCAGTCTACAGTCACCAGGTCCGCCCGCGGAAGATCCGACGGAAGCAGTGCGATCAACCCGCGAAGGCTGGCACGGGCGAATACCACGCCCAGAAGCGCCGCGAACAACGACAGCATCAGGCTCTCCACCATGAACTGCCGCGCGATCCGGCCGCGACCCGCGCCCAGCGTCGCACGCACCGCTCGAACGACGCCGCCATCACCCCGACGACCACGTAAACGCTGTCGTCCAGCGTGATCTCGGCGCCCACCGCTGAACGCTCCGCCCCGTACTCCGATCGCCACAGGGATTCCGAGAGCAGAACCACGCGCGCCCCGCCCGGCTCGTCCTCCTCCGCCGTGAAGCCTCGGCCCAGCAACGGCGCTGTACCCAGCAGCGGCAGCACGCCCGATGACAACAATCCCACGCTCACTCGCTGCGGCTCCGCGCCCGATCCCGTCAGATTGCCGTCCGTCACCATGAACAGACCCGCACCGCTGAACACACGGTTCCGCTCACGGAAATCGTAGAAGTCCGGGACCGACGCCGGCTCCCTCACCGTGCCCGTCACCCGGTCGTTCTCCCACACGATCACCAGCTGCTCCGGCGAGGCGAATGCAAGCGGGCGCAACGCCCTCCACTCCGGGTACCATCATCCGCCTCGCCGTCTCCACATCGCCGAATTCCCCGACCGCCCGCCGCCAGGCCGCCTCCTTGCTCATCCCGCTCGACTCCAGTTCCCTCGCCCGCTCCTCCAGGTGGAACCTCACCTCGTCGTCCACCTCCCGCTCCGCCATCTCGGCCGGCGGCCCGGGCACTCGCAACGCTCTGCGCAGGTTCTGGAATCGTCCCATGTCTTCCCCATAGAGTCTAAGGGGAAGATCGCGCGGCCCTACCCGACGCGTCAAGACCTCTGCGGCCCCGAACGCTCGAATCGAAGTTGAACGAGGGGATCGTCGGAAACGCATCGAGGGGCCGATCCTTCGCGCGCCGCAGGTGACGCCGGTCGCGTCGCGGCCTATCGTGTCAGTCGGATGTACCGAACGGAACTCCCGGGAACGTGGCGAGACAGTGATCCGGCATCTGAGGAGGAAGAGGAGGTGAGGATGGCAGGCGATGGATCGAAGGCGTGGAGCGCGGTGCCGCTTCCGGCGGACGTGCCGCGGCCGGTGGGTGCGTACTCGCCAGTGATCCGGGCGGGCGATTTCGTGTACGTGTCCGGCCAGGTCCCGGCGGACCCGGTGACGGGCGAAATGGGGAATGACGTCGGGGCGCAGACGAGGGGCGTGCTGCGCAATCTGGCGAGGGTGCTCGGCTACGCGGGGGCGACGCTGTCGGACGTCGTGTCGGTGACGGCGTACCTGTCGGACATCGCAGACTGGGACGCGTTCAACGCGGTGTACCGCGAGCATTTCGCGGCGCCGTTCCCGACGCGCACGACGGTGGGCGCGGGACTGCACGGCGTCCTGGTGGAGATCAGCGCGGTGGCGTACGTGCCGGAGCGTTGAGGACGGTGGGCGCGGAATCGAGGGCGATCCGTACCCCGCGTCCGGCCTCCACGGCTTCCCGGTACACGAGAACCGCGGCCGCGACGTCCTGGAACGCCGTCCCCGTACTGTCGAACACGATCGTCTCGTCGTCCGACTCGCGACCGGGAGCGCGGCCGTCCACGATGGCGCCCAGCTCGACGAACACCTCATTCGCCGCGATCACCCCCGCTCGAATCGCATGCTGCAGGTCCCCGATCCGGCGGCACTGTTCGAGCGAGTCCACCACCACGCGCGACGACGCGAGCAACGCCGGATCGATCTCCTGCTTCGACGGATTGTCCGCACCGACAGCTGCGATGAACATGCCGGGCTTCACATCCGCGACACCGAGCACCGCCCGGCCCGATGAGCTGCACGTCACACAGATGTCGCTCAACCGCGAACCGTCACCGACCCGCGCCACAACATCCACCGGAAGACCGAGCTCCTCCGACATCTCCACCGAGAAGCGGCGCGCAACGCCCGCATCCAGATCCACCGCCATGACGCGCTCGACAGGGAAAAGCGCCGACAGCACCCGCAAATGCGCACGACCCTGGCGCCCGCAGCCCACGATCGTCACCACCGAACTATCCCGTCTCGCCAGATGGCGAGCCGCTACACCCGTGGCCGCCGCAGTCCGCAACTCCGTCAGCCGGGCCGAGTCCATGACCGCCAGCGGAAACCCCGTCTCCGCATCCGACAGGACCAGAATCCCCTGAATCGTCGGTAACCCGCGCGCCGCCGGATTGCCCGGATGGTTCGCGTTCGTCTTCGACGCGAAATACCGCCCGTCCTCCAGTTCCAGAGCCGCCGCCTTCACGTGGAACGCACCGCCCGGTACGTGGACGCCGAGCATCGCGTGCGATCCCGTGCCCTCCCGCGAACCGAGCGCAACCGCCCGCTCGACCGCGGCGACGCACGCTTCGATCGGCAGCAGGGCGCTCACATCGGCAGCCGTCAGAATCAGGGTCTCGAGCATCATCGCCATGGGGATTGTGTTGGCCGGCTCAAGAATGATACGTTGGGACCATGAATGATTCAACTGAATCATCTGCATCATCTGAATCGGGAACCTGGCTGATGCTGACCCACCAGGTGCCGCCGTCGCCGGATTACCTGCGGGTCAAGACGAAGCGCCGGCTCGACCAGGTCGGGGCGCTTGCGCTGAGGCCGTCGGTCTACGTGCTGCCGAAGGGCGATGAGGCGCTGGAGGATTTCGAGTGGATCCGGCGCGAGATCGAGCGGGACGGCGGCGAGGCGACGATCTGCGAGGCGTCGTTCGTGGACGGCGCAACGGACGCGCGCCTCGGGGGTCGGTTCCGTTCGGTCCGTGAGAGGGAATACGAGGCGATCGTGGGCGCGGCTCGCGAGCTGAAGGCGGTGGCCGGCGGGGCGAACGGTGCGCGAGGTTTCGCGGCCATGCAGCGGCGTATCGGCACGCTGCGACGCCGGCTCGGCACGGTGACGGGACTGGCGCAATTCGGGGCACAGGGCCGGGAGGCCGCTGAGGGGGCATTGGCCGATCTGGAGGCCGTCATGGCATCGACGAGTAGTGGGGGAGCGCGCGGCGCGGAGCCGCGTCCTTCGGGCAGGACGTGGGTTACGCGCCAGGGAGTGAAAGTGGACCGAATGGCGAGCGCATGGCTGATCCGGCGGTTCATCGATGCGACGGGGCGGTTCAGGTTCGTACCTGCGCGCGGCTACGAGGCGCTCGGGGGCGAGGTGCGCTACGACATGTTCGAGGGCGAGTACACGCACGAGGGCGACGCGTGCACGTTCGAAGTCCTGATGGCGAAGTTCGAACTCGCGGATGGGGCGCTCCTGGCGGTCGCGGAGATCGTGCACGACATCGACTGCAAGGACGAGAAGTTCGGCCGGCCGGAGGTGGCAGGGGTCGCATCGCTCATTGATGGCATCGCGCGGCGCCATCCGAGCGACGAGGCGAGGCTGGAACGCGGCCTGGAGTTGTTCGATGACCTCTACGGTCATTTTCGGAACGCGAAGGCGTGAAATTACCGCAGGGTGATGCGGTTGCGCCGGTGCCGTTCCGGGAAGCGCTGCCCACGTGGATCCGCGTAGCGCTTCTCAGTTTTGGCGGGCCGGCGGGCCAGATCGCGGTGATGCACCGGCTGCTGGTGGAGGAGCGGAAATGGATTCGCGAAGACCGATTCCTTCACGCGATGAGCTACTGCATGCTGTTACCGGGTCCCGAGGCGCAGCAGCTTGCGACGTATCTCGGCTGGCTCCTGCACGGAAAGCGGGGCGGTCTGTGGGCCGGGCTGTTGTTCATTGTTCCGGGCTTCGTATCGATCTTCGGTCTGAGCGTCCTTTACCATGCGTACCGGGACAGCGCGCTTTTCGGGGCACTGTTCTTCGGATTGAAGCCGGCCGTGATCGCGGTGGTGCTGGCTGCCCTCGTGGGGATGGGCCGGCGAACACTGACCACGGTACGCCATCGAACGATCGCCGCGGGCGCGTTCGTCGCGATCTTCTTCTTTCGGGTGTGGTTTCCGCTGATCGTCGCGGTGTCCGGCCTGGCGGGTTACTTCACGGATGTGAGTGGTGCGGGATCGACGGCCGGCTCACCGGCGTCGCGTCCCTCGGTGACCGGCACGCTCGGATCCGCCATCGTGTGGCTCGGGGTCTGGTGGCTGCCGATCGCGGTTCTGGCCATTGCGTTCGGAACGGCGAGCGTGTTCGTGAAGGAAGCGCTTTTCTTCAGCCGTGCCGCGGTGGTCACGTTCGGCGGCGCCTACGCCGTGCTCGCGTATGTCGCGCAGATGGCGGTCGAGTCGTATCACTGGCTGCTTCCCGGCGAGATGCTCGACGGCCTGGGCATGGCGGAGACCACGCCGGGTCCGCTCATCCAGGTCGTGCAGTTCGTCGGGTTCATGGGCGCAGCGCGGCAGGCGGGCGGCATGTCGCCGTTCCTTGCCGGAACGCTGGGTGCGCTGGTCACGACGTGGGTGACCTTCGCGCCGTGCTTCCTGTTCGTGTTCACCGGAGCGCCCTGGGCCGAACACCTGCGGGGCAGCCGGAGGCTGAATGCCGCGATGGCTTCGATCACGGCGGCGGTCGTGGGGGTGATTCTGAATCTCGGCGTGTGGTTCGCGCTGCACACACTGTTCGCGGAGGTAGCCAGTGCGCGCTTCGGTATGGTGCGCGTGCTGGTGCCGCAGTGGGCCAGCGTGAGCTGGGCGTCAGCCGCCATTGCGGCCGGCTGCTGCATCGCCATGATCCGATTCCGCGCCGGTATGCTCGCGACTCTGGCCGTTTCGACGCTTCTCGGGTTCCTCTACAGCAGGCTCGTCAGCTGAGCCCCGGACGCCGCGGGTCAGCCGCAGCGCCGTCGTGCGCTGAGACTCAGACGATACCGTAGGCCAGCATCGCGTCCGCGACCTTGACGAAGCCGGCGATGTTGGCCCCACCGACGTAGTCCACGTAGCCGTTCATCGTGCCGTAAACGACGCACTGCTCGTGGATGGATCGCATGATATCCTGGAGCCGGTGATCGACATCGTCGCGGGTCCACGAGAGATGGATCGCGTTCTGCGTCATCTCGAGGCCGGAGATGGCGACGCCGCCCGCGTTCGCCGCCTTGCCGGGGCCGTAGAGGATGTGCGCGTCCTCGAACAGGTGTGCCGCATCCGTGTTCGCCGGCATGTTCGCGCCTTCCACGACGACATAGCAGCCGTTGTCGAGCAGCCTTTGCGCGTCCCTGCCCTCGATCTCGTTCTGCGTAGCGCACGGGAACGCGGCGTTACACGGGACGCCCCACGGCTTTTCGGCGCGGCAGAACTCGATACCTGCGGAACGGGCCATCTTGTCGATGCTGCCGCCGTACGTCGCCTTGAGGCTGATGACCTCGGCGAGCTGGTCGATGGTGAGGCCGGTGGGGAAGTGGAGGTACCCCGTGCGATCGGAGATCGTCAACACTTTCGCGCCCAGGTCGATCAGCTTCTGCGCCGCGTACTGCGCGACGTTGCCGGAACCGGAGACCAGGCAACGCTTGCCCTCGATATCCTCGCCTTTCGTGCGCAGCATCTCGCGTGCGAAGTAGACGCAGCCATAACCGGTCGCCTCGGTGCGGATCAGGCTTCCGCCGTACGACGCGCCCTTGCCGGTCATTGCGCCGGTGAACTGGTTCTCGAGACGCTTGTACTGGCCGAACATGTAGCCGATCTCGCGCGCGCCGACGCCGATGTCGCCGGCCGGCACGTCCACGGCCGGGCCGATATGGCGGTGCAGCTCGGTCATGTACGCCTGGCAGAAGCGCATCACTTCGTGCTCGCTCTTGCCCTTCGGATGGAAATCGCTGCCACCCTTCGCGCCGCCCATGGGCAGCGTGGTCAGGCTGTTCTTGAAGACCTGCTCGAACGCGAGGAACTTCAGAACGCTGAGTGTGACGGATTCGTCGAAGCGCAATCCACCCTTGTATGGACCGATCGCGTTGCTCTGCTGGATGCGGTATCCGCGA